>Ga0308158_10000657_pt1 | contig 49344 bp, 47 predicted proteins | sample PhyBR2_FD_201038 | JGI IMG/M metagenome (GOLD analysis project Ga0308158, IMG submission 201038) | Phyllosphere microbial communities from UC Gill Tract Community Farm, Albany, California, United States - DLSLB.R2 | ecosystem: Host-associated > Plants > Phyllosphere > Unclassified | place: USA... | reverse complement strand
GCGTGCCCCTGGGTACCTGGCTGGGCGGCTTCATGGGCTGGCGCATGGCGTTTGCGTTGATGTCCGTCTTGACGCTGGTGCTGATCGGCTGGGTGCTGGTCAAGGTGCCGGACTATCCGGGGCAGTCTTCGACCCAGCGGCTGGCGTTGCACGAGGTCTTTTTCACCCCAGGGGTGCGACCGGTGCTGGGTGTGGTGTTCACCTGGATGCTGGCGCACAACATCCTCTATACCTACATCGCACCTTTCGTAGCGAAGGCGGGGTTGGCCAACGATGTCGATCTGGTCCTGCTGGCCTTCGGCATCGCCGCGCTGGCGGGCATCTGGGTGACGGGGCGTCTGGTCGACCGTCATCTGCGCACAGCGGTCCTCTTCAGTCTGGCCAGCTTTGCAGCCGTTGCGGTATTCCTCGGCCTGTTCATGACCTCGGCGACCGCCATTTATCTGGGCGTGGCGATCTGGGGGCTGACCTTTGGCGGCGCCGCCACTCTGTTGCAGACGGCACTGGCCGACTCCGCAGGCAGGGGCGCAGACGTTGCGCTGTCGATGAATGTGGTGGTGTGGAACAGTGCGATTGCAGGCGGTGGGTTGCTAGGTGGTTTCTTGCTCGGCCACTGGGGGGTGGGCTGGTTTCCCTGGGTATTACTAGCGGTGGTTTTGATCAGCCTGGGAATCGCCTCACGGGCGAGGGTGCATGGTTTTACCAAGGGCGGCCGGATCTCGGGCGAGGTCGTTATCGGTCACTGATGCTCAAGGCGCCTGCCAGTCAGGAGCCTTGTGGAATAGTGATGTCCACCGCTAGGTCTGTAAGCAGCCCGGACATTGCCGCCTGGATTCGTTCTTCGTTGCGCCTGTAGTAGGTCCATTTGCCCACCTTGCTGGCCTCGACGAAACCTTGATCAAGCAAGGCTTTGAGGCAGATGGAGGTGGCCGGCTGCGACAGCCCGGCCTTGTCCTGGATCAGGCTGGCGCAGACGCCGTGCACACTGAAATCGTACAGCTGGCTGTAGCCTGCGAACGACCGATGAGGATCCTTGAGCCAGGTCAGGACGGCTCGCCGGGTAGGGCTTGATAGAACCTTCAGTGCTTCGTTCAACGCCGTCATGTGGATGCCTGACCCTGTGATGGCCGAGAGTGAACCCGCCCGAAAGCGTCTATTTTAAGGGGTCATGAACGGATAGTCGATGTAACCCCGTTCTCCACCGCCGTAGAGCGTTGCGTGGTCGACCGGATTGAGGGGTGCGCCGTGCGCGAAGCGCTTGGGCAAATCCGGGTTGGCGATGAACGTGCGGCCGAATCCGAACAGATCGCCATGACCGTCAGCGAGCACCCGTTCGGCTTTTTCCCGGGTGTAGCAGCCGGAATACATGATCGGATTGTCGAAGGTTTCGCGCAGCGCCTGGCGGAAGCTGACGGGCAGCTCCGGAGCGTTGTCCCAGTCGGCTTCGGCGATGGACAGATAACCGATGCCCAACCCATTCAACATCGCCGCCGCCTGAACGTAGGTGGCATGAGGGTCGCTTTCCACCAGGCCTAGGTAGACACGCGCCTCCTCGGTAGTCTCGAACAGCGGTGCGAAACGCACGCCGACACGCTCGCGGCCGAACACCGAGATCACCGCTTCGGTCACTTCACGCAGAAAGCGCAGGCGGTTTTCGAGGGAGCCGCCGTATTCGTCGGTGCGCTGGTTGGTGTGTTCGGACAGGAACTGATTGAGCAGATAGCCATTGGCCGAATGCAGTTCGACGCCGTCGAAGCCTGCTTGCTTCGCGTTCACGGCGGCCACGCGGTACAACTCCACCAGCGCTTTGACCTCTGCCGTGGACAGTGCGCGAGGCAGGCTGGGATCTGCCAGCTCGCCCGTTTCAGGGCCGGTCTCGATGAACACTTTCACTGCCGTTGCTGCAATGGCCGACGGGGCTACAGGTGGCTGGTTGTCAGGCTGCAGGCTGTTATGGGACACCCGCCCGACGTGCCAGAGCTGGCAGAAGATCACGCCGCCTTCCTCGTGTACGGCGCGAGTGACCTGCTGCCAGCCAGCGATCTGCTCCTGGCTGTAGATACCCGGCGTCCAGGCGTAACCCTGGCCGCGCGGCTCGATCTGCGTGCCTTCGGTGATCATGAACCCCGCACCGGCACGTTGTCGGTAGTAGGTGCTCATCAAGGCATTGGGGACGTCGCCCGGCTGGCTGCTCCGCGACCGCGTCAGAGGGGGGAGGGCAATGCGGTTCTTGAGGGTCAGGCCACCGAGTGTGAGGGGGGTGAACAAGCTGGCGTCGGTCATGGTGATTCCGTAGGGCTACTGAAAGTGGCCATACATTAACACATTCGAATGTGTTTATGTGAATCAACCCATCCAGCCAACGGCCGTCTTCGGAATCACCTCCGACTCATCCAGTTTGGATGCGAACATGCTGACCGCTTCCACGGCATCGCTGGTTCCCGTACGGATTTGCAGGATCACCGAGCCGGCTTGCTCGGCCAGCAACACGCCTCGTTGTGCACCTTCATGGGTGGAATTGATACTGGTGACCGCGTCCCGGGTTTCAGCCAGGATCTTGCCGATCATTTCAGCGATCTCGCTGGTCGATCGACTGGTACGCCCGGCCAGTTGCCGGACTTCGTCGGCTACCACCGCAAAGCCACGACCCTGGTCGCCTGCGCGCGCCGCTTCGATGGCGGCGTTGAGTGCCAGAAGGTTGGTCTGGTCGGCGATGCTGCGGATGGTGTTGACGATTGCCGTGATCTGCTCCGAGCGCTCTCCCAGTTGGCCCACAAGGCGCGCCGAGGACTCGATATGGTTTGCAATCAGGCGCATTTCCACCGCCGTTTGCTGAATGACTTCGGCGCCCTGCTCGGCGACTTTCTCGGTTTCGGCCGAGATATGGTAGGCGCGTGACGCGCTGCGCGAGTCTTCCTCGAACTTCTCCACACGCTCGGTGATGTCGCTGGCGAACTTGACGATCTTGGTCAGGGTGCCGTCCGCATCGAAGACGGGGTTGTAGGTCGCTTCCAGCCACAACGTTAGGCCGTGCTTGCCGATGCGTTTGAATTGGCCACTGAAGACTTCTCCGGAGTTGAGTCGTTTCCAGAAATCGCTGTATTCGCTGCTGCCGACCAGGTCGGCCTCACAGAACATGCGGTGGTGCTTGCCCTTCAGATCTGCCTGGGCATAGCCCATGGTATTCAGGAAGTTCTGGTTGGTCTGAAGGATGTTGCCGTTGAGGTCGAACTCGATGACCGCCATCGCCCGATCCAGGGCATTGAGCTTGCTGTTGGCCTCGGCATCCTGGAGCACCTTCTGGGTGACATCCAACGCGAACTTGACCACCTTGCAGACTTTGCCCTGCTCATCCAGCACGGGGCTGTAGCTGGCCTCCAGCCACACCTTTCGCCCGTCCCCGCCGACCCGCTGGAAGGTGCCGGAAACGAATTCCCCGGCTCGTAGACGGCCCCACAACTCGGTGTAGGCAGGACTGCGGACCAGAGCGGTCGGACACAGATCCGCATGCGCCACGCCGACGATTCGCTCGGCGCGATAGCCCATGATCCGCAAGAAGTTTTCGTTGGCGCGAATGACCTTACCGTCCAGACCCAGCTCGACGATTGCCATCGAGCGATCCAGTGCATTCACCAATCCTTGGTGTTTGATGATTTCAGCGTCCTGGGATTGCAACCTACGTTTCAGCGCTGAATTGAACACGTCGTTACCCTCGGATTGGATGTATGCCTCTCAAAGGGGTATCGACCGCGAACCGCAAAGCTCCATGAACACCGAGAAAAAAGCTGTGAAGAGAAATCGTAGCCTGTTTTTTGCGCATCGGGCCCGCGATTGGATGATCGAGCCGAAGGAAAGTTGAAACGCTGCTGGCCACAGCCCATGGCCAGGGCGGGTATCAGGTTCCAAGTATCCGCTGACGCCGCTTGCAGTTGGCAACCTTGCACAAGCGCCGCGATAACTGCTCGATCGAGTAGGGTTTATGCAGCAGTTCAAAACCGAAGGTGCCGTTCTCTGCCAGGACATGGCTATACCCCGATGTAAGTAGTACGGGAAGGTCGTGGTGCTCTTCGCGGATTTTCCGCGCAAGATCGATCCCGTTCATTCCCGGCATCATGACATCGGAAAACACCACATCGAAGCGATCTGCGTCTGCGGCCAGTTCTGCAAGGGCTTGCTCTGCGTTGTTGGCCAGTACTGGAAAGTAACCCCGATCTATCAAGGACTGCACAGCGACATTGCCAACCTGGACGTTGTCTTCGACCACCAACACACAGGTGCCATGGCCGTATACCAGCGCTTCTTCCTCTTCCTGCGAAACCGCTGGTGCAGGCGCCTCTACTTTGGGCAGGTAAAGGTTGAAGGTGCTTCCATGCTCTGTCGAGCTCTGCACCGTGACCTCGCCCCCCGACTGTTTCGCAAACCCGAAGACTTGAGACAGGCCCAGGCCGGTACCTTGACCTGGGCGCTTGGTGGTGAAAAAGGGTTCGAACACCTTGGCAAGTTGATCCTGAGGAATACCGACACCCGTGTCGATGATCGACACCTGCACGTACGGTCCGTCGATTGCTGCCTGCCCCTGCAGGGCTGGAATCCGTTCGATCGTCTGAACCCTTATCGCAAGCTGGCCTTCACCGCTCATGGCGTCCCTTGCATTGACGACCATGTTGATCAGGGCGGTCTCGTACTGGCTGACGTCTGCCCTCACGAAACAGGGATCTTCCGGCAGCTGCGTGACGATCTGGATCAGGGAACCCGTCAGCGTCTCGATCATGCCGGACAGTGATCTGACGGTATTGCAGGCGGCGAACACTTCGGGCTTGAGCGCTTGGCGTCTGGCGAAGGAGAGCAGTTGTGAGGTCAGCTTGGCCGCCCTGTCTACCGTATCGGAAATAGCGCCTACATAGCGCTGGCGGCGGGTGTCGGGCAAGTCAGGCTTCTTGAGCATGTCCACCGAGGACTTGATCACCGTGAGCAGGTTATTGAAGTCATGTGCGACGCCACCAGTGAGTTGCCCGATGGCCTCCAGCTTCTGGGATTGGCGCAATGCTTCTTCGGCTCGTGTCAGCGCTTGCGCCTGCTGCTTTTCCAGGGTGACGTCGCGCCCGGTTGCATAGGTAGCGTCGCCGGCCGGCGCAGCCACCCAGGAAAACCAACGCAACGATCCATCCTTGTGTCGATATCGGTTCACCACCCGAGGCATTCCGCCTTCAGCGGCGAGTACATAGGCGTCAACCGTGTCGTCATGGTCATCTTCGACCACGAATTCGTTGACGTGATGGCCGACCAGTTCCTCGGGTAAATAACCCAGCAAGGCCGTCCAGGACGGGTTCACCCGAAGAAACACCCCGTGGAAGTCGATCACCAGGAGCAAATCGGGAGAGGTATGCCAGAGCTGGTTGAGTTCCAGGGTGCGCTGCTGGACTTGCTGCTCCAGGGTTTCGTTCAGGGTCTGCAACTGTGCTTCGATACGCGCTCGCTCGCGTTCCTGGCGAATGGCTTCAGTGATCTCCGTGCCCTGGTTGAACAGGCCCACGATAAGGCCGTTCTCGCCACGAATCGGCGCAGCACTGAAGTTCCAGTACGTCGTCTCGGACTTGCCTCGCCGGATCATCGGCAGTTCGACTTCGGCTTGCGAGAAGCCTTCGCCCGTGCGTTGGCAATGATGGAACGGGGCGCATACCTGCTCCCACGCCGAACCCCAGACGTGCGCGACCGGCGTTGCCATGGCATTGGGGTGGCGATCGGCCAACGAAGGGATGTAGGCATCGTTGTAGAGCATGATCAGGTCCGGGCCCCACAGCACGGTAGCCAGTACTGGCGAGTTCAAACAGGTCGAGACCATCGTCTTGAGCGACTGCGGCCAATCGGCCAGGGGGCCCAGGGAGGTGGCGGCCCAGTCGTGAGCGCGCATGCGCTGGCCCATCTCGCCGCCACCCGAAAGGAAAGCATACGGATCGCCGAAACCATCGATTGTAGGCATCGCTTGAACAGGCTCCTGCTGAAGTGCTGATCACCTCAGCTCGACTTGAACCGCCGTCGATGGCCTGGGGACTGAACTGTGTAATTCGTGATGATGATTAGTAATCTGGCGGTAAGCAAGGTTCAGCTCATCGCGCCCCAGATTTGTTAACCGCGATTCACTATTGGCTGATCATCGGCAGTATTTAACACCCGAGACCGATTCATCTGTGCTTCGAGCGGTGGCACAATGGTCCGGCTGATTTTTCCAGGGCAGTCAGCACACCTCATCGCCGAGCTGGGCCATGGAGAGATTGACCGATGGTCCCCAAGAAGGGCTCCGATCCCTTGCCTTCCTGCAACCCAGTCACTACCGGATTTTGTATGCAAGAGATGCCGCCTGCCGAGACCATTCGTGCAGCTCTCCAGATTTCCCATGCCCGACTTCGCAAGCAACACGAGCTGGTCGTCGAGTTCGGCGTCAAGTCCCTTCGCCTGTCCAATGTGGACGAGCTGCTGACGCAGGCCTGCGAGGCTGTCGCCGTTGGGATGGATACGCGCTTCGCCAAAGTCTTGCGCCCCATACCCGATAGCGACCAATTCATTCTTTCGCACGGGGTAGGGTGGGCTGAGTCCGATATCGGCAGCGCAACTGTGGGTGCGGACGAAGCCAGCCCGGCTGGATACGCGTTCTCTACCAATCGGCCAGTCATTTCCAACCATTTGAGTGCAGAACACCGGTTCAGAACTCCGGCTTTGATGAAGGCGTATCAGATCGAGCGGGCCATCAACGTCCCTATCCGCGGCATTTCTTCGCCCTACGGGGTGCTGGAAGCCGACAGTCGAGACGGTGATGATTTCATCGAAAGCGACCTGGTATTCATGGAGGGCATCGCGAACGTGATCTCCATGGCGGTGGAGCGTATCGGGATCGACGCCGAGTCCAACGGACCGCATCTGTATTCGGAGAGCGTGCTCAATGCCAGCCCCGACTGCGTGAAGATTCTTTCGGCCGCAGGTGAAATCGAATTTTTCAACGAGACCGGTCTGTGCCAGATGGAAGTCGACAGCCTGGACAACGTGTTTGGCAAGCCGTGGGCTCAGCTCTGGCCAGAAGAATCCAAATCCACGGTCGTCAATGCGGTGAACCGTGCGGCAAGCGGTGAGTCGGTGCGCTTCGAGTCGTTTTGCCCGACCGCCAAGGGTGACCCACGCTGGTGGGATGTGACCGCAGCACCAATCTTTGGCAAACGTGGTGATATAGAAAAAATCATCGCTGTGTCGCGGGACATTACCGAGCGACACAACCATGAGGCCAGCCTGGCGTCGTTGATCGAAATACAGAATACCAAACTGACCAACAGTGACCTTCACCTGGAAGAGATACACCATCGGGTCAAGAACAGCCTTCACCTTGTGAACACGCTGTTGCTTCTGCAAGCCAACCTGGCTGTCGAGGAAGCGGTGAAGATCCAGTTGGAAACGGCCGCGGGAAGAGTCCTCACGATCGCGACGGTGCACGAGCGTTTGTACCAGACTTCCCAATCCCAGGCCGTTTGTGCGGCCGATTATCTTCAAGCACTGTTGGGCGACATCGGCAAGGCGTTTGGCGATCGCAACATCGACCTGCAGGTCGACGCGTTCGCACTGTCACCCGAAAGAATGGCGCCTTTGGGACTGGTCATTTCCGAGTTGGTGACCAATGCCTTGAAGTATGGCAAGGGGACCATTCAAGTCAGTGTCATCCATGCCGCAGACCACGCGGTAGTTACCGTTGCAGACGAAGGTGACGGCTTTCCCGAATCCTATCCAAAGCCCAATGGAACGGGCCTTGGCATGAGATTGGTGAAAAGCTACTCGGGGTTTGGCAAGGAAGCCATCGCGGTCGATCGGTCCGCGAAGACGAGCACCATTCGGGTCCGCTTCAAGCTCTGAACGTATTGCCTGGGCGGCACGCAACGCTGACCTGGCCGGAGTCGTTGCTGAAGCAGCGGTCCCAGACCACCCCGAGGCAGGCGGGTAGCCTGGCGGCGTTTTCGCGCGACATTGATGAGTCCTGCTCACTGATCCATGCAGGTTTCAGTGGCTAATCGGATGGATATCTACCTGATAGATTGAAAGTTCTCACATGAACCACAGGAGAACGCCAGATGAAAGCACTTGCAGCCGCAGCACTCTCGCTGTCCCTGTTGACATCCGAAAGCGAAGGAGCACAACCCATGAATGTCGTCGTCACGCCTGCTGGCTCGCAGCCTTCGGCTGTCGGGCCTGCCGAATATTTCACTGGCCAGGTACGGGTCGATGCACCCTTCAAAGGCACCGACGGCGCGCGTATCGGCGGCGCTACCGTAACCTTCGAACCGGGCGCACGTACGGCCTGGCACACCCATCCGCTGGGCCAGACGCTGATCGTGACCGCCGGCGCGGGCTACGTGCAGCAAGAGGGCCAGGCCCGGCAATTGATTCGTCCAGGCGATACGGTGTGGATTCCTCCGCAGGTCAAACACTGGCATGGGGCAAGGCCCGATACCAGCATGAGTCATATTGCCATTGCCGAAGCCCAGGACGGCAAGGTGGTGGACTGGCTCGAGCAGGTCAGCGATGCGGAGTACGGCCACGGAGAATGACACCCATCCCCGGCGTTCATCGGCCAATGGCGTTGTTGCAGCGATGAACTGCTGACTGTATCTGCGGCTTGCTATAAAATCGATGCCAAAGTGCCATGCCGCTCGACCGACTGTTCCCAGCGGCCCTACGGCACTTCCGAGCTCTGACAGGGCACATTGATAGCAGAGCCGGAGAGCCTTGGAATGCCACTCAGTCGCCGTGAGTTGGGGATAGAATTTGCGCGTCGTATCTACCGACCCCGTTCGGTAGGCTGCCTGTTGAGCGCTGTGTTCATCAGCGCAGTATTGTGGGTCGATCTCGGCACGCCGGCATGGGTGTGGGCAGCGATGCTGGCCAACCTCATGGCTTGGCCGACCGTTGCCTATCTGCTCGCACGCAGAGCGTTGAATCCTTTCGCCGTCGAATTGCGCAGCCTGGCCTTGGACAGCTTGTTCGCTGGATGCTGGGCGGGGCTGATGGCTCTGAATCTGCTGCCCTCGGTTCTCCTGCTGGCCATGGTCGCCATGAACGCGATGGCCGCAGGCGGGTGGCGTCTGTTCAGAACCAGCGTCGCGCTGCAGGCCTTGGGCCTGCTGCTCATGCTGAGCCTCAAGGGTTTTGAACTGTCACTGGCAACCAGTGCATTCCAGCAACTGACCTGCTTGCCGATGTTGGTCATCTACCCGTTGATCGTGGCCCGTGCCAGCTACGCTGTTTCCGTGCAGCTGGCAGTGCACAAGAAAGCCTTCAAGCTGATCAGCAAGCTGGACGGCATGACCCGGCTGTTGCACCACGCATCCTGGAGGGAAAAGCTTGACGAGATCTTCCCTCGCTGCAGAAGAGGCGAGGTGGTGGCGATGCTGGCCTTGATAGACATCGACAACTTCAAGCGCATCAACGACGAACACGGTCATCTGGTGGGCGACGCCATCATTGGTCGCCTGGCAAATCTGCTGCGCTCGGGGCTGGGAACCTCCGCCGTGCCGGGTCGCTACGGCGGGGACGAGTTCTGCTTGCTGTTGTTGGATGTAGGCGTCGACGACGCGGCCCGGCAGCTGGACGACATTCGTCAGCGATTTGCCGAATGGGCCGACGTCACCGTGCCCGTTCAGGTGACGCTGAGTATAGGACTGGTGCCCTACTCACACCAATATGCCAGCGAGCGTGACTGGATCAAGGCCACGGACGAGGCGCTGTATCGGGCCAAGCGCGGTGGCAAGAACCGGCTGTGTGTGCAGGAGCGGCTGGTGGAAGTGGATGGCTGAGGGCCGCCGAAACTAGGGACAACGTTAGAGTGCTGCTTGCGGGTCGCGTCCCAACACACGGTGGTACTCCGCCTGCGCAGTGTGCTCGGTGAACTCGCCGGACCACTTGGACACCACCACGGTTGCCACACTGTTGCCAATGGTGTTGCAAGTGGCGATCGCCATCGACATGAAACGGTACACCCCGAACAGCAACGCAAGGCCTTCTACGGGCAGCGAGCCGATGGCGGTGACCGTGGCCGCGAAAACCACGAAGCTGCCGCCGGACACCGCCGCAGCACCTTTCGACGTCACCAGCATGATCGCGATGATGCCCAGTTGCTGTTCCCAGCTCAGGGGAACGCCATAGGCGTTGGCGATGAACAGCACGCACAGGGACATGTAGATGGAGGTGCCATCCAGGTTGAAGGCATAACCGGTAGGCAACACCAGGCCCACACTTTGCTTGGAGCAACCGAACTTCTCGAGCTTCTGCAAAAGGCGCGGCAGCGCACTTTCGGAAGAGGCAGTGCCCAGTACGATGAAAATCTCATCCTTGATGTACTTGAGGAACCGCCACAGGCTGAACCCGGAAATTCGGCAGACGATGCCCAGTACGACGAAGATGAAAAACGCGATGCAGACATAGAACATCAGCACCAGGTTGGCGAGTGACATCAGTACGGCCGCACCGTTGCTGCCTACGGCATAGGCCACCGAGCCAAAAGCGCCCAGAGGGGCGAACTTCATGATCAGATTGATGAACTCGAAGAAGCATTCGGAGATGCGGCTCAGTCCATCCTCGATGACACTGCGACGTTCGGGCTTGAGCGCCAGCAGGGCAAAGCCGAACAATACCGAAATGACCAGCACTTGCAGCAACTGCCCGCCCGCGAAGGCGCCAACGAAGTTGTCGGGGAAGATCCCGTAGATGAAGTCCATGGTCGAGGCCGGTGCGTGACCTTTGGCGACTGCAGCCGAGGCAGCGGCGGCGGTGGCGCTGCTCGGATGCGCATCGTGCATGCCCGAGCCGATGTTCAGCAGATTGCCCCAGAGCAAGCCAATGGCCAAGGCGATGGTGGAGACGATCTCGAAGTAGATCAACGCACGCAGGCCGACTTTGCCAACCCGTTTTATATCACCCGCCGAAGCTATGCCGTGCACCACGGTGAAGAACACCAGCGGGGCGACGGCGGTCTTGATCAATTTGAGGAAGATGTCCCCGAGAATCTTGAATTTGGCCGCCAGCTCCGGCGCCAGGAAGCCGAAGGCAATGCCCAGCACCATGGCGGCGATGACCTGAAAGGTCAGGTCTTTGTAGAACGGCTTCTTGTTGAGGGTCGTCATGTCTGCGGTCTCGTTGTTGTTATAGGCGAGCAGTAGGCAGTAGGGCTCGCTCGCGGCGAGCCTGGGCAAAATCAACGCTTGACGCTGCCCTCACGCGCTAGGGCGATATCGACCATCTGCGGTGCCAGGCCGAGATAGTTGGAAGGGTCGGTCAGTCGCTTGAGCTCTTCGATGTCAAGCTCAGCCGTGGCTTCGCCCTGGGCGAGCAACGCGTCGAGCAGGCTGGTGCCTTCGTCGTTGGCCATGCGGCAGGCGGCATAGACCACATCGTGTGCCACCTGCCGACCCAAGGCGGGGGCGAGGCCCATCATCACGGCTTCGGCCACGATCAGCCCTTGGGTCATGTCCAGGTTTTTGCGCATGCGCTCGGGGCGAACTTCCAGGCCCGCGAGCATGAACTTGGCTTGACCCAGCGAGGCGGCGCTCAGGGCGAAAGCTTCGGGGATGGCGATCCATTCGGCCTGCCAGGGGCCAGTAGAACGCTCGAAGTCCTGAATCATTGCGTCGAGCATCAGCCCAGCATGCTGACGGACACCCTTGGCGGCTGCGTACATCAACTCGCAGGAAATCGGGTTGCGTTTCTGCGGCATGGTGCTGCTGGCACCACGTCCCTTGACGAAAGGTTCGTACACCTCACCCAGTTCACTGGTCATCATCATCATGACGTCCAAGGCAACCTTGCCCAGAGAGGCCGTGACCAGGCCGAGGAAGTTCAGGGTTTCCGCCAGACCGTCCCGGGCGACGTGCCAGGTGGCCTGCGGGACGCCCAGGCCCAACTCCGCCATCAACGCCTCCTGCACCTCCAGACCCTTGTCGCCCAATGAAGCCAGGGTGCCGGCTGCGCCTGCGAACTGACCGATTTCTACCCGCGGACGCAGTTCCACCAGACGCTCGGCGTGGCGGTCGAACATGCTCAACCAGACGGCGCATTTATAGCCGAAGGTGATGGGCAGCGCGTGCTGCAGGTGGGTACGGCCCGCCATGGGGGTATCGCGGTACCGCATGGCGAGGTCGGCGAGCAAGCCCCGTACGGCTTTGATATCGCGTTCGATCAGCACCAGCGCGGCGCGGATCTGCAGCACCACGGCTGTGTCCATGATGTCCTGGGTCGTAGCACCCCAATGCACGTAGCGCCCCGCATCGCCGCAGGTTTTCGACAGTTGTTCGACCAGAGGCAAAATCGGGTAGCCGACGATTTCGGTTTCATGTTGCATCAGTGCCAGGTCAAGGGATGAGTAGGTGGAGCATTCGGCAATCCGTTCGGCGGCTTCGCTCGGGATGACACCACAGCGAGCCTGAGCGCGCGCTAATCCCACTTCCACCTCGATGTAGCGCTCGATCAGCGCCTGGTCGGAAAACACGCCACGCATTTCGGCCGTGCCGAACATGTCGCGGAAAAGGACGGAGTCAAAGACAGTGCTGGACATGAAGTGATCCTATTATGTTTGTTATTGATCGTACATATTAATATGTACGTACATAATAATCGCGTACGCGCTGATACACTGTCAACTCGTTGATCGCCTGAGACTGATGGAAGGTATGAGCCAAGCACGCTATGAAGTGGTTGCGAAGGACTTGATGGAAGGAATTTCCAGCGGGCGGTTTCCCGTAGGCACACTGCTGCCTACCGAGCTGGAGCTGTGTGACCTGTACGCCGTGAGCCGCCACACCGTGCGCGCCGCGATTACCCAACTGCAGAATCAGGGATTGGTATCGCGGCGCAAGCGGGTGGGTACACGGGTCGAGTCGGCCACGCCCGTCGGGGGATATTCGCAGTCACTGGCCTCGGTGTCAGACCTGGTCCATCTAGCCGAAACCCAGGTGCGCCGCATTCAGAACGTCCTGCATTTCGTAGCCGACATTGCCTTGGCCAAGCGGTTGGGACTGACACCCGGGGAGCACTACTTTCGGGTCTCCAGCATCCGCGTCGATCAGAACAATCTACGTGCACCCCTATGCTGGACGGACGTGTACGCGCAGGAAACCTACGCTGGCGTGGTCGAGTTGGCCGAACAGCATCCCGACGAGTTGATCGCGGCGTTGATCGAGCAGCACTTCGGTCGGTACATCGACGTGGTCGATCAGCAGGTTCGCGCAGTGCTGCTTTCGGCTGAAGTTTCGAAAAGCCTCAATGCCGAAGTCGGCTCACCCGGCCTGAATATCCTTCGTCAGTACCGGGACCGAGAAGGGGCTGTGATGGTGGTTTCGGAAACCACTCATCCCCAGGACCGCTTCACCCTGGTTTCGCAGATGCGCAGAGACAGGATCTAGTCCTTGGCTGCATGTGCTGCAAGAAAGGCAACACCGCACAAGCGGTTAGCCGGCCCTATGCAACGACAAACTCTGGCAGAACGTATTCCTGCAATTCCGCAATGACTTCCAACGCCGGGCGCCGTGTCGGTTTGAGGTTCAGGGCGACATGGTTGACGCCCGCCTCGCGCTGGTCGGCGAAAAACTTTTTCAGGGCGTTCCTGCCGCCGCGCAGGACGCGACCGGTTTGCAGCGGGGCATCGGCGTCCACGTCCAGGTCGAACATCGCTCCATAGCCGAACGGCACGAAACCCCGCGATGCGGTCATTTCCCGCCAGTGCGGCACCACTTCCGGCATCCGTTGGGCGTCGCCGTGCCAGATCCAGGCATCGACGTGTTCGGCCAGCCATTCGAGGCTTTGCCCGGCGCGGCCTATGGCAATGATGGGGATGCGCGAAGCCGCTGCTTTGGGTACCAGGTCGATGTCGCCGCGCAAATGACCGAAATGCTCTGTTTTCAAACGCGGGAACGACACTGAGGTCAGGGTCTTGATCAAAGCCACCGCTTCGCGATAGCGCTCCACACGCGTGCCGAAGTCGACTCCGAACGCCGGGTATTCGGTGGGTCGGTCACCGGAGGCCATGCCGGCCAGAAAGCGTCCGCCCAACAGCTGATCGGCGGTGGTGATCTGCTTGGCGGTGATCACCGGTTCTCGCAGGGGCGTTACGAACCCGGCGGTGCCGATCGCGATGCGTTGGGTGAGCGCGGCCAGCCAACCGGCGTACACCAGCGGGTCGAGCACCTGGCCCGTGTCGCCGAACGAGGGGTCGTAGAAGGGCACGTCGCGCAACCACAACGCAGCGGCGTCGCTGCGATCCAGGCTCTGCACGATCTCGGCCTGGTCCGACAGGCTCGGGAACGGGCTGTCCGGATAGCCACAGGCAGGCGCAATGAAGCCGATGCTCAACTGGCCCGGCTGGAAGGTACGGCTGAACGCGTCATGGTCAGCCAGGTCGTGCGATTGAGTGTCCTGATTTCGTACATTCATAGTGTCTGTCCAAGATTCAAGAGATGGCATCAGTCTAACGGCCAGCCTGATGCCTGTTTCCGACCTTTTGGATCGACACTGGTGAAAAACATTCCTCAATCGCGCGTGGACTCAGTAGCCGGTGCCCGCGTGGCTGCCGGTGACGATGGCGATCCCCGAGCTGGTGCCCAGGCGGGTAGCGCCTGCTTCGATCATGGCCTTGGCCGTGGCTACGTCGCGCACGCCGCCCGATGCCTTGACACCGATATCCGGGCCGACCACCCGACGCATCAGGGCGACGTCTTCAAGGGTGGCGCCGCTGCGGCTGAAACCGGTGGAGGTCTTGACGAAGGCAACGCCCAATTCGCGGCAGATCTCGCACGCACGCACCTTCTGCGCCTCGTCGAGCAGGCAGGTTTCCAGGATCACTTTGAGTGGCACCTTGCCGCAGGCCTTCAGTACGGCGGCGATGTCATCGCGAACGTCGGTGTACAGGCCGTCCTTGAGCCAGCCGATGTTCAACACCATGTCGATTTCCTGCGCACCGGCCGCGATGGTCAGCGTCGTTTCCGAAGCCTTCGCAGCGCTCAACCCCGCGCCCAGCGGAAAGCCCACTACTGCGCAGACCTTGACCGCAGAGCCTGCCAGGCGCTGCGCCGCGAAAGGCACTTGGCTCGAATTCACGCATACCGAATAGAAGCCATGCTCGCGGGCCTCGGCGCACAGTGTGGCGATCTGCTCGCGGCTGGCATCGGCTGCCAGCAAGGTGTGATCGATGGTTTGGGCCAGTGCAGCGGGGTCGAGTGAAGTCATGGAGCGATTCCTGTCATCAGTGGAAACACGGGGCTTGAGCCCGCACGTTATAAAATTAACAATCGGTGTTACTTTGTTCGCGGTATCAACCGTCCCTACACCACCAACGGATCGCCGGCATGCCCGTGGACGTCAAGAAAACCAATCGAATCAAACAGATCCAACAGGTCCTGCAAGACCAGAAGGCCGTTCATCTGCGAGAAATGGCCGCGCTGCTCGACGTGTCCGAAATGACCTTGCGCCGCGACCTGAGTCGGCATCCGCAACAGCTGCGTCTGCTGGGCGGCTACATCACCCGCGCCCACGACGACCCTGAACCTGGGGATTACCGGGTCAGCGAGCAGGACACTCGGCACGTCGAGGAAAAGCGCCGGATCGGCAAGCTGGCCGCCGCTTTCATCCAGCCGGGTGATACGGTGTTCTTCGATTGCGGGACGACGGTCCCTTTCGTGGTCGACTTCATTCCCGACGATCTGGAGTTCACTGCGGTATGCAATTCGCTGAACGTCCTGCTCAAGCTGCAACACAAACCCCACTGCAGCATCGTCCTGTGTGGCGGTGTCTTTCACCGCAAGAACCAGGTGTTCGAGAGCCAGGCCGAAGCCAGTATTCTGGATGGCGTGCGCTTGACCTGGGCGTTCGTGTCCGCCGCCGGGGTCAGCCTGGAGTGTGGCGTCACCTGCTTCAATTTCCACGAGGTGGAGGTCAAGCAGAAAGTCATGCGCCAGGCGCGGCAATGCCTGCTGCTGGCCGATCACTCCAAGTTCGACGCCGTGCGCACGGCGCACTTCGGCGCGTTGAGCGACTTCCAGTGCGTGGTCAGTGACAAGAAAATTCCCCGCGCGTACCGCGAGGCCATCCAGGCCGGCGGTGCTCAACTGGTGGTGTAGACAGGTCACGTGGGCAACGCTCGCCGTTCCGTGGCGCTGAGAAAACCGGTGCGCACGCTGAACTCGGCGCGCGCACCGGGTGCCAGGCTGCGCACGTTGCCCTTGGCCAGTTCGGCGCGGTAACCCTCCGGTTCGCAGGTGGCGGGCAAGACGAACGCGGCGACCTGCTGGTCCGCGTTGTGCAGGATCCAGCGCGCCGCGTGGTCGAACTGGCGAGGGCTGTAGCGGGTGTAGAAGGCCGCGCCATCGGGATGCTCCAGAAAGAAGTGCGCCTGGCCATCGGCATCGCTGCGTACGTCATCGAAGAAGCAGACGATTTCCGGGTCGTACAGCGCAGGGGAGTCGAGTACTGCAAGGCGCGTCGGGTCTTCGCTCAGGTGTGCCATGTAGTCGGTCCAGGCCGGCGTCGGCCGCACATGGGCCGGTACGCTGGCGCGCACGCGGGTGCGTTCGCAGCCCAACGGCTGGCTCAGCCGCGCGCCTTCGACATAGGCGTAGTTCATGTGGGCCATGTACATCAGATCCATGGGCTTGCCCGCCAGGTTGACCACGTGCATACCGATGTCGAACAGCCCGCTGGCCGGGCGCAGGGTCACGCTAGGGCTGGCTCGGTAGTGGTCGCCAAAACCTTGTACGTATTCATACGTGCCGCCCAGGCGCAGGTAGACGCCGTGCTCGTCTTCGCCCGTTTCCAGCCAGGCCTCGTCCATCGGCGCGCAAGGCATTTCACCATGCAGCGCATGGTCATCCTCGGGCCCTGGGCATCCGTTGCGCAGCAAGCCACTGTGAAACATGAAGCAGCCATAGGTGCCGATCACGCTGGCAGTGGGGCGGGGCTGGCTGAACATGTTGCGCATGGTCAGGTCATGGCCATCGAACTCGGCCGACCAGATCATCTGCCCCTGCCAGGGCAATATCACCAACCTGCCGCGGCTGTTCTCCAGCGACAGCGCCTTGACCCCGCTGGGGTAGGTCCAGGCGCGTACGCTGAAATGGCGCGATTCGAGCAGAGTCCGGCTGGCGTTGTCCCACAACTGTGGGTACAGCGACAGGCGCAGGTGGTCGGCACTCATTGCACCACCGCCGCAGGTGAGCCGTTCAGCACCGGTTGTGGCTGGCGCATGCAGCGCACCGCGTACATCACGATGGCCACGAAGCACAGCAGCGGCACCGTGTAGGCGATCTGCATGTTGCCGTTGTTGGCGTCGCTGAGCAGGCCCTGGAAGATCGGGATCACACCGCCGCCGACGATGCTCATCACCAGCAACGAACCGCCGACGCCCGTGTCTTCTCCGAGCCCGTCGATGGTCAGGCCGTAGATGGTCGGCCAGCAAGGACCGAGAAAGACGCTGACACCAACCGCCGCGTACACCGCCGTGATGTTCGGGACCAGAATGGTATAGGCCAGTAGCAGGATGCACAGCACGCCATACAGCGCGAGCACCTTGGCCGGGTGCATTTTGCGCATCAGCAGGTTGGCGACCAGCTTGCCGACGAAGTAGGCAGCGAAGGTGATCAGCAGGAACCACGAGGCGCTGCGTTCGTTCATGCCGCCCATCTGCATGGCCAGGCGAATGGTGAAGCTCCACACACCCACCTGGGCGCCTACATAGAGGAACTGCGCCAGCACGCCGAAACAGAAGCGCGGATTGCGGCGCAGGCGGCCCACGCTTTCGCCAAGGCTGGCCCGTGGTTCGCTGGCGCTGCGGTTGCCCTTGCAGGCCGGAAAACGGGTGATGGCGATGAGGATGAACATCAGGATGAGCACGGCAATCATCCATTTGTACGGCAGCAAGGTGGACTGGATCATCTGCAACTGCTGCACCGCCGCCTCGCTGGCGCTCATCTGGGTCAACTGCTCGTGGGTGGCGTCGGTGTCTTTGAACATCACGAAGCTGCCAACGTAGACCCCGGTCATGGCGCCGAACGGGTGGAACGTCTGGGAGATGTTCAGGCGTCGCGTGCCGGTCTCGCGCGGCCCCATCAGGGTCGAATAGGTGTTGCACGCGGTTTCCAGGAACGACAGGCCGGCCGCGATGACGAACAGCGCGATCAGAAACATGCCGTACTTGGCGGTGGACGCCGCCGGGAAGAACAGCGCGCAGCCCAACAGGTACAGCATCAGGCCAATGAGGATCGTGGTCTTGTAGCTGAAGCGACGCACCACCAGTGCCGCCGGTATGGCAACGAAGAAGTAGCCCAGGTAGAACGCCGACTGGACGAAAGCCGACTGGAAATCGCTGAGCAGGAAGGCCTTCTTGAAGTGAGCGATCAGCACATCGTTCATGCCGGCCGCAGCGGCCCACAGGGCGAAGATCAGACACAGCAGGATGAAAGCGAACCACGGCGTGCGGTTCAGGTAGAACCCGTCCGGGGTTTGTTGCAGCGCAGGCTTATTCATTATTGTTCTCCGCGAGAGTGCTGGTGAGGTTCAGCGGGCCGATGTGTCGAGAAACCGTGCGAACGTAGCCGCATCGGGGTAGGAAGACTGTGTGCCCAGGCCGGTGACCGAACAGGCGGAGTAGGCCACCGCCTGGTGCATTGCCTGGCGAATATCTCGGTCCTGGCTCCAGTGACGGGCAAAGCAACCGATGAAGGCATCGCCTGCGCCACTGGTGTCGCGTGCCTCGACCTTGACCCCGGGAACCTGCCACTCGCCTTCGGCGCCCACGTACAAAGCGCCTTGCTCGCCCAAGGTGACGATGACGTGGCGCATGCCCTTGGCCACCAATGTCCGCGCCGCCTGTGCAGCTTCTTCGGTAGAGGTCACCGGCAACCCGCTGATGAGGGCCAGTTCGCTTTCGTTGGGGATCAGGAAGTCCAGCAGCGCCAGGTGGTCGTTGCTCAGACCGGCCAGGGCAGGGGCGGGGTTGAGCAGCACGGCGATGGCATGGCGGCGGGCGAATTCGATGGCGTGGTAGACGGTCGCCAGTTCGATTTCCAGCTGCAGCACGATCAAGGCGCAGTCGCGTAGCTGTGCCTCGGCGCGGTCGATGTCGGCCGGCTGCAGGTGCGCGTTGGCGCCTTTGACGATCAGGATGCTGTTGTGGGAGTTCTCCTGGACGAAGATCGGCGCAACGCCGCTGGATACGCCCGGTACGCGCTCGACGAAGCGCGAGTCGATACCCAGGCGTTGGAAATTGGCCAGGGTGGTGTCGGCGAAGCCGTCGTCGCCCACCTTGCTCAGCATCAGCACGTCAGCCCCCAGCAGGGCCGCAGCCGCAGCCTGGTTGGCGCCTTTGCCACCACAGCCCATGGCGAAACGGGGTGCTTCGAGGGTTTCACCCTGGGCAGGCATGCGATCGATGTAGGTAATCAGATCGACCATGTTGCTGCCGATGACTGCAATCTTGCTCATTGTTGTTGTGACCTCGCCAGCGCCGACGGAAGCATCCACGGCTGTTATTTGTGTTATTTAAATAACATTTTCTGTGAGTATTCAATCTTTATTTTATGGGGCTGCAATGATGTCGCAATGACATCGGTTAAATCATAAGGTTCAAAAGTCATACAAAAATAATTAGTTGTACAATTTTTTGTAAAGTTATCCCGATGCCTACCGATACGCACGTTTGACCACAGAACACTTGTGATCAGCCAAAGGGCCAGACAGAGCCCGGCGTCCGAGAAAATGGACCGTTCTCACCCAAGACCCACAACGAACCGTCCCATTCCGGGCTGTGAGAACTTTATGAACATCCTTGCTCCTGCCGTCACATTGGCCAACCGGCTACGCTTCCCGACAAAATTCGCGGTACTTGCAATCATCGTTCTGATCCCCCTGTTGCTGCTGGGTACCCGCTTTATCGTGCAGATCAACGACAGTCTGGCGGTCATACGCTCGGAGCAGACCGGCCAGCGCTACCTGCTGGATGTGACGCCGATCCTGCGCCTGTCCATGATGCAACGCGCGTTGACCAACCGTTTGCTCAGCGGCGACCAGACCGCGCAGGCTGATGTCCTGGCCAACCAGGCGAAGATCGAGGCTGCGTTCTCGAAACTGGCGACCACCGATGGCCAGTTCAACGACGCCTTGCAGACCGGCGATCGCGTGGAGCGCCTGCATGCCTCGGCTACGCGCTTGATGTCGTCGGCCAAGCCCGGCGTCGATCCGAGCGGCATGTTCGATGGATGGAACGACCAACTGACCGAGACGCTCAATTTCGTCTACTACGTTTCGGCCACCTCCGGCATGGTGCTGGATGAGGATTACGCCTCGCTGTTCATGATCGACCTGAGTACGCTACGTTTGCCCCGGCAGATCAACATCGTCGGGCAATTGCGTGGGTTGGCCAGCGGGCTGCGTGAAGGGCAGCCGTTGAGCCCGGCAACGCGCGGCGTGATCAAGTCGATGCTCAAGAACGAGTTGCTGATCCACAAGGAGTTGCAGCAAAGCCTGGAATTGCTGCGTCGCCGAGAGCCCGCGCTGGCCGATCGCATTCAGGCACCCATCGACAGTGCGTTCATGAGCCTGACCGGCTTCCGTGCCGATCTTGATGCGGTCACGTCCTCCACCAGCGATACGCTGGTCAACGTGCAGAACGTACCCGCCAAGGGCAACACGGTGGTGGCCGAGCTGTACAAGGCGCAAGACACGCTGCAGGAAGAGCTGCTCAACCGCCTGGCCTATCGGGCTCAGGAAAAGACATCGGAACGCCTGTTCATTCTCGGCATGTTCGCTGTCGTCGGCTTGTTGCTGGTGTACGTTTTCTGCGGCATCTACAGTGCCATGCGTCGCAGCATTCAAGATGTGCTGCAGGCCACCCAGCTCATCGCCCAAGGTGACTTGAGCACACGCGTCCAGGTTCGCGGAAAAGACGAAATGGCCGACGTGGGCAACAGCCTGAACCGCATGGTACAAGCCTTCGGCAGCTCGCTGACCCAGGTCGAGCGCAGCTCGCAGTCCGTTTCTGACGCCGCTGCGCGCATGGGTGTCTCCATCGACAGTGCCAAGCGCGCGATGAGCACTCAGCAAGGCGAGACCGAACAAGTGGCCACGGCCATCAACGAGATGACCGCCAGCGTTGCCGACGTGGCGCAGAACACCGAAGGCGCCGCCCACGCTGCCGGGCAGGCCAGCCAGTCCACCCATGCCGGCCTGGCACAGATGCACGAAACCAAAGTCACCATTGAGTCTCTGGCCGACGAAGTGGAGCGCAGCGCGCAGAAAGTCTCGGCGCTGGCCCAGCACAGCCAGCAGATCGGCGGGGTCATCGAGGTGATTCGCAATATCGCCGACCAGACCAACCTGCTGGCCCTCAATGCGGCCATCGAAGCCGCCCGTGCCGGGGAACAGGGCCGTGGCTTTGCCGTGGTCGCCGACGAGGTGCGGACCCTGGCTTCACGCACGCAGAACTCGACCGAGGAAATCCGCCGGATCATCCAGGAGCTGCAATCGGCCACCTCGGCTGCTGTCGAGCAGATGAAGGCCGGCAGGCAGCGCGCCCAAGAGTGCTTGCAGTCGGCCGATGCGGCGTCGAACAGCCTGGATGCCATTAGCGAGGGTGTCGAGCAGATCGTCGGAATGAACACCCAGATCGCCAGCGCCGCCGTTCAGCAACATGCCGTGTCCGAAGACATCAACCGCAACGTGACCAAAATCCGCAATGGCAGCCTGGCGTTGATGGAAGGGATCGAAGACAACGCGGTGACGGCGGAAGAACTCACCTTGTTGGCGACGGAACTGCGTACCGTGGTATCGCGATTCAAGGTGTAGCGAGGAAGAAACGGTGTCGATCCGCGCTCGGCGGCGGATCGACAGACCGAGGTCTAGCGGGGCTGGCTGCCTGAGGAAGCCAGAGTCGTGGCCAGCTTCGCAGCCGCATCGAGGGCGGCGGTGAAATTGGCCTCGGCGGTTGCGGCATCGCCAAGGGTACCTTCCGATTCCACCGTGTCGATGGCGGGAATACCTACCATGCGGGCCCAGGTCCGCAGAAAAGCCACCTGATGGTCGAAGTCTTCGGTGGGGTAATCTTCACCAAGCGCCACTCCACGGGTGGCCAGTACCACCACTTTCTTGCCTTTGAGCAGGCCGACCATGCCCTTGTCGTCGAAGTCGAACAGCACGCCGCGCTGTGACACCGAGTCGATCAGATGCTTGAGACGGTAGGGCACGCCGAAATTCCACATGGGCACACTGAACACAATCACGTCAGCACGATGGAATCGCTCGCCCAGGGCGTGGATCTGTTTCCAGACAGCCGCCTGCTCGGCGGTCATTTCTACACCCTCCAAGTCCGCGTATTTGGCTTTCAACGCGGGGCCGTCGAACGGCAGCAGGTCGGTGGTCCAGACATCCAGTACGTCGACGGTAGTGTCCGGCGCAACCGATGCAGCCGTTTCGAGGTAGCGGTCGGCCAGTTTCAGGGAGGCCGAACGCTCCCCGCGAGGCGAGCTGGCAATGTGAAGAATATGCATACACGGGGTTCCTGAGTGAGGGGCTGCGCAAGGTTTCAAATTAGTCCTCGACGCAAGCGCCGATGTTCAATTCTGCAGCGCGTAGCGGCGACAGTGTTCCAGGTAGCCTTGTTCATGGCTGCCCACCAGATGTACCACGCTGGACCATAGCCAGGAAGGCGCATCCAGGGTATTGGAGCGGTTGGTTTGCAATTCGCGGATCCAGGCGGCTCTGGTCGAAAGGTCCATCTGCCGGGCATGGGCCGTGCCGACGACGCTGGCCAGGTAGCTCGCCGCACGCATGGCTTCGGTTTCGCTCAACTGATCGAGCTCGAGCTTCATGTCCTGGGGCAGCAGTTCGCGAATGAAGAAGCCATGGTCGAGCATACGGGTGGCCAGCATGCGATTGCCCAGCCCCGGTGACAGATGCCGGGCGCCTTCGACCACGCGCTTGCCGTTGTCCCGCGGCATGCCCGCACGAACGGTACGCGGCGCTGCGGCCGCCACGGCTTCCTTGATGTCCAGAAGGCAGAGCTCCTGATCGTCGTCGTCGCCCACGCCCAGCAGCACGGCGTAGCGTTTCAGACCCAGGGAGCTGCACCCCTTGACCCAGTACGCCGAATCGAGCAACTCGACATTGTCGCTGCCCGACCGGCCTTTCAGCGAGGTGACCAGGTCGTGGATCTCGTCGGTGGCGCACAGCGTCTTGATGGCGCTGCGTTCGGTCTTGGACAAGGCCCAGAAATGCTTGCCCAATGGAATGGTCGGACGCATGTCCTCAATGCGCTCCTGAGCCAGGTGTTTCCACGTGCGCTGCACGGCGCTGCGCATGCCGGCCTTCACCTGTGCCGGGCGTTGCGGCTCTTCGTCATGGTCGTTCTTGAAGGCCTGCTCATAGCCCACCATCATTTCTTCGAGCATGCGCGCGGTGGCCACGCCAGGCAGGTCCGATCCGCGCGCGGCGGTCGCCAGGGACAAGCCGAGCCGAACCAGGTCATGCACGGGATTGCCGATGACCGTCTGGTCCAGGTCGCGGATGTGGATATCGATGCGGCCCTTCGAATCCCCGGTCGGGCCCAGATTGCCGGCATGGCAGTCGCCGCAGATCCACACCGGCGGCCCGCTGGGTAACCGCCGACCCGACTGGGACTGCAGCCATTCATAGAACTGCACCGTGCTGCCCCGCACATAGGCGTGGGCGGAACGCGCCATCTTCAGGTTGCGCAGTTGCTCGAGCGGTTCCAAACGTGCGGCAGGGCGGGGCGTCTTCATGGATTAGTCTTTGAGGGAAAGACGTTGGAGTAGAGAGATGCGCCGCGTGTTTCAAAATGTTTCTACGTTTTTTCAGGGCAGTGGCCGTGCGCCTGGCCGTGGTGCACTAGAACACGGGTGGATCGAGCAGCACGCTGCGGATCATCCACAGGCAGCGCCTGAGCCACGGCGAATGCGATTTCCATGCAGGTAAAGCCCAGGATCAACAAGCTCGCGCCGTGTGCCACCGCGTACGACTGCCACGCGGCGAACAACATGCGGGCTACCCCATCGTACAAGCCGGCGCGGCGAGTGGGGTGTCGCAGGCGCCACAGTGACCAGACCACCACCAGGCTGCCCATCAGATTGGCGAACAGCAGGCTGGTCGCATCCATTACGGGCACCGGGCGGGTCAATTCCAGTGCCTCGGAAAGCGCCGCAAAACCGTCGAACACCCAAAGCGCCGTCCAAGGCGTCATGAAGCCCGCTGTCATCAGTAGGTCATAGCCGGCGCTGAGCCGGACGGTTTGCAGATTTGTCTTTGCGCTGATCATGGTTATCCCTCACTGTTCGAGCGCGCAGGCTAAACCCTGGTGCTAGGACCAGAGTCAACATAAGGATTAGGCCATGAGAATCGGTCAGGTAGCCGCACGCACGGGCGTGTCCATCGATGCATTGCGGTTCTACGAAGAGAAGGGCTTGATCAAGCCCCGGCGTACTGCCAATGGCTACCGCATCTACCCGGAGCAGACGCTGCAGCTGGTGGGCTATATCAAGCTGGCCCAGCAGCTTGGGTTTTCGCTGAGCGAAATCGGTGAAAACCTGCCGTTGCTGTGGAACAGTGGTCAGGCTTCGGCCGAGGTACTGGCTCGGTTGTTTACCGAAAAGCTCGCGCTGCTCGATGACCGAATCGAGCAGATGCAAGGCCTGCGTGCCATGCTGGCGGAGCGGGCTGCGCAGGTGTGCCCCTTGCTTGCATCCAATCCAGCGTCCTGATCAACCATAAGCGAACTGATCTACCAATCCCAATCGTGGGACACGGGTGTCGGGTTGCAATAGTGCACCGGGTGCGATCACCGCATTCGCGCCGATCTTGCAGCCGTCGCCCACCAGGGCACCGAACTTGTTCACGCCCGTGTCGATGATGTCATCGCCATGGCGAATGCGGATGTTCGCCCCGTCCAGCTCATTGCGGTAATTGGCGATGATCGCACCGGCCTCGATGTTCACTCTTTCGCCGATCACCGAGTCACCGACGAAATTGAAATGGGCCAGCTTGCTGCCGTCCAGCATGAAGGTGCTCTTGAGCTCGCAGCTGGGGCCCACGATGCAGTGGCTGCCCAGATAGACACCGCCACGCAAGTACGCGCCCGCAGCGACGAATGCTCCTTCACCGATGATGATCGCGCCTTTGAGTACAGCGCCTTCTTCCACCACCGCGCTTTCGTGAATGGCGCAGTTTGCGTGACGTCGATAACCCCGGCCAAGACGATCGAGCAAGGTCAGAACCTGGTTTTCGCAGTGCTGAGCCACTTGCCATGGCGTTGATCGTGGCAGGCCCAGCGAGTGCCAGCGAGTGATGAAGCTGTGGATTTCGAACGTGTTCATGGACAACCTGCGACAACGAGAGGCATGGATTAATCTGTGCTGATTCGGGCCGTTGACATGAACCGCTACCTATTGGCGAGTATGGGCGAGTCGTCTTGGCGACTTTTACTGCTCACTACCGCCCCTGGCATGAGGCTCCAACGTGAGACCTATCTTGCTTCTCCAGGAAAACATCCGGTTTGGTACTGAACCGCTCGGCCAACGCATAGGCCATCTTGTGGCTGATCGGACGCGTGCCCGCAAGTACTTTGGAGACTACGTGCCTGTCTCCAACTTCAGGCAGATCTGAACCGCTAAGACCTAGTACGTCCATGAAGTCGCGTAAGAGCTGCACTGGCGTGCTTGCAGATGCCAGATTCGCATTGATAGCGGCGAATTGTTCTGAGTCGCGCTCGTATGTCTGGATAGCTTCCTCGAGCTCGATCAGGACCTGTGTCTCGTACTTGTTGAGGGTGTGGCCATCGGTCAGTTCGTCTAGCAGAACAGACGCACGTTGGTACTCGTCGGGCGTATGGATTCCGCCAACGAAAGACTCACGAAGTTGCTCAACCAGCCGCTGAAGGCTCTCCAGAGCAGCGCGAATAGCTTGCGAATTTTCAAGCACAGCGGTCATGGCTTCACTCCTTGGCTGTTTCTGGCATACCAATCGTTTGCAACGTCGTATTCCGCATGTGTATAGATATGTTTTACGTATAACTTCTGCCGCTCGTAGTTGATGCCGGCGATCAGCCTTAATTTGTTACCGCCAATATCAATCACAACCCATCCTGCTTCAGAACGAGGTTTGAACAGATCAAGCCTGTTACCAAACGCAGCACCTAAATCGTTGTAATTTTCAGGTTCGAGAGCGCACAGCACGCGATAGCACGTCTTGAGCGCATTGGAACACGTTGGATGCCTTCGACATGCTTCATCAAACCGATCCCTCTTCAATACGTCCATAAGCATTCCTTGCCTTCAATTCAATCATACGCTTGTTGTCATTTTTGGCAACGGGTGCGAGTTTGACAGGTTGTTTTACTATCAGCCAAATGGGCGAAAAAGGTCGCGCTGGCGCTCAAAGAGAATCAGAGGGCGGCCGCTTGCGCGATGTACGATCCGTGCCAGGAAACGTACAGCTGTCGCCGCGGCAACGAGCGGCGCCGTCAGGGTGGGGCAGCCATGCCAGGTGCGGGCGCCAGCGGCAGAACAGGCGATAACCTACGTTGAACAGCGGCCGGGCCCACCGCCATGACAACGGTGCCGCCCACGCGCCGAGGCCTGCAGCTCGCCAGCTCCAGAGTGTGGCGTCAAGGCCGGTGACCCACGTTCCGTCGGCGAAGCGCGCATGCAGCAAAGACCCCATGTGCGCGCGGGTGAATCCCAGGGGTTGCGGATCGAACGTCGGATCGGCAATGTCGATGAACCGAAGGCGATCGGGTGAAGCGCGGCCGCTCAGAACCTTGATCTCGTGAGCGCACAGGGGGCAGTCCCCGTCGAAGTAGAGCGTCAGCGGCCAGTGGGGTTTCTCGTACATCGATGAGCGTTCCGTATTGGTAGTGGCATGCGGTGCCTGACAACAAGGCAATGTTCTTCACGTCACATAGACATCGCATTCAGTCTTTTCCGCCATTTTTAACGCACTTGCTGTCCGGCGGCCAGGCAAACGGCGCAGCATATTTTTCGCCTTGTTGCAGGCTCTGGGATCTCGCAGAATGGAAGGGCTGTTGGCGGATGGATACGGACGTCACGCAATGCGTGGCAATCGCCGTGCACGCTCACAGGCAGGCCGCTTGTTATTGCAAGCGGCTGTCATTTCCATGGATGTTCAGGAGCGCAACGGGTGATGATGGAACGATACATCGATACTGCGGCCCTCAAGGATCTGGCTACCCAGGCGTCTGCCATCAGCCTGGACTGTCACTGCCTGCAACGGGATCTGCAAGGCTGGGCCGCATGGCCGGTGGGCTATCACGAGGATGACTTCGTGCGACTCGGGACGCTGGCCCGGTATTCGCCCGATGAGTCCATCATTGATGAATATCACCCAGCCGGTACCAGCTATTGGTCGAACGATGCGCCGATCGCCCCGCGCTTCTATCCCTACAATCAAAGCGCAGTCTGGCAGTGCCGGAGCTGTGAACGCCTTTACCTGCGCCATAACGACGATGGCGCCTACCACGTGGCGCCGCGTATTCGCCTGGCCTGCGCGACGCTGATCGTCGATGCGCAGCATCCGAACGATGGCCGCGAAAGGGCGGCCATCTAACCGATGTGCTAGTCACGCGACGCACGCCCAAGCGCTTTGCCCATGCCCTGATCCCTGGCGTGCCGCCAGTCACGGTCGGCCTTCCTGTCGATGCCGATATGGCGTTGCGGCTCGCCGGCGACGCTGGCCTGGCATTGGCGAAAGCCGTCGTCCCAGCCGGTGGCGTATTGGCGATCGGCAAGGTAGGCGGGGACGTTCTTGCGAAATTCGCCCAGCGCCTGCGCAGCGTTGCGCCCGCTGCTGCAGCCGTCTTCGAAGCCGTTGGCGAAGGGCGCAGGGTAGCCTTCGGCCAATAGCCGCTCTCGCGTCGTCTGGCAGCCGCTGAGCAGGGCGGCCGCCAAGGCCAGGCCCAGCAGCAGGCTCGCCTGTTTGAACGGACCGCCCCTGGCGCTCATCTCAACGATCTCCGTGGGCCGCAAGGGCATGGCTTTGCACAGCCTGGGACGGCGCGGGGCGATAGAGAATCCAGCGATAACACAGCACGCAGATCAGCCAGTCGATCAGCAGCGTCCAGATGTTGTGAGAAAGAAAATGCGCGCCCTGTGCCATGCGGCCCAGGGAAAAAATCGCGCCCAATCCCAACGCCACGGCCAGCGCGATTCGTGCGGTGCGTGGGCGGCTGTCGCGCCAGAAGAAGAACAGCGCAATCAGCGAGAAGCCGCTCGAGGCGTGACCGCCCGGCCAACACAGGCCGGGCTTCTGGGTCTCGGCGCGTGGGCTGAGCAGCGGGGTGTAGGTTTCCTGGCCACCGAACTCCTTCAGGCTCCACGGGCAATGCACGGCAGTGAGCACCTTGAGCGGGGTGACCACTGAAGTCGTCAGTGCCATTGCCAGCACCACGTAACCCAAGGGGCGACGCCATTCGCGCAACTTGGGTAAACACACGCTGGCGATGAACCCGCCCAGTGCCAGTACGGCGAAGGCGATCATGGCCTGTTTGGCGCGGTCGTGGAGGATATTTTCCAGCCAATAACTCTGCCGTCCGATGAAGCCGGTGCCCGGCACATAGAACAGTTGCGCAAGGGCGAAATCGAGTGCGGGTGGGTATAGCCACAACATCAACGCCATGAGCACGAGGGGAGCGCCCAGCGCCAAACGAAAATCAAAAGGGCGGGAGGCACGCAAGGGTACTTCGATAGCCATGAACGGCTCCGATGGTTGGGTAGAGAATCGACGACGGCGATGGGCACGAAGCCTTGCATGGGGTGCTCGGCCGGCTGCTGCCTGCTGTGCTGGCGACGATAGGTTTCAGGCCTTCAGCGATGGGTGAAGAAGATGTGAAAAATGCGTCGGGCACGCAGTTTCCAGTGGGCAATCAGGATAAATAATCAATGTGTCTCAGAGGCGTGGTTTGCGGTTTTTTCGAGCAAGCTTTTCCTCGCAAATCTTTCACGAAAGTTTGAGTTATTCGCGTCTAGAGTCCGCGCTGTCGATACCCGGCGCATTGCGCACGGCCCGCCTATCTACCTGACAGTAGACCCGCATGTTCAAGATAAAACCTGTTCGCCCGGAATTCGTGACACTGGCTGCCAGCCTGTTTCTGTTGGTCGGCTTCAATACACCGCTTTGGACACATCTGGCGTCCATCACCGGCGGTGAGGGCGCCAGTACGCAACTCGCCTGGGCGTTTGCCGTGCTGCTGTTGTGTGTCTTCAACTTCGTGCTGACGATGCTCGCGTTTCCCAAACTACTGAAACCCCTGTTGATGGTGCTGTTTCTGGTCAGCGCCTGTGTCGCCTACTTCATGGGGCAGTACGGAATCGTGGTCGACGCGGGCATGTTCCGCAATCTGGTTGAAACCAATGTCACCGAAGTAGAGGGCTTGTTGTCGCCCCTGCTGTGGGTGTACATCCTGGGGTTGGGCGTGCTGCCGTGTGCGTTGGTGTGGAAGACGCCCATCGTCTACCGCAGGCCGCATCGCGAAGTGCTGAGCAAGCTGCTGATCGGCACCGGTTGCGCCGGCATCATCGCCACGGTTGCGCTGCTGGACTACCAGGGCCTGTCATCGCTGTTGCGCAATCACCACGAGTTGCGCCTGATGGTGGTGCCAAGCAATTACATCGGCGCTTCGATCGGCTATGCACGAGAGCAGGTTTCGACTGCCCAGCATCCTTTCGTGCCGCTGGGTGAGGATGCGGTACGTGCCGTCAACGTGAGCAACCACGCCAGCAAATCCCTGACGGTATTGGTAGTAGGCGAAAGTGCGCGCGCCGAGAACTTCGGGGTACTCGGTTATGGGCGCGATACCACGCCGCAACTGGCCGCAGAGCAGGGGCTGGTGTCGTTCACCGACGTTCACTCTTGCGGCACCGAAACGGCCGTTTCCGTGCCCTGCATGTTCTCCAACATGGGCCGCAAGCAGTACAAGGCGGCCATCGCGAAAAACCAGGAAGGGTTGCTGGACGTGCTCAAGCGTGCCGGCCTGGACGTGGTGTGGTGGGACAACCAGTCCGGCTGCAAGGGCACCTGCGACCGGGTCACGTTGCTGGATGTCAGTCACAGCAAAGACCCAGCTCTGTGCGCGGACAGCGAGTGCAGGGACGAGATCCTGCTGCAGGGTTTGCAGGCGTTCATCGATCATATGACCAAGGACACTGTTCTGGTATTGCACCAGATGGGCAGTCACGGCCCTGAGTATTACAAGCGCTACCCGCAAGACTTCGAACACTTCACCCCGGTGTGCAAAAGCAACGCCCTGGATGCCTGCAGCCGGGAGAGTATCGTCAATGCCTATGACAATACCGTGCGGTACACCGATCACGTTCTGGCGCGGCTCATCGATACCCTGCGCAACAACCAGGACCACGTGGCCAGCGCGATGATCTACCTCTCCGACCACGGCGAGTCGCTTGGGGAGTACAACGTGTTCCTGCACGGTACGCCTTACATGTTGGCACCCGACCAGCAGAAGCACGTCCCGCTGCTGGTATGGTTTTCCGACAGTTACCAACGTGCGCTCGCCGTCGACAGTCGCTGCCTTCAGCGCACACGCAACGCCCCGCTCAGCCAGGACAACCTCTTTCACTCGATGCTAGGCTTGCTGAATGTTCAGACGCGTGTCTACAACAGCGCCCTGGACATGTTCGCCGGCTGCAAGGGGGTGAACGGCAATGCGCTTGTGGCTACGAAACAAATGCCAGTCGAGCGTTGAGTGGTCAGTCGTTTTTCGTTCTCGTGCCTTGATTAACAAAGAGACTTCCATGCGCATACTGGTCATCGAAGATCATGCTGACATCCTCGCCAACGTCTCGGAATACTTCGTGCTCAAAGGCTGCGAAGTAACCGGCGCGCTGGATGGCGTGACCGGGCTTCACCTGGCGATGACGGGTAGTTATGACGCCATCATTCTCGATGTGATGCTTCCCGGCATGGACGGCAACCAGGTCTGTCACAAGCTGCGCTCGGTCTCCAGGCGGCACACGCCCATTCTGATGCTCACTGCCCGCGACGAACTGGAAGACCGGTTGACCGGATTTCGCGTCGGCGCCGACGACTACATCATCAAGCCCTTCGCCTTGTCCGAACTGTTTGCCCGCGTCGAGACGGTGAGTCGGCGATCGGCGGGAATGAGAAAAAACGTGCTCGAGGTCCATGACCTGAGCTTCGATCTGGATTCGCTGGAAGTGAGGCGGGCGGGCAGGTTACTCAAGCTCAACCCCACCACGCTGGTCTTGCTGGAGCTGTTGATGCGCAGAAGTCCGGCCATCGTGAAGCGCCGCGAGCTTGAACGGGCGCTGTGGGGCGAGGAAGCGCCCGATTCCGACAGCCTGCGAACCGGCATCTATATGTTGCGCCGAACGATCGACAAAGCCTTCGAGGTGCCCTTGCTGCACACCGTGCACAGCATGGGCTACAAACTCCAGGCGCCGAGCGACGTCCAGTTGGCGGTCGACCGCCACTGACTTGGGCCCGCAGTCGGTCTCATGCCAGCCGAAGCGTTTCCAGTATCTGCTCGACTTGCTCTCTGGCTTGCCTGTCGAGTTTCTTGAGGGGCAGCGGCAAGCAGTCTGCCGCAGTGTGGCCCATGATCTGCGCTGCGGTAGCGACAACTCTCAGACTGCCGTATTGGCGGAACATCGCCCATAACGGCTCGAGCCGTGTTGACGCCTGGATGGCTTGATCAGGGTCTCCCACGTGCGTTGCGCGGACAAGCGCCTGCGCGGTGTGCGGGAACAGCCCGCCGACCACGGAGTACCACACATCACATCCCGCATTGAGTCCGGTCACCGCGCAGGCATCGCCACTGATGCCGATGCTGACGTGGTCGGGAATGATCGCCCTCAAGCCCGCTATCCGAGCCGATGCCTGCGCAGGGTCGATTACCACGGCGGGGATTTTGATCGAAGCGATGTTGGGCAAAGCTGCAATGCGCCCGTGCAGCTCGTCGGTGAACTGGAAGTGCGTGGTGCCAGGGTTGTCGTACACCACCAACGGCACCGACACTCGGTGTGCGACCGTTTCGTAGAGGTCGAATACTTCGTCCGCGCCCAGCGTCTGATAACTCACCGGCGGCAGCAACAGCGCCGAAGCACCTGCGGCCTGGGCGTCATCGGCCAGCAACAGCACGTCTCGGGTAGCGATCGAACCAATCCCGACGATGACCGGCACCGCCCCGGCCACTTGAACGGCGAGCCGAGCCGCGAGGCGCCGCTCCTCCTGGTTCAGATACGCATAGCTGCCTGTCGATCCCAGGGCACCGATGGAGTCGACCTTGGCCGACTCCAGGTTCTCGACCAGACCCGCGAAGGCTTTCTCGTCCACCTTGCCGTCGCGCAGCGGAGTCAATGGAAACGCACTGAGACCTGTGAACATGCATGAACTCCCTGGTACTGAATGTTGCGACTGGGTTTACTTCCCAGACCGACGCTACTATAGGGTATCCAATCAGATAACCTGCACCCGCCTTTAGTGGAGTCCTTCAATGTCATTCGATCTCCACCTGCTGCTTTTGGTGTTCGTGACCTACATCATTGGCGCCGCCAGCCCAGGGCCCAGCAACATGCGCATCATGAGCGTGGCGATGCACCAGGGCAGGCGACCGGCGTTGATGCTGGCGGCGGGTGTCATCAGCGGGTCGTTCTTTTGGGGCTCCATGGCCGCGACAGGTGTGTCTGCGGTGATCGTCCAGTACGCCGAGGCGCTCTTCGTGTTGAAGGTAATAGGCGGCGCCTATCTGTTGTTCCTTGCCAGCAAGGCCTGCCGCTCGGCGCTGACCTCCAACGAACGTTTTGCCAGTGAGCTGTCAGCGGTGCCGAAGGTATCCGGGTGGAAACTCTATCGGCGTGGCCTGTTGATGCACCTTACCAACCCGAAGGCGATCCTGAGCTGGATCGCGACGATGACCCTGGGTCTGGGGCCAGGCGCTACCACCTCGACGGTTACCATTATCCTGGCCGGTTGCGCCGTACTCAGCGTGACTATTTTCGGCGGCTACGCGGTGGTGTTTTCCACGGTGCCGATGGTTCGCGCCTATCAAAAGGCGCGCCGCTGGATCGAGGGTACGCTGGCGGCGGTGTTTGCCGGGGCGGGCCTGAAGCTCCTGTTTGCCCGCCCATGATCAGCTACCGGCCGGGCGTAGTGTCCAGCCGGGCCGCCAGGCGCATCAGGTTGGCCCGGTCCAGCCCCAGGCTGCGGGCGGCGGCTGCGGCATTGCCGTCGTGGCGTGCAAGGGCGTCGCTGAGCAGCTGCCGCTTGTAGGCGTCGACGGCGCTGCGGAAATCCATGGGCGGCGCCGAGTCTGCAGAGTGCGGGAGAGGGGTTGCCGTGGAGCTATGGTCCGTGGTGGCTTCGAGAAAGTCCAGGTCCTCCGACTCCAGGGTCAGCACCTGTTTGGCCAGGGAGGACGTCGTGCGTTTGTTTGCCTTCAGTGCGGCCCTCGCCATCAGGTGTTCCAGCTCGCGAATATTGCCGGGCCAGGCATATCCGATCAGGGCGCGACGGGCGTTCTCCGAGAATCGCAACGAAGGCACGCCGATGCGCCAACGGTTGTGCTCGGCAAACGCCCCGGCCAGCAGCATGATGTCTTCGCGACGTTCCCGCAGCGCCGGCACTCGCAGCGGGTAGACGCTCAGACGATGATACAGGTCGGCCCGAAACCGCCCCTGCCGCACTTCGTCGGCGAGGTTGCGGTTGGTGGCGGCGATCAGGCGAATGTCGACCACGTGGAGCTTGTCCGACCCGACTCGTTGCAGCTGGCCACCCTGCAGCACTCGCAGGAGGCTGGCCTGTACGACCAGGGGCAGTTCACCGATCTCGTCGAGGAAGAGCGTTCCCGAGGTAGCCAATTCGAACTTGCCCAGGCGATTCTCGATGGCCCCGGAAAAAGCTCCCTTGACGTGCCCGAACAGCTCGCTTTCCACCAGGTGTTCCGGCAACGCGGCGCAATTGACCGTGATGAAGGGCTTGTCGGCCCGAGCCGAGCCGTCATGCAGCCGTTGTGCGACCAGCTCCTTGCCCACGCCCGTCTCGCCGGTGATCAGCACGGTGAGGTCACTGGGCGCTACCAGATCGACCTCAGACAGGAGCTGCCTGAAGCGTTCACTGTTGCCGATCATCGCAGGCTTGGGCCGATGGGCGGCGAGTCGATACGCTTCGGCGCGCTTGCGTTCACCGGCCACGGTCTGCAACAGGTCATCGAAGCGAGACGCCGCCACCACCGTAGCGGCCGCGAACGTGGCGAAGGTCTCGATGGTCTGCAGATCGCGTTCGGAAAACTGGCCGACGGTCAATGCGTCGAGGGTCAGCACGCCCCAGATCTGCTCGTTGATCCGCAATGCACAGCCCATGCAGTCATGCACGGGCAATGCGCTCGAGCCGATCAAACCGTCATAGGGGTCTGGCAGGTCACAGTTCGGCGGGAACAGCACGGGGCCTTCGGCTTCGACGATCGCCCTGAGACGCGGGTGGCGTGCCACAGGGTAGCGGCGGGCCATGGCGTCTTCGGCCAGGCCGTAGGCAGCGACAGGGATCAGTTCGCTATGATCCACCCGCAGCAAGGCCATGGCATCGGCGGGTACCAGTTGCTGCAGGGCATCGAGCACCCGGTAGTAGCGCAGCTCGGAAGAAATTTCTGCAGTCAGGTCACCCAGCAGTGGTAGCAATGCCTGGAGGGCCCTGGCCTGGTGTGTCGTAATGACTTCTTTTGCCATTTTTTGTGTCCAAAGGACTCGGTCAGAAAGACTGTTCTACACGGTTGCCCTGTTGATTTACAAGGGTTTTTGGTTTGGCATGAGGGTTGCTCTGGCTATTGGCATGACTGTTTGACTATCCGGAGCTGAACCATGCTGACTTCTGCCCAACGCGACATCATCAAAGCTACCGTGCCTGTTCTGGAAACCGGCGGCGAGGCGCTCATCACCCATTTCTACCGGCTCATGCTCGATACCTATCCGCAGGTGCGACCCTTGTTCAACGAAGCGCACCAAGTCAACGGTGCACAGCCCCGAGCGCTGGCCAATGGTGTGCTGATGTACGCCAGGAACATCGACAAGCTGGAGAACCTGGGCGAGCTGGCGGGTCGGATCATCAACAAGCATGTGTCGTTGCAGATCCTTCCGGAGCATTACCCGATCGTCGGCACCTGCCTGCTGCAAGCCATCCGCGAAGTGCTGGGGGCCGCCGTCGCCACGGATGAAGTCATCGCAGCCTGGGCAGCGGCGTATCAGCAGTTGGCGGACATCCTCATCGAAGGCGAAGCCAATGCCTACGACGCTATTGCCGCCGCACCCGGCGGCTGGCGTGGAGCGCGGTCGTTCCGAGTGGCAAGCAAGGAAGTCGAAAGCGCCGAGATCACATCGTTCTACCTGGTGCCCACTGACAGCCAGCCGGTCATCAAGCACGCAGCCGGGCAGTACATCGGTCTGCGCCTGATGATCGACGGCCAGGAAGTGCGTCGCAACTACTCATTGAGCGAACAGGCCAATGGCGTCCACTACCGCATCAGCGTCAAGCGTGAAGCCGGAGGCGTGGCCTCGACGTACCTGCACGATCATGTCGAGGAAGGCTCCCTGCTCGAGCTGTTTCCGCCGGCCGGAAACTTCACGCTCAACGATCAGGCCCGACCGCTCGTGTTCATCAGCGGCGGCGTGGGGATCACGCCCACGCTGGCGATGGCCGCCGAGGCGCTGGAAGCGGGCCTGCGGCCTGTGACGTTCATCCATTACGCCCGCAACGGCCAGGTGCATGCGTTTTCACAGCTGTTGCAGGCATGGCGACAACGCTATCCGCAGTTCCAGTCCCATGTCGTGTACGGCCAAGCGACCGCTCACGATACCTGTACCCCGGATGCCATTGGGATGCCGAGCGTCGCCCACCTGGAAGCCTGGCTACCCGCCGACCGTGACGTGGACGCCTACTTCCTGGGCCCGACGCCGTTCATGGCGTTCATGAAAAACGCGCTGCATGACCTGGGCGTACCCGACCCACAGGCGCGCCATGAATTTTTCGGCCCTGCCCAGGCTTTGGCGTAAGCTTCTCGCTGCAACCCTTTGAAGAGGTCGGTGCAATGCGCAATCTTCGTTTCTGGAGCCACGTCGGCGTGCGGCTGCCCATCGTTCAGGCGCCCATGGTCGGGGTCTCCAACCCCACGTTGGCGGCTGCGGTAAGCAATGCCGGCGCCCTGGGTTCGATTGGCCTGGGCGCCAGCACGCCGGAGCAGGCACGAACGCTGATCCGTCAGACCAGCGCGCTGACCGACCGGCCCTTCAATGTCAACCTGTTCTGCCATGCACCCGCGCGTTTCGACGACGCGCGCAACACTGCCTGGCTGGCGCACCTGGCGCCCTGGTTTGCCGAATTCGATGCCGTGCCGCCGTCAGCGCTGCGCGAGATCTACACCAGTTTTCTGGATGACCGTGCAATGCTCGACGTGCTGCTCGCCGAGCGACCGCGGGTGGTCAGCTTCCACTTTGGCGTGCCCGAACCCCATTGGATCGAGCAACTGCGAGGCGCGGGCATCGTCACACTAGGGTGTGCTACCACTCTTCAAGAGGCGCGGTGGCTTGAAGACGCCGGGATCGATGCCATCGTGGCCCAAGGCTATGAGGCAGGAGGGCATCGGGGCGTGTTCGACGACTCGCCGAACCAGGACCAGGCGTTGGGACTGTTCGCGCTGCTGCGCGTGCTGACGACCAAGCTCAGCCTGCCGGTGATAGCCGCCGGTGGCATCATGGACGGGGCCGGCATCGACGCGGCGCTGGCCCTCGGTGCCTGCGGCGCGCAGCTTGGCACCGCGTTCATCCTCTGTCCCGAGTCCTCGGCCACGCCGCAGCATCGGGCCGCACTCGCCTCCGCCAAGGCGCATGACACTCGGGTGACCCGCTATCTGTCCGGCCGACCCGCGCGGGGTTTGGTCAACCGACTGTACCTGGAAGGCTCGTCGGAGCCATTGCCGCAGGCAGCCGAATATCCGCTGGCCTACGATGCGGCCAAGGCGCTGCATGCCGCTGCCGTGCTCAAGGGTAGTCATGAATTTGCCGCGCAGTGGGCGGGGCAGGGCGCGCCGCTGGCGCGAGCGATGCCGGCTGCGCAATTGATACAAACCTTGGCTGACGAGATGGGCGAGGTCTCAGCTCTCGCGTCGTTGCCATAGCGAAACGAGCGCCAGAAGCGACTTTCAGGGAGGAAGGCTACCCGCTGCCGTTGCGGCAATCCAGTCAGCCCCGCGACTCAAGAGTTTGCCTTGCAGGCCGATGACAGATGGCATCAACCCCTGATCGCAATGGAATCCTGCATGATCATCAGACGCCTCAATCTCGCCCCTCGCGCTATCGCATTTTTCTCGGCCGTTGTTGTGGTCGTAATCTTGTTAGGCAGTATTTCCCTGGTCCAGATGAACAAGCTGTACGAGGCCGAACAGGACGTGGAAACCAACTGGATGCTGGGTATTCGCGACGCAGGTCAGATGAACAGCGGGCTGTTGAGGTTGCGGCTGGAAAGCTTGCGCGGTGCCACCACCACCGACGCCGCGCTGCGCGAGCAGACGGTCAACGCGTTCGCCGGCTATCGCACTGCTTTCCTGGACGCCGTGAAACACTACGAAAGTACCGTGGCGAGCGATGATGACCGCAAGCTGTATGAATCCATACGTTCCGATGCGGCGGCGTACGACCAGCTACTGGGCCAACTCGAACCCATGCTGCGCAACGCCGACGCCACCTCGGCCACCGGCCTGATCAACACGACCATTCGGCCGCTGACAAACAGGCTCGAAGGCAAGGTCAACGAACTCATGGCCCTGAACGACCGCGGTGCGACCGATGCTGGCGATGCTGCGGCCGCGACCTTCGAGGCGGGGCGCAGCTGGGTACTGGGGCTGATGGCAGCAGCAGTGCTGGTGACCATCGTCCTGGCTGCGCTGCTGATCCACAGTATTGCGCAGCCCATCAAGGAAGCCGTACAGATTGCCCAGCGCATCGCACGCAAGGACTTGACCGAGCAGATCGTCGTGGTCGGGCAGGACGAAGCCGCCAGTATGCTCACGGCGCTGGCCCAGATGCAGGCCAACCTGCGTCAGACCATCGCGCACATTTCCGACAGCTCCAACCAACTGGCGGCGGCAGCGGAAGAGATGACCGCCGTGACCGAAGAGTCCGGTCGTGGGCTGGTGCGCCAGAACGATGAAGTCAACCAGGCGGCCAGCGCCGTCACCCAGATGAGCTCGGCGGTCGACGAGGTAGCGCGCAACGCCGCAGAAGCCGCCGATGCATCCGCCACCACGCAGTCGCTGGCCAGGGACGGGCTGGGCAAGGTCGAGCAGACCCTGACGGCCATCCAGGCGCTGGCGACGAACGTGGGCAGCACCAGTGACCAGGTCAAGCAGCTGTCGTCACGGGCGCGGGAGATCAACACCGTGGTCGAGGTGATCCGCGCCATTGCCGAACAGACCAACCTGCTGGCCTTGAACGCGGCCATCGAAGCAGCCCGCGCCGGTGAGCAGGGCCGCGGTTTCGCCGTGGTGGCGGACGAGGTCCGCGCGTTGGCCCATCGTACCCAGCAATCCACCCAGGAAATCGAAAAAATGATCGGTTCGATGCAGACCGATTCGGTCCAGGCCGTGCAGGCCATGGAGCAGAGCCAGCAGATGGCCAGCGATTCTTCGGCCGTGGCGCAGCACGCCAGCACCTCCCTCAATCAGATTTCCGCTTCGATCAACCTGATCAGCGAACGCAATACCGTGATCGCGACAGCTGCCGAAGAGCAGGCCCAGGTGGCACGGGAAATCGATCGCAACATCATCAGCATCCGGGACCTGTCGATCCAGAGCGCGGCAGGGGCCACGCAAACCGCTACCGCCAGCGGCGAGGTGTCGAGACTGGCGGTGGGCCTGACGGCCATGGTCGGTGAATTCGCGATCTGAGCCCACGCTGGCCAACCCAGCCTGGGGTCAGCGGTTGTTGCGCAGGATCGAGAAGTTCAGCGCTGCCGCTACGCAGAGCCAGGCCAGGTAGGGGAACAGGATCAGCCCCGAGATGAGGTCCAGGCGGATGGCCAACACCACCATGGCAGCGGTTACCAGCCACAGCACGACGATGATCACCAGACCGGCCAGCAGCCGGTGGGCGCCGAAGAATACCGGCGTCCACAGGGTATTGAGGGCGATCTGTGCGGCCCACAGTGCCAGCACCGTCTCGCTGCCCGGCAGTTGGGTCAGTCGATAGCCCGCCCAGGCCAGCAACAGGTAGATCACCGTCCAGGCCAAGGGGAACGCCCAGTTCGGCGGGGTGAACCGCGGCTTGACCAACGAGGCATACCACTGGCCGGGCTTGAAGATGACACCGGTGCTGGCCGCGGCGGCGCAGGCCAGCAGGAAGATGAAGAAAACCATGGTAAGTCCCTGTGCAATGATGAAAGTGCAGTCGCGAAAAGTCGCTATCAAGCTGACGCCTGAATCAGGGAAAAGTTTGTGTCCGGTGTGTCGGTGTCATCAGTCGTGCGATTCCTTGACCAGCTTGGCGAACGCGTCGGCGGCGGCGCTCCGATAGCCGTTCTTGCGACGTAACAAGGCCGCCGTTCGCCTGGGCAGCACGGGGCTGGTGCGAAGCTCGCGCAGGTCGTGCTGCTCGCGCACGATGGCGTCGGGCAGGATGGTCACCATGCGCCCTTGCTTGATGACCTTGAGCAATATGGCGATCGAATTGGCTTCCAGGGCGATAGTGGGCGTGAAGCGCTGTTTGCGGCACCAAGCATCCACCGAGATCCGCGTGGCGAACGCTGGCGCCAGCAAGGCGAAGCGAAGCGCCTTCAGGTCGGCCACGGTCAACACCTTGTCCAACGCCAGTGCTCCTTGCTGACCCGTGTTCAGGCTCGAGCCTGCCGTGACCAGACACAGTTTCTCCTCGAACAGCGGTTGCGCGTCGATGTCGGCGCCATGCTCGCCGGTAAAGCCGATGGCCACATCCAGCAGATCGCGGGCCAGGGCATCGAGGATCTGTTCCAGCGACATTTCCGTAAGGCTGATCGCCACGCCAGGATGACGCGCGGAAAAGCGGTCGATCAGCGGCGCCACCAGGTATTCACTGAAGGTCGGCGTGACGCCGAGGCGCAACTGGCCGCGCGAAAGATCGCTGACGTCCATTACCGCACGCCGGCCCGCATCCAACTCCGTCAGCGAGCGTCGCGCATGTTCCAGATAAACGCGTCCGGCGTCGGTAGGGACGATGCCCCGACCGCTACGGTCGAACAGCGGCACGCCCATGCTCAGCTCCAGCTGTTTTATCTGTTGCGACAACGCTGGCTGGGAGACATGCAGCGCCTCGGCTGCGCGGGTGAAACTGCCGTGATCAGCGACGGCCAGCAGGTAGCGGATATGACGTAGCAGCACGGTTTCACCATAAGCTAAAATTATGGACATGATCTGAAATGAGTCTTGGTCATTATGGTGGGTTTTGTTGATTCTGTGCGTCCAGGCGTTACCCCCTGAACTTGCGTTTCCATTCGGAGAATCGACCATGTCCCAGAGCAACGTTTCCAAGGCACCACGCCAGACCCTGACCGAGCGAGTGCTGCAGGCCAAGACCGCGAACAATCTGACTTGGGCGGGATTGGCCGAAGGCACCGGATTGAGCACGGTGTATGTGACCGCCGCTTTGTTGGGTCAGCATCCACTGCCTGAGGCGGTGGCGGAAGTTGTGGCTGAACGCCTGGGCCTGGATGCGGAAGCGGTGACGCAGTTGCAGACCATACCGCTACGCGGCAACGCCGAAGACGTATCCAACGATCCGACCATCTATCGCTTCCACGAAATGGTCCAGGTCTACGGCACCACTTTGAAGGCGCTGGTGCACGAGCAATTCGGTGACGGCATCATCAGCGCGATCAACTTCAAGCTCGACATCAAGAAAGTCGACGATCCCGAGGGCGGCTCGCGCGCGGTGATTACACTGGATGGTAAGTTCCTGCCCTACAAACCCTTCTAGGATCCTCGACATGAGCGAAGAAACACGCCCGCCACTGCCACCGTTCACCCTCGAAACCGCGACCCGCAAAGTTCGCGGTGCCGAGGACGGCTGGAATTCGCGAGACGCCGCCAAAGTGGCGCTGGCCTATACCCAGGACACCTACTGGCGCAACCGCAGCGAGTTCATCGAAGGCCGCGCCCAGGCCCAGGCGTTTCTCGAACGCAAGTGGCGCAAGGAACTGGACTACCGGCTAATCAAGGAACTCTGGGCCTTCGCCGACAACCGCATCGCCGTGCGTTACGCCTATGAATGGCACGATGATTCGGGCAACTGGTTTCGCTCCTATGGCAACGAGAACTGGGAGTTCGCCGCCAACGGACTCATGCAACGGCGCTTCGCCTGCATCAACGATTTGCCCATCGCCGAGTCCGAACGCAAATACCACTGGCCCCTGGGCCGCCGCCCCGACGATCACCCAGGCTTGAGTGATCTGGGGCTTTGACCAAGCGTTCGCTGTCGGGATAACGAGGGCAGGCGAGCCAGCTGGCCCGGCCGTGATTCAGAGACCGACGTCGGGCAGGGTGGGGCGGTTGGCCAAGGCCTTGGCCATGATGCGCTCGACGAACAGGCGGTCTTCCTCTGGCAGGGCCAGGCGGGGTGGGCGGGTCAGGGCGCTGCCGCGGCCCATGATGGCTTCGCACAGCTTGATGCATTGCACCAGGTCCGCACGGGCGTCCAGGTGCAGGATCGGCATCAGCCATTGGTAGATTTCCATGGCTTCGGCGAAACGTCCGGCCTTGGCCAGGCGGAAGATGGTTTCGCCTTCCTGCGGGAAGACGTTGGACATGCCCGACACCCAGCCTTCGGCACCCACCGCGATGCTTTCAAGGACGACGTCGTCCAGGCCTGCGAACAGCACGAAGCGGTCGCCCACCTCGTTGCGCACGTCGATGAAGCGCCGGGTATCCCCTGATGAGTCCTTGAAGCACACCACGTTGTCGCAGTCAGCCAGGGATATGAGGATGTCGGCAGTCACGTCGTTCTTATAGATCGGCGGGTTGTTGTAGACCATCAACGGCACGTCGGCGTGCCTGGCCACGTAGCGAAAGTGCTCGGCGGTTTCGAAGGGTTTCGAGCCGTACACCAGCGCTGGCATCAACATGACGCCATCGACCCCGGCCTGGCGAACGGCGTTGGCCGTCTTCGCCGCCGCGACGCTGGTGAATTCGGCCACGCCGCAGATGACCGGCACGCGCCCACCGGAAGCGTCGACGGCCACTTCCGTGACGGCGATCTTTTCTTCGGCGGTGAGCGAGGTGTTCTCGCCCACCGAGCCGCAGACCACCAGGCCGGACACACCGTCGCGGATCACATTGGAAATCACTTGGTGGGTCTTCTCCAGATTGATGGAAAAGTCATCGTTGAATTGGGTGGTGACGGCCGGGAATACGCCACTCCAGTTGATGCGCTTGCTCATTTGAATGTCTCCAGGGATTAAGTGTATTTCGTATACGTTTAGACTTAGCGGTGTTGATAAAGCGGGTTGTGCACGCGTCGGGCTATTGCCTGCTGGCGGTTATTTGACTGACTTCAGGAACGCAGCCGTTTCCGGCTGCAATGGATTGCCAATGACCTGATCCGGGCTGCCGATCTCATGCACCAGGCCGTTGCGGAAGAAGGCGACGCGATCGGACACATCGCGGGCGAAGCGAATTTCGTGGGTCACCAGCACCATGGTCATGCCGTCTTCCGCCAGCATGCGCATGGTGTCGAGCACTTCGCCAACCAACTGCGGATCGAGCGCCGAGGTGGCCTCATCGAACAACATGTAGTCGGGCGACATGGCCAGCGCCCGGGCGATCGCCATGCGCTGTTGCTGGCCACCCGACAGCTTGCCGGGGAAGGTCTTGAACTTGTCGCCCAAGCCAACATGGGTCAGCTGCCGCACGGCCAGCGCCTCGGCCTCATCCTTGCTCTTGCCCAGCACCTTGCGCGGCGCCAGCATGACGTTCTCGAGCACCGTCAGGTGCGGAAAGGCATTCCATTGCTGGAAGACGATGCCGATTTTCTGCCGCAACCGATTGATGTTGGTGCTGCTGTCGTGGACCTCGATGCCATCGACCCGGATGCTGCCCCGCTGGATCGGCTCCAGGCCGTTGATGCACATCAGCAGGGTGGACTTGCCCGAACCCGAGCCACCGATGATGGACACCACCTCGCCCTTGCTCACCGTCAGGCTGACGCCCTTGATGACCTCCAGCTCGCCGAAGGATTTGTGTACGTTGTCGATCTCAATCATTTTCCTGCCACCTTCTTTCCAGACGAGCGCCTAGGCGTGCGACCACCAGGCTCATGACGTAGTAGATGAGGCCGGCGATGCACAGCACCAGCAGCGGTTCCTGTATGCGCGTGACGATGGTCTGCGAGGCGCGCAGCAGTTCGACGATGCCGATCCACATCACCAGCGCGGTATCTTTCATGACGCCCAGCACCAGGTTCAGCCAACCGGGGAAGGCTACGCGGGTGGCCATTGGCAAGACGATGTAGCGCAGGTCCTGCCAGTAGCTCAGGCCCAGCGAGCGGCTGGCGCGGCGTACCGACGGCGACACGGCCAGCACGCCACTGCGCACGATTTCGGTGAAATACGCGGCGGCGTAAACCCCCAGTACGATGCAGCCGACGCTGAAGGCGCTGATGTCCAGCCCGGCAATGCTCTTGAACGAATTGAGCAGGACGAACTGGATCAGCAACGGTACGCTGCGAAACACGTCCAGCACCCAGGCCAGGGGCAGGCTGGCGCGCGGCGCCAGGGCGCGCAGCAGGCCGCACAGCAAACCGCCGAAGGAGCCCAGCAGGATTGCCCAGAACGTCAGTTGCAGGGTCACCCAGGCGCCGTCGAGCATGTACACGAGGTCTGTCGCGGTGAGGCTGGTAGAAAACATGCGCCGCTCCTCAGTAGCGAAACAGACGCCAGCTCAACAGCCGGGCAAGGCCGACGATCAGCTTGGCGATCAGGTAGTAGAGCACCGCGGCCATGGCGAAGTACTCGAAGGTGCGGAAGGTCTTCACGTTGTAGTCCTGGGTGACGCCGGTGAGGTCGTCGTTGAGCCCGACCACCACGCCCAGCGAGGTCATCAATACCGCCCAGACCATCTGATTGCTGAGCGGGTAGAACACCACGCGCAACAGTTGCGGCACGATGATCATCCGGTACGCCTGAAAGGCGCTCATGCCCAGCGAGCGTGCAGCACGCATCTGCGTGTCGGGCACTGCCTTGAGACCGCCGCGGAAGTTTTCCGCCAGGTAACCGGCGTTGTTGAAGGTGATGCCGGCCAGCAGCGCCAGCCAGGAGCTGACGTGCAGCCCCATGGAACCCAGGCCGAAGTAAAGGATGTAGATCTGGAACAGCGATGGGGTATTGCGCGCGATCGACACCCAGCCGTCGCCGATGCCGCGCAGCACCCGGCCGCGCAACGTCCGTTCGGAGCCTGCGCGCATCACGGTCAGCAGCAGCGCGATCAGCACACCGAAGATCATCGACAGCGCGGCGGTTTCGAACGTGACCCAGGCGCCCTGCAGCATGTCGGGCAGGGCGCGCCACGCGGCCCGCCATTGGAAGGTGTAGTCAAACATGGTTCGAGCGCTCCACTGGGCTGGCGGCGTACAGCCAGGCGGGCGGTTCACCACAGGTGCTGCCGCTGCACGCGCTGTCGACGCAGACGGCCAGGCTGGCGAAATGCACACTGCGCCCGACCAGGCCCGGCGCGTAATGGGCGAACTTGCCTGAATTGGTCATCAGTGAGCGTGTGCCTATGGGAATCACCGGTTCGCCCAGCATGCACCAGCAGGTGTCGGTGATCAGCGTTGCGCCGAAGGCGTCGAGCACGGTCAAGTGACCGGCTGCGCGCGCTTGCTCCAGCACCGCTCGGCCGCAGGTGATGGCCAGCACCACGTCCGGGTGCTTGCGCCGGCCTCGGCACAGCTCAGCCAGGCGGGCAAACTCACTGAGGGAAAAATGCGGATTGCCCAGGGAGATCATCCGCACTTGCGGATCCCGGGCACTGTTGAGTTCCTTCCAGCTCGCCAGCAGGTCGAGGGGCGTGATCGATAGATGTGGCAGCGTCCCTGACGAATCGATCGAGCACGCTGGGTCAGATGCTTCCGGCGTGACCCCGGCCATGTGAAACATCGGTGCGGCACTGGTAGTGGCGAACGCGGCGCCGAACGCCTTGAGGTCATCCAGGCCGGGGCGCAGGTGTTGCAGACCGTCGATCAGGGGAATGCGACTGCCGCAGAGGGCGCCGATGTGATAGCCCAGCAACGGGTAGAAGCTGTCGTCCCGTTCCGTCAGGGCCGGTACCGCGATGCGCAGTTGCGGCTGGCGTTGCCCGGTGAGGTGGCAGCCGATCGACGGCGCGCGGCCGGTCAGGGCGATGCAGATGTCGAGGTAGTCGGGGTATTTGAGGGTACGTGCGCCGAGCACGCTGTTGGCGTACACCACGGCGTTGGACTCGGCCCACACCACTTGCTCGCCGAGCTGTGGCGCACTGTCGAGCAGATAAGGCGCGCAGGTGAAACTCAAGCGTGCGCCCATGGCCATGTAGGCATCGCCCAAGGCGCTGGCAGGTTCGCCCAGGGCCGGGTCGATACCCAGTTCGCGCCAGCGACGCTGGTCCACCGAGATCGCGTTCAGGGTAGTGGGTACGCGCACCTGCGCGCCCCACTGTACGAGTTGCTCGGCAAACCGCAGGCTCGCCGGGCCGGTGTAGATGCACCCGTCGATGTGCGCCTGGGTGATGTCGATCAGTTCCCGGGCGCCTTGCAGGCGCGCCATGCGCAGGATGATCTGCATCGCCACCTGCGCTGCCTTGCCATGGGTGCCTTCGAGCAGTTCATGGTCGCGGTGGTCGAGTTCAAAGCCGGTTTCGGCGGGGTCGTCCTGGGCTGGGGTTTGGCAAGGCTGCCAATCGTCTTCCGGCATGTTGTTGTAGAGGCTCACAGAGCCGCCTTCGAGCCGCGCCCAGCCTTGGCCGCGCAAGGTGGCGAAGGCTTCGTGGCCGACGCACAGCACCGGCAGGGAGCGGCCAAAGAAATGCTGCGCCACCAGCGCCCCCAGGGTCAGAATCTCGTCCGCTTCGGCCAGCACCAGCGCCGCCGGGGCATGACCGTTGGCGATCAGCTCCATCATCACGCTGCTGCCGGTGCAGGAGCCACGACTGCCGGGAATCGCCAACACCCGGCCTCCCACGCTCTGGCCACTGAGCGGATGGTGGCGGTCGATGACCTCGCCACTGCTGGGGTCGACCCCGCCCCAGAAACTCAGGCCAGTGTCGGCGAACAGCAGGGCACCCTGCGCGCTGCCGTCGATCAGGCGGCGTCCACTGGCGATGCCGGGCATGGTCGTCACCTCAGTAGTAGACGTTGGGGACGGTGAGGTTGGTGGGCGCAATCTCGGTGCCGACCCATTTCACGAACAGCTCGTTGTAGCGACCGCTGCGCACTTGCTGGTTGACGAACAGGTTGAGGTAGTTGAGCAAGCCATACTCGGTGCGCTTGGCCCCAAGGGAAACGTAATCGATCACGTAGGGCGCATTGCCGGCGACTTTGAGGTTCTTGTATTTGCCGGATTTCAAGGTGGCGGCAGCTACGGTGTTGGTGACCACGGTGGCCTGGATGTGGCCCTGGGCGACGGCCAGGATGGTGTCGTTCTGCGACTGGTAGGCACGGAAGCTGCCGCCACCCCAACTCTTCACGTCCTTTTCCAGGGCTATGGCCTCGTAGGTGCCGCTGGTGTTGCCCAGTGCCTTGCCCTTGAGGTCGTCGAAACCGTTGATGCCCGTGTCGTCGCGGGTGAGCACGACCATCTGGAAGGCGAAGTAGGGCACGCTGAGGCCAACGGTCTTGGCCCGCTCCAAGGTGTCCGACGTGGACGCCACGATGACGTCGGCACGCCCCGAGATCAGCGCCGGAATCCGATCCGGAAATGGCGTCTCGACGACTTCGGCATCTACGCCGAGCACCTTCGCCAGGTCATGGCAGTAATCGACGTCGAAGCCGGCGGGTTTGTTGGCGCTGTCGCGAAAACCCATGGGCGGGAAGTCCAGCGTCACCGCGCAGCGCAGTTTGCCGGAGCCGACGATGTCGTCCAGCTTGTCGGCTTGGGCGGTTGCCATGAAAGCGCTACTGAGCACAGCGGTAAGGGCTACGGCGAAGGCGGGTGTTTGCATGGGAACCTCGGATGGGATAGTGCAGGAATGACCGATGAGATTTCGTATACGATATTTGAAATGCAACAGCCGTGCCTGTTCGCCTTTGTCACTGGATGATTTCAAGGAAGCTTGAACCAGACACGTTTCAGGTGGGTACGAGCATGCCTTCGCGTTTCCGAGATCCAATCTGGGGTGTTACATAAGGGAGCATCGCCAGCGTCACTGCCCGCTAACGGAACATCAGCGATGACTATCGCGATACAAACTGGGTGACAAATGCGTCAAGGCGCGGAATTGTCGGCTGAATGCACTGTGGTCGGTGTAGCCGCAGCGCAGGGCGATGTCGGTGATGGGCAGGTCTTCTTCGCGCAGCAGGCGCGAGGCTTCTTCCAGGCGCGCCTTGTGGATCAGCTGGCGCGGGGTGAGCTGGAAGATCCGCTTGCAGTGCCGCTCCAATTGCGCGACCGACAGCCCGGCAATCGCCGTCAGTTCCGCCAGGCTGATCGGGCGATGGAAGTGGGCGCGGATGTGCGCATCCACCGCCGCCACTTTCTGGAACGAAGGATGACTGGATTGCGGCAGTTGCAGGTCTCGAGAGATGCCGGCCAGACCGACGATGCGACCTTGCTCGTCGTGCAGGGCGATCTTGTGGGTCAGGCACCATACCGGCTGATTGCCGTCATAGAGGTGCAGCTCCAACTGGTCGGCCAACTCGCGGCCACTGCTCAGGACCTTGCGGTCCTGTTCGGTGTACAGCGAGCCAAAGCGCGCCGGGAACACCTGCTCGGCGGTCAGGCCCAACAGTTGCCGGTGGGTCTTGAACCCGCAACGCCGGGCCAGGGTGGTGTTGACGAAGGCATAGCGAGCGGCGTCGTCCTTGATGAAGAACACCACGTCGGCCAAGGCGTCGAGCAGTGGCGCCAACGGTTGCAGGCTGACCAGCAGGTCGGGCAGGTGGCAGGGACTGGCAGGAACGAGGGCGGCGAGCATGGCGTCAGGCTCCGGAAAGGACGCCCGGAGCATAGTGCCCCCGGCCCGCTGCGCAAAGTGCTGGCGATGGGATCAAGTAGGCGGGTGGTCGTCGATGCAGAGCAAGGTCGCGATCCGGGCCGGGCTGAAGGGCGGGCGAGGTGTGGACGGCTGCCAGCCGAACAGCTGCGCGGTGGCAGCACCACACACCCGGCCCTGGCAGGCGCCCATCCCGCAGCGGGTGGCCAGCTTGGCCTCGCGCCAGGAGCCATGTGGTTGAACGGCCGCGTAGGGCACGTCTTCACAGCGGCAGACCAGTGTGTCCGGTTCGCACAGGGTGGCGAGCGCCGGCCTCAGGGCGAACGCGCGGTTCAGCACGGCGGCGAAGCCCTGCCAATGGCTGCGCTGCGACCAAAGCTGTGCGGCTGCGGCTTGATCGCCGACCGCAGCGTGCCCAGCGATGCTGCCTTCGACCAAAGCCAGCTCGCTGCCGCCGAAACCGGTGCATTCGCCGGCGGCGAAGTGATCGGCCAGGCTAGTCGCCTGCCAGCCATCGACGGCAATGGTTCCAGCCTGCAACGCACAGCCTAGGGCCTCCCCCAACTGCGTGTTGGGCACCAGGCCGAAGCCACAGGCCAGTCGCTCACACGGTATTTCCACGGTTCGCCCCCGTTGCATCAGGCGCACGCCTTCGAGCCGTTCGCTGCCGAGCGCGGCCAGTACGTAGCTGTCGGCGCGATACACCGCTGAGCCGAGTTGCAGTGCTTGCAGCGCCTTGTGCGGCCAGCGTGGCAACTGCGCTGCGAAGCGCGCGACAGCGCCGGTGCTGGCCTGCTCGGCGATGCGGATCACCCGAGCGCCCTGCTTTTGCGCGGTGTGGGCGCTGGCCAGCAGCAACGGACCGCTGCCCGCGACGACCACACGCTCGCCCGCGATGGGCAGGCCGCCCTTGACCAGAGCCTGCAAACCTCCCGCGCCGGTCACGCCGGGCAGTGTCCAACCGGGGAAGGGCAGCAACAGCTCACGGGCGCCGGTACACAGGATCAGCTTGGCATAGTCGATGATCCAGCCGCGCTCCTCGTTCTCCACCAGCAAGCGGTAGGGCGCGGGCCGGGCAATCACTCGGG
>Ga0308158_10000656_pt1 | contig 49415 bp, 42 predicted proteins | sample PhyBR2_FD_201038 | JGI IMG/M metagenome (GOLD analysis project Ga0308158, IMG submission 201038) | Phyllosphere microbial communities from UC Gill Tract Community Farm, Albany, California, United States - DLSLB.R2 | ecosystem: Host-associated > Plants > Phyllosphere > Unclassified | place: USA... | reverse complement strand
GCGAACCAACAGTGGTCATCTTAGGTTCACAGTAAGTACCTGGAAGTACACCTTGACCTTCAGGAAGACCACAAGCGCGACCAACCATTTTCTGTGCTTGAGTGAAACCTTTGCCAGTTGCAGCAGGTTGAACCGGAACACGGAACAAGGTAGATACTGGAAGACCTAAAGCTTCACGAGCCTTAGTCGTCAAACCACGACCAACGATCAGGTTAATACGACCACCAGCACGAGCTTCGTCTAGAAGTACAGGTGTTTTAAGTTCAGCTTCAGCAATTACCGCACCGTCTTTAGACGCAGTAACTTTCGCAGCAGCATGATCAATTTTAAGAACGATTTCATCGCCCATGTTCATGTTGGCAACGTCGATCTCAATCGGCAACGCACCAGCATCTTCCATCGTGTTGAAGAAAATTGGAGCGATTTTAGAACCTAGGCAGTAACCACCGTCTTTTTTGTTCGGGATGTGCGGGATATCATCACCAAAGAACCAGAGTACAGAGTTAGTTGCAGATTTACGAGATGAACCCGTACCAACAACGTCACCTACGTAAGCAACTTGGTTGCCTTTCGCGATAAGTTCTTTGATTTGGTTAAGTGGACCCACTTCACCAGGAACTTCTGGGTTGATCCCGTCACGTTCGTTTTTCAACATCGCATTTGCATGTAATGGGATGTCTGGACGGCTCCAAGCATCTTGAGCTGGAGACAAGTCATCTGTATTTGTTTCGCCAGTTACTTTGAAAACTGTCAATTTAATTTCAGATGGAACGTCTGGACGAGTCGTAAACCATTCAGCATCAGCCCAAGACTGCATAACAGCTTGAGCGTTTGCGTTACCCGCTTTTGCTTTATCAGCAACGTCATGGAACGCATCAAATACAAGCAGAGTTTTTTTCAATGCTTCAGCAGCTAATTCAGCAAGCTCAGCATCGTCAAGTAATGCAACTAAAGGTGCAACGTTATAACCACCAAGCATAGTACCTAGTAAGTAAACCGCACGTTCTTTAGAAATAAGTGGAGAAGTCGCTTCACCTTTTGCTAAAGCAGCCAAGAAAGCAGCTTTAACATAAGCAGCTTGGTCAACACCTGCAGGAACACGGTTTTCTAGCAAATCAACTAAAAATGCTTCTTCACCAGCTGGTGGATTTTTTAACAGTTCTACCAAGTCAGCTGTTTGAGCATCATCAAGTGGCTTCGGTGGGACTCCGAGTGCGGCACGTTCTTCAACGTGTTGGCGGTAAGCTTCTAGCACGGTGTTATTCCTCTTTTTTAAAAAATTACCTGTGAATTCCAGCTTATATAAAGCTTCACAAATAATATGGACTGCCAAATTTTACTAAAATTCCAGTTAAAAGTTAATGCAACTAGAGTGTTTCTTTATGATGTCCATTATTTAGTATCTAAATGATGCCCATATTGATCACTCAATGATCAAGCCCACCCCAATGTACACCTTTAATCAGGATGATAATTAACTTTTGACTGAAACTCATACATAAAAAAGGCAACCTAATGTTGCCCTCTTCTTAAAAAGAAAAATATTCAACCTTAGTGGACTGTCGTTGCATTCATGTATTTACGTAAATCATCGCGACAACCTTCAAATTTAACCTGAATTTCATCTTCATGCAGCATAGCATGCTCTGCGCTGGCAAATGAAATATGAACCTGATAAAGCTTCGTTTCTTGATCAATTATGTGTCGAAGATAGACTTTATCGCCCAAACTGAGTACGTAGTGACTACCACCCATCACGATAAGACCCTGTTCATCTTCTAAGAGCAAGTCTGCATTATGTAAATAACCCACGACATCCATATAGCGCTCCTTAGTTTTTTTGTAGTTATTTTTATTATTCACTATTTGTATAAGCTTTTCTATATTTATGATTTACTCAAATGTCACAATTTATACCGGCTATACTTAGGCTATTTTAAGGCCTTAAGATAACGATAAATATAAAAAAACCGTTCTTTAGAACGGTTTGTAGTCTGGCATTTTATCGTGCGGAGTCGCGATACATTTTTCTGTAATTTTTTGCTTGAACTGATTACGACTTGCTTCGGGATCTGCAGTAATCTCAGCTAATGGAAATGCATAGACTTGTTCAACAATATCCAAGATGAACGTTTTTGTCGTTTCATCTTCAATTTTATTGGCATGTTCTAACGCCGCTGCTTTATCAATAGCATTCTGACGGTCATACATAATCGTGTTTGCAGCATTTCCCACACTTTTACAATAACCCATCCACTGCTCTTCGGCGGTTAGCGGTTTTTTTTCAGCACAACCTACTAAAGCAACCAATACTACTAAAGTGAATAACTTATTCATGAACCTTCTCCTATTCCCACCATCATAATCAAAGTTAAGGAAAATATGAAATAACTCATCCTTTATACAAGGAAAAACCAAGCTTTAAACTTAAACGAAAAGCATAAAAAAAGCCTAATCTGTGTAGATTAGGCTATAAACTGTGTATTCTTTCGTTGGTAGCGGGAGCTGGATTTGAACCAACGACCTTCGGGTTATGAGCCCGACGAGCTACCAGACTGCTCCATCCCGCATCAACGAGTTAGCTTTATACGCCCTAAATCATAACAAAGCAAACTTTATTCAATTTCAATGGAAAAATAACGTTTTTGAGCATTCATAATCCTAACTAAATTCTGAATTCAAAATCACTGGGTGAATAATAAAAATATAATCAAAGCTGGTTAAAGTCAGTCACTCAGTATTTTTGAATGCATCAAATAACCAATCAAAAATAAGTTACGTCATATTTTCAAATAAAAAGCAGTTTAAAACTATGAAATAGAATCTAAGCATTCTTTCAACTCAAAAAAACCAAGCAGAATCAAAATATAAATTATTGATTTACTGAATATAATTATTTGCTTACACATACCAGCCATAAAAATCATCAATAGATAAAGATTTACTTGCATATTCTTAAATACACCTGTATTCTTTATCTTAACTAGAAAAATAGTTTTGTTCTGGTAAATCTTTTTGTATTTCGCAGTTTTAGTCATAATCCTTCGTTTTTCAGATTTAAAGTTCCATTCTTATTTTCAAGTTAACACCGGGTTTTTAAATAAACCAAAAATATTAAAGTTTTATAGGATTGTATTATGTCTAATACTGTTAAAGGTACTGTTAAGTGGTTCAACGAAACTAAAGGTTTCGGTTTTATTCAACAAGAAAACGGTCCTGACGTTTTTGCTCATTTCAGCGAAATCGCTAACTCTGGTTTCAAAACTTTGGCTGAAGGCCAACAAGTTGAATTCAGCATCACTCAAGGTCAAAAAGGCCCGAATGCTGTAAACATCGTAGCACTATAATTCTAAAATTATTCTTACTTTAGTAAGATAGTTTAAGAGTAAAAAGCGAGAGTCCACTCTCGCTTTTTCACATCTGAGCTTTATAAAAATATTTTTTCTATAATAAATAAGAACTTTATTATCAAATGTCTCCTTTTGAATTTTTAACTCCCCTTATTCCAATTTTTATATTTAAATCCTACGCTAGTATTTAATTTACAAAAACAGTATATTTAATCATCAACTAGGGTATATGTTTAATTTACCTTTTATACCCTCGTCAACTACCTCAATGTTATTAAATATGGATTAGTAGCGAACGTATATGCTGTTTAATTTTACTCATATGTTTTTATTAACTGGGTTGGTCAGTGTCGCAGCAGAGATCTATTTAGGTGACAATTTTTATACGCAGAATTTTAATGATTCTAGCTACTACTCTTATTTTTCTAGAATCTAAAAAATTAGATAATGAAATATTTTTATAATTCTTAATACTTAATACTTAATACTTAGATAAATGAAAAGCTGCTCAGCCGTATAGATAAACAACTTTTCAAATCTATTAACAACAAATAAAAGTAATTAAAAAACTATATTTTTTAAAAACTTAGAATCTCCAATTATAGAATACGTCTATTGCTCGTTCTAAGGATTGGCTCGCTTCTAAATACAATCGCTTGTTCATTTGATAACGTAAAGTCAACTTATTCACGGGTGTAAATACACCTACACCATAACGAATAAACAAATCTGGCGTAATATAACCCGTCACACTGACTTGAGTATCATCACCCGTTCCTTGGGCATCAAGTGCTAAACCACTCAAGCCAAAAGTACGACCAATTTGATTGGTTAAGGCACGTGTACCCCCCAAGCCCATACTAATTCCTGCGGCAGCAATAGTATTGTTTACATCTGACTTAAAGCCTTCTGACTGACTAATACCGCTGGTACCCTCATTAATACGACCAGTAATAATGGCATTTAAAGCTTCTTGTTCAGATAAACCCGCATCGTTATAGACCTGAATATTTGGGCTAGTAGCTGTTCCCGTAACCCGCACTCCTACAATACTTCCTTGTACACTTTTATTGGCATCAACATCTAAGGTTGGGTTATATAAAGGTCCATTAAAACGGGCAATCGCACGATTCAAATCCAGACTTTGCCCATAGGCTTCAATTTTTACCTTTTGACTAACACCAATTGCACCATTGGCACGCATTGCTGTTTCAAGTCCGCGTTGTGATAAGTATAAACGTCCGAGTAGTGGAATACGGCTATCAAAACCTTGGAAAATCACTTGATTGCCTAAATTCACTATCACGTCAGCACGAATATCCCATGGTCGAGCCGCTCTTAATATCGCGAGCTGATCTTGTCCTTCATGAACAACACGTACATCTGATGAAACATTGACTACTGGAGCCGAAGCTTCAGGCATTGAAATTAAGGCACGTGGCACTTCAACCTTGCCATTTAAGCTTAACTTTTTCTTGAATGGCAAAACATCTAAAGTTAAATCTGGAGTGACTACTGCCGTAATTAACGGTGCTTGGCGAATCAGCAGATTTTCACCTTTTAAATGCAATTGAATACGCGGATCATTTTTCCAGTCTATATTACCCGTTAATGCCCCTACACCTTGACCACTATTAAATGCGCCGTTAATACTGGCATGATCTTGTCGAATAGATGAATACACCTGAATATTGTTTAAATTCACCGGCAATGAAATCATACTGATAGCACCATCTTTCAGGCGCATTTCACCATTAAATAAAGGTTGAGTGAGTGTTCCTGCGATTTTCCCTGCAAAAGATAAGGTTCCAGCGAGTGACCTAATATCTTGAATAAAGGGTTTAAAGACTTTGAGTTGTACCTGATCGAAAGCCACTTCACCGCGCATTGGTTTATCAGCTTTATAAGGATCAATAATCACATTGGCATAACCGGTACCAATTTCCGGAGTTTTAACATCTAAACGAACCTGTAGACCTTCAGATACACTTTTCGCAATTAAGCCAATTTCGTTATAACTTAATGTTGAACCAATATCTTGTGGGTCTTCAGCTGCCAACCCAATCACACCATTGCGTGTTACCAGTCTTGCATCTATTTTCGGTTTGGCACCTTGTGCCCATGCTGCTTTTGCATAGCCATTCACCTTACCGGTAATTGCCAAACCTTCAGGCATAAATGCAGCAAAATCATTTAAATCGACATTCTGGGTAACAAAGGACACATTACCCTTGGTTTTACTGACACGAATCGGTTGATCGAAACATAACTGACTCTGCTGACTGGACCAGCAATGCGCACCGACGAACAACTCTGATTTCGCTGAACTGTAAATGACCGAGGCATTTTGACGTTGTACTAATCGAGCACGCAAAGAGTCAAAATCACCTTTCTGAATCTGCCCCAGCCAATCATTCTGTGCATTAAAACCACCCGCCAATTGCACATAAAATTTGGAAATTCGGTTTTCTGCCTGAACTTTCAAGATGTGGGCTTTACGAGTGCCTGCCAGTGAAATTTCACCTTTTTGAATCTCACGCGAACCATTACGTAAACTTTCCATTTTTGCCGTCATGAGCGTTGGAGTAAGTTCGGAGGTTGGCAATTCACCCTGTACACGTAATTTTTTAACACTGAATAAATTATTAAAACCAAAATCATCTACTGCCAGATTTGCAGTGGCTCGTAAACGTGGTTGAGATTGCACATTTAAATAGCCATAAGCACGGCCACGAAGCCCACTATAAATTTCATACAAAGCAGGTGCATTAATTTTTAATCTTAAGTTTTGTGCATTACCAGTCGCTTGTATCTGGTTTTTTGCATAGGACAGATACAAATTATTGGCTTCAAACTGTTTGGGCAAGAAGCCTTTTTGATTCGAATCAATCACCATTGCCAAATTCCCTGTTCCACGAACAAGTTTATTATTAATAATACCGGCCAAATTTAATTTTTCGATATTAATGCGCTTTAGGGTATCGGACCAAACCCCTTCAGTTTTCACATTACCAGATAGCTCACCACGTACAGAGGAAACAAAATAATGCGGTTTAAATCGAACCAGAGACGCATTTACATTCCAGCCAATGCCATTTTTAAGATTGACTAAACCGCTGGCAAAAATTTTACCTGCAATCCCTGAATGCTGTAATTCAGCAATTTTAATTAATTCAGGTGTACCTGAAACTTTAAACTTGAGTAAGCCTTCACTTGCCTGAATATGACTTGCATTCAGCGCACCATCATAATTCACAGCAAAACTTTTAAATGCGCCACCTGATTTTTGATCGTTGAATAAAATGGCTGCAGTGCTACGTCCAGTTAAACGAACGGTTTCATTGTTATTTTGCTGTGCCAGACGACCGGTCAAGTTAATTGCATTTAAATGAATAATCTGCTGATTGGGCTTAGCAAAACCATCAGCTTTAACTTGGCCATTTAATAAGTTAACCGGTGCAGCATCAACCACGGTTTGCGGATTAAAATCTTTGGCGTTAACAATGGCATTCCATTTTAATTGACGTTTTTCAGTCGGCAACTCAACTTTTGCACTTCCGTTCAAGCTCCCTTTACCTGCCACGTAGCTAAAGCTTGGTACATTCAGATTATTATTTTTAAGATTGAGCTGTGCCTTATATAAACCTTCAGGCAACATGCCCTTGTCATGTTTAGTCACAGCAGTTGCAACATGAATATCCTGTTTGCCTTCTACCAATGCCAGTTGAACATCGCCTGATTTACTGCTCAACCAACCTACATAGGGTACGGCACGGTCAATATTTTTCCAGGCAACATTAAGTAGCATAGGATTTGGCTTTTTATCTTTTTGCTCATCTTGATCGAGCTTTAGGTTCCATGTTTCATAACGATCAAAATCAACCAATGCGGTCAAATGCATACCTTTGTCTAAACTGCCTTTAGAAGCGATTTTGGCATCCAGACTTGGCGGTAAAAAATCTTGAATCACCAGAGGAATCAGTTTATCTTTTGGATTAATTTTGTCCAGACGACCCGTCATATCCCAAGTGACTTGGTCTTTCCAGCTCACCACACCTGCGACATTTACGGCGCCATTCATGAGCTGGCCATTTAAATTACTAATATCAAGTTGATGGACTAAATCGGTATGCATGCTACCGTTATATTGACCTTGTGGAATATTTTTGCCACTTAAGTCCGTCGCAACATCGATATTTAAACGCTCGATATCACCATTAAATTTCGCTACACCATCTTTAGTAAACAGCTTCTGTTCAGTCATCAATGGCCATTGATATTGCTTAAACTGCAATTCCCCAAACATCGGCACATGTTTACGTACCGGATGGACTACGGCCCAACCGGTTAATAAATCCGGTGTATTGGTTGCTACACCCGCTTGAATAGTATCTAAGGTGCCTCTGGCAACGACTTTAATATCATGAATATTCAGGCTTTTATTCAGGGACGGTATATTTACATCAGCGACAGCATGTAAAGGATATTTATCTTCAAATTTCATATCTCCAGTCGCATTTTTTACTGACAGATACCCCATATCCATGCGGGAATCTTCAAACTTGAGTTCTGTACCTGACCAAAGTGCCTTATTTAAATGAATATCATTAAATTTAACGCTGCTCGTTGAGGTTTTAATCATTAAATGATCAATATCAGCGGTATCTAAGCGTAAAACAAAGGGCAAACGGATTACACTAAATTTAAAGGCTTCATCACTTGCCGGATTCTTGCTGATAATTTGCAGATTACGCACATCAGCACGATTTAGATGAATTTCTTTGTTTAAAATGGCACGCCAGCCCAACGTCACATCGGCACGATCAATTTTAACATCTACAGGTTTTAAGGTGACTAGGATATTTTTTAGAATAATGCCGTGTAAAAGATTACCGCCTTCATATTCATAATGAATAATCTGCTGACGCTCCAATACTCGATCCAGTAGAAATTTACTGCCTTTATCAGTAGTAAACATCACAGCAAAGGAAGCAATAAGTAGAACCAGCACTATAAGGAGTGTGACTAAAACACTCCTCAAAATACGACGTTTTTTTGGCCGTGGTGTTTCTGTCTCTGGTTGCTGTTCTACTTCAGCCATAATGCTCTCTAAAACTTAAAATTTATAATTGTGAACCAATAAAGAAATGAATCCGGATCGGATGATCGTCATCAGAAATACCTGAAGCCACATCTACCCGAATTGGACCAATTGGCGATGCCCAACGAACGCCTAAACCGACACTATATGCAGTTGGCGTATTAAAATCTTTGTCGTATGCATTCCCCACATCACTAAATACAGCTGCACGCCAGCCGTCTTTAAATTGATAGTTATACTCTAAAGAACCTACCGCTAAAGCTTGGCCACCCAGTTTAAATCCATTTTCTTCTGGCGATAAACTTTTATAATCAAAACCGCGAATAGTTTGGTCACCGCCTGTAAAATAACGCAGGTTATAAGGAACTTTGGTAAAATCTTGTGCAAAGATATAACCGACGTCACCACGTCCCACAAACTGATGGTTATCGTTTTCACCTAATGAATAGATAAAGCGCCAACCCGCATTCACAATCGCCATATCAGCATCGGATAATAAACTTTCACTGCCCAGTTCAACTTTATAAGTTTGTCTAAAGCCTTTGCCTGGATTGACGCGCTTATCGCTGGTGGTACGAGCAACCTCATAGCCAAATAATAATGATTGTTGCTGCTCATTCGCATTTGCTAAAAATGCATCCGGAATTTCTCCAGCATCTACCACCCCATCTTGTGTAATACGATCTAAACGATAACGTAAACCAAAAGTATGTTGCCAACTTCCGCGTGGTCTTTTAATAATTCGATCCACACCCGCAACTGCAGATTCGATCATCAATCCATTGCCTTGGGCAACATCTTCGCGTTCTTCACGCTCATAACCGCCTACCATACTAATATAGTCATTTAATGGATGGCGATAAGGAATATTATAACGGCCGTCAATCGACTGACGGATTTTGGATAATTCCAAGTTGGCATCAAACGAATGGCCACGGCGGTTTACAATGGCACGGCGGTACTGACCGCGCACACGCGCACCAGTATCGCTACCATAACCAACCCCGACTTCTGCACTGTTTAGACGGTCGGCATTTAAAGTGACAATCACCGGGATTTTCTTTTCTTCCCGTGCTTGAACTTTTAAACGTTCTTCTTCGGTTTCTTTTGTTTCTTGTTGAACCTGAAGTTGACGCAAATTTTGATCAGTTTCGGTATCAACCTTACCGGCAAATTGCGTTTCATCGACTACAGATTGTGTAACTTCTTTTGCAGAAACGGCCTGTTTTTTATCCTGAACCAGGGCGGCGTTTTCAGATATTTTTTGCTGATCAACCAAAGCTTGAATATCAGGTGGAAGCTCCAGCTGTTTTTCAATCGGATCTGGTTTCACTGCATCGACCAAGGTGTAGTTAAAATAACGCGAGTTGGTTAAGTTATTAGCTAAGCCGTTGACCCGCCAAAAGGTATAATCAGCGCCATCTTCCCATGACACCATACTTTGCAATACATCCATGTCGATTGGGAAAGGTTTCGATGGATCACTCATCCGAAACTCAACAGGTCCTAATTTATAACGGTCGCCCGTTTCATAACGTAAATTAATATCTGCCGTATTTTGTGGTTGGGCCACTTTTACATCATGCAAACGCCAGTAACTATCAAAATAACCATTATTGTTCGCGGCATCGTTAATACGTGTTTTGGTTTGTTCATATAAACCGTGATTGAAAATATCACCGACATCTTGATCAGGTAATACACGGATAACCTGGAACTGCGCTTGCTGCTCACCTGCTCCGCTAAACTCTACATTTTGTTCTTTAATCAGCACAGGTGAATTGGGAGTAACACTTACCCGAACCCGATTCTCGCTCAGTTTCTCAAATTTAAACTTGGCATTATAAAAACCCACTGCCTGAGCTGCCTGATTTGACATGGTTCTTAATTGTGGCAGTGCTGAGGGAAAATCACTAAAGGATTCTTGGGTAAAACTTGAAAGCTTACCTTTAAGATTATCTTCTAAATTTTCCAAGGCTTGACTATAAGCCTTACTTGAAACCTCGCTCGGATTTTCTACCGAGGCAAATACTACATCCGCACTAATCCGTGCAACTTTTACAGTATTCAATTGACTAGATGGTCGTATCTTATAGAGCCAACGCTTAAATAAATTCGGTTCTTTGACTTCGTCTGCAACCGCTAACTCAGGTAAAGTTCTTCCCGCTTCATTGGCTTCAACCACAATTTTGCTATCGTCTTGAATGCTCGACATCAATTGATCGACATTCACCGGTGCGTGATTAATTTCTACCAGTTCCTGTTGAGTCGCGTCGGAAACCACCACTTCATTAACTTGTCCAGCACGATATTGCTGTGCTTGATTTTTTGCGTTTTCAGCCTCACGAAAAATTTCGTCTGCCATTGCTTGGCTAACAGGCGCGATCGGCAACTCTTCTAAATCATCAAATTCAATCGGCTTGAATTCTTCCAAAGCTTGCCCGGCTTGTTCTTGCTGTTGCAGCATTTGCAAACTATCAAGCTCAGTTTTACTTTCCTGAAAGTTTTCAATTTTTTCTATTTCTTCAGGGCTATCCATCCCTTGCTTAACAGCTTCACTCTTGAGTTGTTGTTGAAATTCTGGTTGAGTGACCGTTGAATTAGGTTCTGTTACCTGTGCAAAACTTTGTTGGGCAAGTAATATTAAAAAGAGACTAAAACAAAATTGTTTATGTTGGTCATCCCACTTTATGAAAGAGCTGACACTTAGTGTAAGAGTCGACTTTTTAAAATTCAGTTTTGAAAGCATAAAGAACTCTAAACTAATATAATATTTGTAACGGAAATCACCAGAATCGGCTTTCTAACAAGCTCAAATCTATTGGAATTTTCACAAAAGTATAGGTTAAAAATATAATACATGATTTTTTATAGTATTTTACCAAATGCTCACATTTCTTAATAAAACTTAATGAAGCCCATAAACCATGGAAAAAAATGAACACCTTTTAGGTACACGTCGATTTTTACCAATGTTTGTCACTCAATTTTTCGGTGCACTGAATGACAATGTCTATAAACAATCCCTGTTACTGGTCATTACCTATGGTTTGATCAATCAGCAAAGCGCCAGTGTCAGCACACTGAACAATCTCGCAGCCTTACTGTTTATTTTACCCTATTTTATTTTCTCTGCCACAGCCGGACAGATTGCGGATAAATATGAACGTTCACAACTGGTACGAGGGATTAAGATACTCGAAATTGTGATTATGCTGATTGGTTCTGCTGGCTTTTTACTGGGGCATTTATGGCTATTATTAACTGCTTTATTTTTAATGGGTGTGCATTCGACCTTCTTTGGTCCAATCAAATATGCCATTTTGCCTGAAATTTTAAAACCCAATGAATTGATGTCGGGAAATGCCTTGTTCCAGTCTGGCACATCTATTGCCATTTTAATTGGTATGATTTTAGGCGGTGCCGTGATTTCTGCATCAGATGGCAATCTGTTCTGGATTAGCCTGACTGTGGTGATTATTGCTGTTCTAGGCTATATCTCAAGTCGTTTTGTGTTAAAGCAAAATGTAACCGCACCTGATCTTAAAATTGACTGGAACTTTTTTAGAACCAGTTTTCAGACCTTAAAATATGCCAAAAGCTTGCCAATTATCTTTATGATTTTATTAGGTAATTCTTGGTACTGGTTTTATGGGGCAACCTATCTGACCCAGATTCCCCAGTTAACCCAACAAAACCTGCATGCCTCTGAAAATGTAGTCAGTCTGCTTTTAACATTCTTCTCTGTCGGAATTGGGGTTGGTTCTTTGTTGTGCCGTAAAATTGGTGGTACAGAAGTCAATTTAAAGATGGTGCCGGTGGGAGCTATTGGTCTGACAGTTTTCGCTTTTTATTTGGCAGCAAGTTTAGCATTTGTGCCTGAACATAGCGGTAAAATACTAGGGTTAAAGGATGTATTTACCCAAGGCTGGAGCTATTACCATGTCATGCTGGCTGTGACATTACTCGGGATTAGTGGCGGTTTTTATATCGTACCTTTATATGCCATGATGCAAGCCTTTTCTCCACGTTCACATCGTGCACGTGTAGTAGCGGCAAACAACATTTTAAATGCGGTATTCATGGTATCCTCTGCTATATTTTCAATTATCATCTTAAGTATATTCAAGATTGATATTAAAATACTTTTCAGTATTACTGCTATTCTAAGTGCAATTTTCACTACATGGCTCCTGTTCAGGCTTAAGCCTATGCTTGCAGCACAGCAAAAAGAAGCTTTAGAGGATTAATTTTATGCGTCAATATACCGGTATCGACAAATTTATTCATTCGTTTGACCAGGCGCTTCGCAGCTTGGTTCCCGGAACGACCTCTGCACAGCGTGAAAACCCAGGTAGTGCTGTGGAAACCCAACTCGCTGTCAGTGAAGCACGTCATGTTGCCGGTTTAATGCGGGTAAATCATAGCGGTGAAGTATGTGCACAAGCCCTTTATCATGGTCAGGCACTCACTGCAAAATTGCCCAATGTACGCCGTGAAATGGAACAGGCCGCGATTGAAGAACAAGATCATTTGGCTTGGTGTGAAGGCCGTTTAAAAGAACTGGATAGCCATACCAGCTTATTGAATCCGGTCTGGTACGGTCTGTCCTTTGGTATGGGTGCTATTGCAGGTATTGCCGGCGATAAATACAGCCTAGGTTTCGTAGCCGAAACTGAACGTCAAGTCAGTCTGCATTTAGAAGACCATATTAAACAGTTGCCGGAGCAAGATGAGCGTTCGCGTAAAATTCTGGTACAAATGAATGAAGATGAGTTGCATCATAGAGATACAGCGTTGAATGCTGGCGGTGTAGATTTACCTGCACCAGTACGTATTGCCATGACCGGCATTTCAAAGTTAATGACAAAAACCAGTTATTATATTTAATTAACTTTTGAAGGATGTAACGCCCGCATTATTGCGGGTTTTTTATATTATTTTTTAATAACGTGAGCAGGAATTATTTTAAATTATCTTTTGCGGTAATAAGTGCAAATGCTGTAAACACCACGTACTATCAAAATACACGCAATAACACTGGCGACAATATAAAAATCGTGATGATAGGGTAGGTTTTTCTGCCAGAACACATGTAACCAATGACTCACTTGCAAGCCGACACTTACAATTACAAATGCCCACATAAAACACGCAGCAATATTAACCAACATGTATTTCAACAAAGGATAGCTTTTGATCCCAATCGAAATGGGTAAAATTGTACGCAACCCCCAAGCAAACCGCATCATAAAAATAGTTAATACAGGATAATCTTCAATAAACCGACTTGATTGCTCAAACTTTTGCGCCAATTTTGGTCTCTTTTTAATAAATTCGATGCCATAGTGTTTACCGATCTGGTAATAGAGTTGATCTCCCAAAAAACCACCCAACATAGCCACAATAATTAACCACCAGAAATTAAAGATATGCTGATGTACGGCATAGGCTCCCAGCATAAGAACAGTTTCACCTTCAAAAAAGCTACCAATAAAAATAGCAAAATAACCATAATGTTGGATAAGATCGGTCCAGTTCATCATTTTTACATCTGATAACAGTTTTACTATGTTCGCTACATCACTGTTGATTGCCAAGACAAACTTAGTAGCTTTTTTAAGCATATATATTTCATCTGTAAAACAAAATAATTTTTCTGCCTACTTGGAAATCAAGTCACTGAATATATAAAAATTATTTCAGACAAGTGTTGTTTAAAATTATCAATAATCTACAGTATTAGCTATTACGTTTATCATCTAGAAGATCATTGAGAGAGTCTACAAGCTACATTTTATAATAAGTGATCAATTATAAAAAAAGCCCAACATCCTGTTGGGCTTTTTCGTATTTGCTGCTTTGGTATAACTCCTGTCGTACCGCACATTCCTTATGTTTTTCATTCTTTTTATTGTCTGGAACATCCTGTTCTCTATGTCTCCATCATAGGAAATTTCATTCCGATCGTATAGACGCAAAGAGCCGAGATTAATGTGAGCAAATGCGTACAAAATCGACTAAGAACTATCCCCTTTTAATCCGCAGAAATTGGGGATATTTTTTGTCCTGGGAAGATCGGGGACATTGAAAAAAGTTTCATTTTGGTTAGAAAATAGTCAATTTTATTGGCAGAGTAGATCAAACCTGTTCATAAAAAATCTGACTTATTTCAAAATCAATTTTCCATCTGTTTTTTGATCATGATTAAAATTTTAAGCCATTGATATTTAAATTAATATACAAGTATACTTCATATAAGCGCCATTATGTTAAATGGATATGGTTTTGTTTGATAATTATGACTTTAAATCAGAAATTTTATGTCAAATATGATAAAAACCAAGGATAAAGAGAAACTAGATTTAGGTATGTAATAAGTGAATTTTTTAGGTGATGTAGAAGTCTTTTTATCTTGTCTTGGAACTAGTATACCAAATGCTAATATTCTGAAAGCAGTTACTATTATTGCTAGTGAATTTGATACATCAGAGACTAATTTTTGTGGAGAAAAGCTATCTTATTGGGAGTTTTTCAAAAGAGGCGTTACGTTCAGATTTAATGAAAATCAGATACTAGATACCGTTTTCTTATATATCAGAGAAAATGCAGAATATTATCCATATCCATTTTTAGAAGATTTAATCATAGGTATTAATCATAAAAGTACGAAGCAATCTGTAATTGATCTATTTGGGAATCCAGAAAAAGAAAACGATTGTTGGCTTAAGTACAAAATATTTGATAACTACTTACATTTTGAATTTGATGAGTCATCAAAGTTAAAACAAATTACGATGGGGAAGTTTGAAAAATAGGATTCAGCTTAAGATTTCCTAAAATTAACATAATACACCTTATACGAAATTCTTTTCTTATTGTTTTAAAATCATTTGTTTAACTAAGATTAAAAAACCTAATCTTCAGAGATTAGGTTTTTTAAATAATATATAGCGTTTCCTGCCTAAGACTTGACTATTGTTACAATTTTAATCAGTCAAACTTTACCCACGCTCACCTATTTCCATATTTTTCTGTTGTTAGAGCTAAGTCGAATAATACTTCTAGATTAAAATTATAGATAGCTTAGGCTATTTTAAAATATAATTCATCTCCGGATGAACTGAATGAGAGTTAATCTATCCAATTCACAATTGGAAACTTATGTGTTTCATTTTCAAAATCAGTACTCTGCCAGACATCCAGCATTGGAATTTTGACATCCGTTGCTAGGGGTAATTTCTTTGGATTAAATTGCATATGAGATAAGTCCTCTCCCCATGCAATCAGATCTACATCTAAAGAAATTTGATGCGATGGACGTACTCGACCTGCTTCATCTTCCATTTTTTTAAGGATGGAGGTCATTTCTTCAACACTCATTTTACTTTCGAGCAAACACGCAGCATTCCAGTAATCTGCACCCACACTATCGCGACATGGAATTAAATAAATCTCAGAGAATTGAACCTGTCCCATTTTAGCAATCTGGGCAAATGCCTGCTTAAAATGGTGTTCAGGATGACAGTTACTCGCCAGAGCTAAGGCGAATATCGTTTCGGTGGCGTTCAAGACGAATTCCTACAGAATTTGCTTGCGCGATAATGGCAGGCTTACGGATTGTAATCATAATCGATTCAACCGCAGGAAAGGTAGTAAAAAGCGCATTTAGAACAAGCTTTGCTGCATGTTCAATCAATTTGGGCTGTGCTTTTTGAATAACCGTAGCAGAAATTTCGCAAATTTCCGCATAATTCAGTGTATGTTCCAGTTCATCGGAATGAGAGGCCTGTTCCAAACTGGTCTGGATGGTCATATCCAGCATTAAAGGCTGAATGATTTGACGTTCCCAATTGAAACATCCCACCACTGTCTCGACCTTTAAACCTTCAATGATAATTGCATCCATGTTTTTTTACCCTTTACTGACTTTGATTTTGAATCTCTCCTTGAGAAACAATGTTTCTCATCCGTTTAAAAAAGGGAGGATATTTTAAAGTCCTCCCTTTAAAAAAAGCGAATTTAAGGAAATTTATTCCTATTCAAATTTAATGTTTTAACAACACGTTTGGATCAAGAGTTTGCACCATTTGCAGTCTTTGGTCTGCATAAATATCGGTATATGGCGCGAGAATGCGCATAAAGCGATCAAAATACAGCATTTGTTTAAACAGCAAGGCAAAGTCACGCGGGAAGCGAATACCGTGACGCTCACCGACTCCAACCATATCCATCATAATATCGTTTAAATCTGCGGGATTTGAACTTAATATTTGTTGAGGATCAGCCATTAATGCCCCACTAAATAACCGCTCCAGATCATCCGCTAAAACTTGTGTATCAATTTTCTTGTCGGTCATACCCATTTTTAGCATGTTTTCTGCCATCAGGAGGTAATCAGTTTTTTGCAGCGCATCCATAAATGCAATAGATGCAGTCCATACTTCAGGATTAAGCTGACCGACAATACCAAAATCGATAAAACCGACACGACCATCTTCAAGCAGCATCAGATTGCCTGCATGCAAATCTGCATGGAAACTGTTACACATCATCAAGCTACCAAACCAGGTATTCATGGCTGTAATTAAAACCTGAGACGGATCTTTAGAGACTCTTTTGACCACATCAAAATCAGTCAAAGGCACACCATAAAAACGCTGCATGGTGAGTACACGACGGGTTGAATATTGGTGATAAACTTTCGGTGCTGTAGCTTTTGAATTTTGAGTCACATTCAAATAGTTAACGAAATCATCAAGATTTTGTGCTTCTTCAATAAAGTCGACTTCACGCACCATACGGGTTTTAATTTCATCGACAATATCGGCAAGTGATGCAAATTTTACTTTAGGAACCGCTTTTTCTAAAATTTTAGTTGCCCAATGCAATACATTTAAGTCAGTGTAGAGGATGGTTTCTACACCTGGCTTTTGCACTTTAATCACTACATCTTCGCCTGTCACAAGTCTAGCTGCGTGAACTTGTGCAATGGATGCTGAGGCTAAAGGCTTTTCATCAATCGAGGCAAAAATTTCATCTAAATTTCTACCTGCAAATTCAGAGGCCAAAACCCCTTGCACATAACTAAAAGGTAAGGATGGCGTTTGATCTAGACAGCCTTGAAATTCTTCAACATATTCACGTGGAAACAGTGAAGGTGTACTGGCAATAAACTGTCCAAGTTTAATATAGGTTGAACCCAATGATTCAAAAGTTTCACGCATCAGTTTTGCGTTACTTGGTTTTTCTGTGGCGTATTTAATGCCTGCTTTTGCTGCAATAACAGCCGTTTCACCCACACGGGCAACGGAACGTAGTCCATCTAACCAGATATTGTTTTTCATAATGTCAGCTTAGAATTAAATTGTAGTGAGTGTAGCAAAAAAATATTCGTTTGCAGGGCTATCTTGCCTAACAGACTGGACAATCTGTATCTTTTTCGAAAGCGAGCAAGCGTTGTTTCATGCTTAACCCATCCCAAAGCATCAGTTTTTGCTTAAGCGGCATTTTCCCCAAACCTAAATACAGCAATCCGTGGTGCGCCTGCAAACTCGCCATCACATTTGGTGTAGTGGCTAATACCCCAGAGTCTGCACAGCGTAGGTTTTCATTGACATGCTGTTCTTTGGGAAATAGACATTCATAACAGGCAGAGTCGCCTTCCACCATAAACAGTTGTCCCTGAAAACCAATAGCGGAAGCACTGATTAAAGGTGTATTGAATTGCTTACAGATTTGGTTGACCAGGTAACGTGTGGTGAAATTGTCACAGCCATCTAAGACCAGATCTTGATTTGAAATGAGTTGTGCTGCATTACCTTCATCCAGTTTTACAGTTTTTGATTCAACACGGATATGCGGATTAATCTGCTTTAAGCGTTTAGCCAGTATTTCGGATTTATAAAATCCAATATTTTCTTCTACATAGGCTATTTGACGTTGCAGATTACTCATTTCAATGGTGTCAGCATCAATTAAGGTAATTTGCCCTACACCTGCACGTGCAAGCAGTTCTGCGGTTGTACACCCAATTCCGCCGCAACCGACAATTAAGACATTGGCAAGTTTAAGTTTTTCTTGTGCTTCAATATCCCAGCCATCTAGCAAAATTTGTCGGCTATAGAGATGCATTTCTTGGTCGCTGAGTTCCAAATCAGTATCATATCGGGTCACTAGACATCATCCTTATCAGCCTTTTCTTGTGTCGCTGAGTATAGACAAATCAGCAGGAGTATTCAGCAAATCTATTTTTACTTAGCTATTTTTTGTCTTAATTTTAATCATTTATTTGAAATAGCCTGTAAAGTGACCGAATAAAAATCAAATAAATATTTGAAATTTGACATATTTTTTATTCCTACTATGCTCACTGGGTATTGGTCTAAAACATGACGATGCCATAAGTATTTATTAAATACAGGGTTAGCTCTGTGAGTGCCTTATAACCGCAGCAGTAAGTAATAGTTTTCCTAAATTTACTATGTACTTATGGACATTGGGAAAGACTAAGCTACCGACCTTTTTTCCCGTCGAGAGACGAACTTGAGCCTTTACAGTTAATAATACTATTCAAAAACTTTAAGCAATTACTAGGCAAACATCAAATCACTAAATATTAAACCTGACATTTCCAGGTGGCGGAGTGTCTAAATGGTGATATTCAACTTACGTATTCCCACAATAAAAAACCGCCCTTAATGACGGTTTTTTATTTCTACAAACTCTCGAATCTCGGTCAAAATAAGGAAAGTATGGCTAGACTGCTTTTTGAATGCCCTGCATTTTGGCAATTTCCTGTTGCTTAAGTAAATTGCGTTGAATTTTTCCACTCGAGGTTTTAGGTAAAACATCCACAAATTCAATTTCTTTAGGATATGCATGTTTAGATAAGCGTGAACGTACATATTCTTGAAGTTTATGACTCAACTCATCTGAAGCTAAAAATTGTGGTTTAAGAACCACAAAAGCTTTGACTACTTCTGTACGTTCAAGATCTGGTTTGCCAATCACTGCCGACTCCAAAACCTCTTCACATTCAAGCAAAGTGCTTTCAACATCAAAAGGACCTACGCGATAGCCTGACGTTGTAATGACATCGTCAGCACGCCCAATAAAATCTACCCCACCAAATTCATTTAACTTAACCGTATCACCGGTTAAATAATATTTCCCCACAAAAGATTTAAGGTCATTTCCTCCATAACCTTTAAACCAGGTTAAAGGTGACTGAGAAAAGTCGATAGCCAATGTGCCGATTCCACCTTTTTCAACTTCTTCATTGTTTTGATTCAATACTACAAAACGATGCCCTGGGTTGGCAAAACCCGCTGAACCGACTTTCTTTTCATGTTCCAAAGCATGATGATTGGCAACCACCATCCCCAGTTCAGTCTGTCCATATTGATCATAAATATTTACGTTTAAATCATGGTTAAACCAGTGAATCACTTCAGGTGTTAAAGGCTCACCTGCACTACTCACCGCACGTAAATGCTGTTTAATTGATGGATCAAATTTTTCCTTAAATCCAAAGAACATCCGAAATGCAGTTGGCGATCCGGTCAAATTACTGACTTTATATTTTTGAATGATCTGCACGGCGTTATCTACGCTAAATGCACGCTCATCCATAATAATGCTATGCCCAAGACTTAAAGGTCCGGCAATGCCATAATACAAACCATATGCCCAACCCGGATCTGCCAGATTCCAGAAAGAATCTTCTTCACGCAAATCCACTGCATAAGTCATATACCCTTTAAATGCTAGAACAGCTTTTAAAGGAACAGGAACAGATTTGGCCAATCCAGTCGTACCCGAGGTAAACATCATCAGGAAATCATTTTCAAAGCTTTGCATTACTGGTGCAAAAACTGAAGATTGCTTGGTCAGTTCGCTCCAAAAATCTGCATCTTGATGACTTAATGTATTTAATGGATGTGCTGTTAAAATATGCTTTATGGCAACACCATGCAGTTTTTTACGCTGTTCATCATTGGTCACAATCAATTTTGTTTTAACGGTATTGATTCTGTGTTCAATGGCTTTCGACTCAAACGCAGTAAACAATGGCTGATAAATTGCACCCATGCGCCATGTCGCTAGAATCGTAATCAGTAATTCCGGCGTACGCGGCAATAAACCTGCAATACAATCTCCTGCTTTTAAGCCTACTGATACAAAATAATTTGCCAATTTTCCAGAAGCTTCTGCCAGCTGTTCAAATGTCCATTCGGCAGACTCGCCATTTTTGCCTTCCCAGATTAAGGCTGTTTTATTTAAACCAAGATAACGCCCGCAACATTCAATATAGGCATTGACTGATTCAGCTGTACCTACCAATTGCTCTGCAAGAAAATCATCAAAATTAAACTCTTGATATGCCTGTTCTAATGTCTTCATGACCACAACCTCTCATCCGTTCTTTTATAAACAAAGCTCCTGCTTTGTTCTGATCCATTTTGCTTATTGTTGTCATCCTAAAAATGCCAAAAATCATTCAGCATTTTCAATTTTTTAGCTTCAATCTTAAATAGATAAACATGATTTCTCACCTCCTGCAATTTCCTCATCCATCAAAAAATGTGCAGGATTTGAACACCGACCAAAGTCTAAAATTCAATCACCATTCGATCACGATTTAGATTTTAGTCACTTCACGGGCAATGACTAAACGCTGAATATCCGATGCACCTTCATAAATCTGGCTGACCCGTACGTCACGGTAAATACGCTCTACCGGAAAATCAGATACATAACCATAACCACCGTGGATTTGAATGGCATCAGAACAGACGCGTTCCGCCATAGTTGATGCAAACAGTTTTGCCATTGAGGCTTCTTTTAAACACGGCAAACCTGCATCTTTTAAAGTTGCAGCATGGAAAATCAGTTGACGTGCGGCTTCAATCTGAGTGGCCATATCGGCTAAACGAAATGCCACGGCTTGATGCTGAACAATCTCTACACCAAATGCTTTACGTTCATTGGCATATTCCACCGCAGCATCAAGTGCAGCACGCGCCATGCCGACTGATTGTGCAGCAATACCAATTCGCCCTGATTCCAGATTGGATAAAGCAATTTTGTAACCTTCACCTTCCTTGCCCAATAAATTTTCGGCAGGAATCCGGCAATTTTCAAAGATGATCGTTGCAGTATCTGAACAGTGTTGTCCCATTTTTTCTTCAAGACGAGAAACAAGATACCCTTCATTATCCGTCGGTATGATGAAACACGAAATGCCTTTTTTCCCTGCAGATTTATCAGTCACGGCAAAGACAATGGCAACCTGCGCATACTTACCTGTAGTAATAAACTGTTTAGTGCCATTTAATACCCAATCATCGCCGTCACGTTCTGCCTTGCATTCCAGTGCACCTGCATCCGAACCGGCTTGTGGTTCAGTTAGGCAGAAACAGCCGAGCCATTCACCTGTCGCAAGTTTGGTTAAGTATTTTTGTTTCTGATCTTCTGTGCCGTAGCGCTGAGTTATACCGCAAGGCAGTGAGTTTTGAACGCTCACAATAGTAGAAATTGCGCCATCACCTGCAGCAATTTCCTCTAAAGCCACCACAAGCGATACATAATCCAGACCGGCACCACCCCATTGTTCTGACACAGTCATACCTAAAGCGCCAAGTTCACCCAGTTCTTTTAATTCTTGTGCAGGGAAGTTGGCAGTTTTATCGCGTTCAGCAGCAGTTGGCTTGAGCTTGTTTTGCGAATAATTGCGCAACATGTCCTGAACCATTTTTTGTTCATCATTTAAAATCATTGAGCTTCCTTTTCTATATCTATTTCATTCATTTCAAACTTTTTAAAAGTTACTTCATTTGGAATACATGACGACGACCTGAAGGTCTCCTGTGAAATTGAGATACAAGGATATATATTCAATTTCACAAAGGATTTCTGTTTCTTTTAATCCTTCAAAAGAAAATGAGTGGCTACATAAAGCCTTTAAACTCGACCGACAATTTCTTCAAAACATCTGAAACTCAAAAACGTCATCTCCAACCTGAGCGGAAAATCAATAGCAATGCTTCGAACAGGTTTTAGATAACTCGGGTTTTCTTGCAGACTCAAAATATATTTTGAGGCCCTCATTTTGCCGAACCAAAAGTAACAGAAGCAGCTAGTTCAAAATAATTTATAGAGGTAAGACTACGTAGTGAAAATACCAAAAAACTACTTTGGCTGCATACGAATCGCGCCATCCAAACGAATCACTTCACCATTTAAATAAGTATTTTCAAAAATATGACCGACCAGATGTGCAAATTCTTCCGGTTTGGCTAAACGTGGTGGAAACGGCACCATTTGTCCTAAAGCATCTTGAACATTTTGAGGCATAGCTTTAAGCATTGGGGTTTCCATAATGCCTGGCGCAATGGTCATTACACGAATGGCTTCACGTGCAAGCTCACGTGCCAAAGGTAAAGTCATTGCAACTACGGCACCTTTCGATGCTGCATAAGCAGACTGACCAATTTGACCGTCGAATGCTGCAACTGATGCTGTATTTACAATGACACCACGTTCTTCTTCACCGGCCTTCAATTCATATTTTGCAATCAGATTCGCAGCAAAACGAATCATGTTGAACGTCCCGCTGACATTAATATTTAAAACTTTTTGGAACATGGCCAAATCATGGATGCCATCGCGTCCAAGCACTTTGGCGGAAGGCGCAATACCCGCACAATTCACCAAACCATTCAACTGCCCATATTGTTGTTCAATATTTTCAAAGAATGTTTTTACCGCATGTTCATCGGTCACATCCAGTTTTATAAATACTGAGTTTTCGCCTAATCGCTGCTGCATTTCCTGACCAAGCTCTTGATTCATATCAACTATGAGCACTTTTGCGCCTTGACCGACCAAATAAGTGGCTGTAGCCGCACCTAAACCAGATGCACCGCCTGTCACTACAAATACTTTTCCTTGAATTTTCATTTTCTATTCCTGTTAATTCTTTGAATAAACACTCGACTTAAGATGCAGAGTAAATGCAGTTAAGCTAGAGTACAATTTCCAAATATTGCATCCTCTCTGATGGATTTGGACAGTCCAAGTTAAGGCAGCAAAAATACGGAATACGGATATCTGTACATGAAGGAACAAGACTTAAATTACAGTAAAGGTACGATCTCGATCAGTCTGGTACATGAAGCACTGCTGTCGGCAAAGCATCAGGGATTGAATACCCAAAACATCTTGGTCAAATCCGGTATTCCGGTTGAGTTAATGCAGTCCAACAAAGCCCGTGTTTCAGTGTCACAATACGCCCAGCTTTGGACTGAACTTGCCGATGTCATGAATGACGAATTTTTTGGTATGGACAGTCACCCCATGCGTCGCGGCAGTTTTAAGCTTTTATCAAAATCCGTTATACATGCCGAAACACTAGAAATAGCATTACGACAGATTTTACAATTTTTAAATCTGGTTCTGGATGATTTTATGAGTCAGCTTTTCGTTCAGGAAAACTATGCTTATATTGTGATTTACGAGCAAAAGCAGACCAAAAGAATGTTCAGTTATGCTACCTATTTAATGCTGATTCATGGTTTGATGTGTTGGTTAAGCGGACAAAGAATTCTACTCAAGCAGATTCAACTTAAATGTAATGCTCCGTTGGATGATCAAGACTATAAAGTCCGTTTTTGTAAAGATATCCAATACAATAGCAACGAAAATTATATACAGTTCGATGCCAATTATTTAAATATCCCGATCAAACAAGATACACAATCATGGTATCGGTTTATTCAGCGAACGCCACAGAATTTATTGGTGCGCTTTAAAAATCCGAATGCCATTAGTTCGCAGATCCGTAAACACTTGATGAATGTTCCGCCATCTGAATGGCTGGAGCTGAATGAAATTGCACAACGTTTAAATATGTCGGATGCCACCATTCAACGGCGCCTAAAAAGTGAAGGTATCAGTTATCAACAACTCAAAAATGATATACGGCGTGATACTGCTATTGAATTTTTAACCAAAACAGATAAATCTCTGCAAGATATTAGCGATGAATTAAACTTTCATGATCCGAGTGCATTTCATCGTGCTTTCAAGAAATGGACGGGTGTCAGTCCCGGTACTTATCGTCAACATAAAGAGTAATAAGTGGCTTATATTTACAAAGTATAAAAATGATTAATTCATAGTATTAAAAATTTCATGAGTTTAAAAAAGCAATATGCTGCTCATCGAAAGATGGTTGCATTTTGTTCCAAAATAGGTTATTTTTCATTCAATTTAAAAGCATAATTTTATGCTTGACCTGCTGTACTCCTCCCCGTGAAATCACCTTAAATTAAAGGTTCTGACATGCTTAAGATGATTGATGTACTAGAACAAAACTTGGTACAAAATTTTACTCACTCTCTCAACACCCCCACTTTTCAATTTGATAAGCTTTTGAATCAAGGTATTTTAAATGCCTCTGAGTCAGAACTTCAGAAGGCTGTGCTCAGCTTTTTCAATCGTGAAGATGCAATTGAATCAGCACAGGCACTGGATATTAGCGCTGAACGTATTCAAGCTTTACAAACGGGTGTCGCTTTAAAAGATGATCGATATCTTGCAGATACTGCAAAAATTGTGGCGCTTTGCTTGGCACTGGAAACTGATGCACTGAATCAATTAGACATATCTGATTGTTTACAAGACTTCCCAGTATAAATCAAAAGTAAATTAAAAAAGCGACTTAATAAAGTCGCTTTTTTTGGCTCAATTTGAGCTCTTTAATACACCTATATACGATATTTTTATTCATTCACTTAAAACATGGCGTTAGCCACCAATTCTATTTTTTACTGAATCTCTAATAGGTCAATTACGGTATTTTGAGCACCCATTAAGGCATCAATCAATCAATCAATCAATCAATCAATAGCGTTCCAATGATTATCCCAAATATAAAGATAAAAGATATCGAAATATACCAACCTGCGTTCAAATAACCTTTGATTGAAATAGCTCTTCTATTTAAATCTTGCAGTTAGAAAGGAGCTATTGTCGGCATTCCCCCTTTAATTGAAAGTATATTACATATAATTACAAGGTAATTACATTGTATTTCCAGCCTTTAAAATAAACCCTATTTAAATTTTATTCATTGCAATGTATCTTTTTGATATAAAGCAGAAAATTTTAAAAAATAATTTTTTATCTAAGAAAATTCAATCAGTTAAAATATTTAATTCAACATATGAGAAATTAAGATAATTTTATAAAAATTACTGTTCTCTTTTACTATTTATGACTGGCAGTATTCCCCTTATACCGAGTTCTACAATTTTATGGGGTTTATATGCACACTTTCAGTCTTAAAACTAAAATATTATTTACCCTAGTTACACTCAGTTTTGGGAGTCAGTCTAGTCTCGCGGCTTTGCCCGACACCCTTATACTGGATTATGCTTACTACGCTCCTACTAGCCTGTTGGTTAAAGAACAAAAACTTTTAGAAAAAGCGCTGCCTAAGACTGAAATTAAATGGGTCTTTAGCCAAGGCAGTAACCGTTCACTCGAATACTTAAATATTGATAGCCTAGATTTTTCATCGACCACGGGTTTAGCAGCAGCCCTTAGCCGTGCCAATGGGAGCCCGATTAAAACCGTATATATTCAAAGTCAGCCGGAATGGACGGCGTTAGTGGTTGCAAAAAACTCGCCGATTAAAAGTCTTAAAGATTTAAAAGGTAAAAAAACTGCAGCAACCAAAGGTACCGATCCTTTCCTGTTCACCTTACAGGCACTTGAAACTGCCGGTTTAAATAAAAAAGAGGTTCAACTAGTACACTTACAAGATCCGGATGGCAAAACGGCGCTTGAGCGTGGACAAGTTGATGCCTGGGCAGGTTTAGATCCCTTAATGGCAGCTGCACAAATATAGTCTGGTGCAAAACTGCTTTATAGAAATGTCGGGTTCAATAGTTACAGCGTATTGAGTACCAAAGAACAGTTTGCCAAACAAAATCCGGAAGCCATTGAAGCTGTCATTAAAGCTTATGAACAGGCACGTAAGTGGGCCAAAGCCAATCCGGATAAACTTGCAGAATTGCTGGCGCGTGAATCTAAGCTGCCTATTGCCGTGACTAAACTTCAACTTAGCCGAACTAATTTTGAGCAGAACATTCCCACTGCAAAACATATCAATGCACTAAAGAAATCGGGAACAATTTTGACTGAAGAAAATTTGGTTCGTTCAGGTACCAATGTCAATCAGGTGATTGATCAACTGTTTGATGCAAGATATGCACAGAAAGTTGTGAAGTAACAATGAGTTTGCTTACAACAGCTCATAAGGCAGCGATTAAACCTGAAGTAGATAGCGCTACAGCTCCTCGTTTGCTTAAAGTCATGAACAAGCTTAAAGGACTGTTCATTCCTGTTTTTGCACTGATTTTGGGTGAAATTTTAGTCAAAAATGGTTTTATCCAGCCTTACTTGCTCCCAGCACCTAGTAGTTTGTGGGATTCTTTCCTAGAACTGTCTACAGGGGATTTATGGCTTCATATCTGGACCAGTACTTGGCGGGTATTTTTAGGATTCTTTATCGGTAGTAGTCTTGCACTCATCTTTGCCATTCTGGTCGGCCTAAACAAGCAAGCCGAAGATTTTTTGCAACCTTCTTTTTCAGCGCTTAAATCGATTCCCAGTCTGGCTTGGATTCCACTTTTACTTTTATGGCTAGGCATTGATGAGACGTCTAAAATCACCTTAATTGCAATAGGTGCTTTTTTCCCGACCTATACCAATACCGTTGCCGCAATTCAGGGTGTAGACCGTAAACTGATTGAAGTGGCGCAAGTCTATCGCCTGAAATATTTGCAGCAAATCAAAGAAATTATTTTACCTGCCGCTTCCCCTGGCATTTTAACCGGGTTGCGCAACAGTTTAAGTTTGGCTTGGATGTTTATGATTGCCGCCGAACTGATTGCTGCAACTCAAGGCATCGGCTATTTACTCAGTGATGGACGAGAAACATCTCGACCTGACATTGTCATTATTGCGATTATATTATTGGCGGTTTTAGGAAAAATAACTGATAGTTTAATGAAGCTGGCTGAAAACTGGCTGTTACGTTGGCGCGATGTGGTCAAAAAATAAAGCGGTTTTCAGCGCTTTATTTTTAAATCTTAGAATCTATTACCACTTTTTCAGTTATTTGGAACAACCAATCGTTACCCGATTATTACCGCCGTAATCTTTAATGGTTTGAATGTCTTTATAACCATATTTTTTAAACAGTTGGTACACCACACCGGCTTGGTCATAACCATGCTCAAGTGCAATCCAGCCATTGGCAGTTAACCACTTTTTACCGTTTTGAATAATAAATTCAATATCGGCCAGCCCATTATTGCCCGCAACCAGAGCGCGTCGAGGCTCTGCCGCCAGACCTTTAATGTGTTTATCCTGAGGGTCAATATATGGCGGATTCGAAACAATCACATCAAAGAACTGGTTTTTTTCTAGCGCTTTAAACCAACTGCCACATGAAAATTTCACATGATTCAAATCGTGTTTATCCGCATTAAATTTCGCAACTTCTAAAGTTGGTGCATAAATATCCGTTGCAGTTACTTGCCATTCAGGACGTTCACTGGCAAGAGATAAAGCAATTGCACCTGTACCTGTACCCATATCTACGATACGTGCATCTTCAGGTAGGTCTAAATGTAAAACCGTTTCAACCAGCACTTCTGTATCAGGACGTGGCACCAAAGTATCTTTGGTCACTTTTAAATCTAGCGTCCAAAATGGCTGTGAACCAGTCACATAGGCCAACGGTTCGCCATCTTCGATGCGGTTCAAACCATCAATATACGCTTGCTCTTGCTCAGCAGTCAGTTGCTGATCTTTCTTCATCACCAAATCAAAAGAATCAATTTTGGTGATGTGTTCGAGTAGCCAAGCATTTTCTTGGCGCTCATAACTTTCTGCTTCACCACGTAAGGCCAAAGCCTGTGCAATATTCAATTAACCACCATTCTGTTGTGCAAGCATTGCCAGCTGATCTGCCTGATATTCACGATGTAAACTGTCGAGCAATTCTGTTAAATCACCTTCCATCACCGCATCTAACTTATATAAAGTTAAGTTAATGCGGTGATCGGTCATCCGGCCCTGCGGATAGTTATAGGTCCGGATACGCTCTGAGCGGTCACCTGAACCGACCAAATCACGGCGCATTTCAGAAGTAGCTGCATCGGCAGCAGCACGTTTGGCATTTTCTAAGCGCGAAACCAGTAAAGCCATGGCTTTGGCTTTGTTTTTATGCTGTGAACGTTCGTCCTGACACTCAACCACTGTACCGGTTGGAATATGGGTAATACGCACCGCAGAGTCAGTTTTGTTAATGTGCTGACCACCCGCGCCCGATGCACGGTAAGTATCAATTCGCAGTTCAGATGAATTGATTTCAACCGAAGTATCAACGTCCACTTCTGGAAGAATCGCTACCGTACATGCAGAGGTATGTACGCGGCCCTGAGATTCGGTTGCAGGTACACGCTGCACACGGTGCGCGCCACTTTCAAATTTCAGGCGACCATACACGCCTTCACCATTAATCAGGCAAATGACTTCTTTATAACCGCCATGCTCGCCTTCATTCTCGGATAGGATTTCTAATTTCCAGCCTTGAGCTTCGGCATACTTGCTATACATGCGATATAAGTCACCCGAGAAAATCGCAGCTTCATCCCCCCCGGTTCCGGCACGAATCTCTAAATAGGCCGAGTTGGCATCATTCGGATCTTTCGGAATCATCAGGATATTTAAGTCTGCTTCGAGGGAGGAAATCAGCGCCTTGTTTTCCTGAATTTCTTCCTGCGCCATTTCCTTAAAGTCAGGATCGGACAACATGGCTTCAGCAGTCTCAATGTCTTTTTCAGCTTGAGTGTACTTTTTCCAAACTTCGGTAATTTCCGTTAAGTCATTATGTTCACGCGAAAGTTGACGAAAGCGTTTGTTGTCAGAAATGACTTCTATATCCGCAAGCAATGCGTTTAATTCTTCATGACGGTCAGAAAGTTGATCTAATCGTAAACGTAACGATTCTTTCATTTTGCAAAATATCTCAATACAAAGGCTATCTCCATGCCTTATGTGACATAGATCAGCTCAAAAAAATTGTGCCTAGTGTAACGATTCTAAGGTTTAAATGACATAGATATTGTTGAGGTAAGCTAGCTTATCCACAAGGATTTTCTGAAAATAGGATTGAAATTACTTTTAATTTTATTCACATTTCAGTCATAAATACATATTTCAGGAAGATTCCTCCACATTATTAATATAACTTTACAAAGTAAACACTAAACGCCACAACTCTGATTGCTCGTCTCCATATTTATCTAAAAGATTTTTGTTACATTTGCCCCATCGAAATAACTTAATTAGAACGTCCGCTTTTTGGACATGGAGTTCACTATGAAACTGAATGCATTATTATTAAGCGCAACATTAGCTGCATCATCAATGATGGCAGTCAATGCCCATGCCGACAATTCAACTCGTATTGCTGCAACTTCTGCTTTAGGTAGTGTCGCGGGTACTGCTCTTGGTAAGCAAATGGGTGGTAATACTGGCGCAATGATCGGTTCTGCTCTGGGCGGTGCGGGTGGTGCTGCTGTTTCTGCTGATCGACGTAATCGTACCGGTGCTGCCATCGGTGGTGGTCTAGGCGGCGTAGGCGGTTATGCGGTAGGTAAAAATATGGGTGGTACGACTGGCGGTTATGTGGGCTCTGCATTGGGCGCAGCCGGTGGCTCAGTTCTGGGTAAAAAAGTATCAGAAGATCGTCGTGCCGACCAACGTTCTTACAAAAAACATTCTAAAAAATACCGTCGCAGTCATCGTTAATTTATCATCGTTCGGCTGAACAGTAAAAAGCACCTTCGGGTGCTTTTTTTTTGCTGCATCTTTATAACTTGTTAATTATGGATAAATTTGGCAGAAAAAAACTACAAACCCTTAACAGCTCATCCATCTTCTTTTCCACATTTTTTATTACATTTAACTCAAGACATAACAAAAGATTCCAACTGGAGTTCACCATGAAATTTAATTCAATTTTATTTGCTACAGTCATTGCAACTTCTGCTATTGCAACTACAGCAACTTATGCAGGCAATACTACCAATGTTGCTTTAACCTCTGCGCTGGGTAGTGTTGTAGGTACTGCTGTGGGTAAACAAATGGGTGGCAATACTGGTGCAATAATTGGTTCTGCAATTGGTGGTGCGGGTGGCGCTGCTGTTTCAGCAAATAAACGTGACCGTACCGGTGCTGCCATTGGTGGTGGTTTAGGTGGTGTGGGTGGTTACACTGTCGGCAAAAGCATGGGGGGTTCAACTGGTGGGTATATCGGTTCGGCCTTAGGCGCTGCTGGTGGTTCAGTACTGGGTAAAAAGGTAAGTGAAGACCGTCGCTATGATGATCGTACAGACCGCCGTTACAACAGCTATAACAACCGTCGCTACAATCGCCGTTAAGCATCAGATTTAAAGTTTAAAGCACCTTAGGGTGCTTTTTTACTTTTTAATGATGAGAATCAATGACTAATTATGGATAAATCTAGCAGAAAAAAAATACAAATGATGAACAACTCATCCATTTTCATTTCTACATCTTTTATTACATTTAACTCAAGAGATAACAAAAGCTTCAAAAAGGAGTTTGCCATGAAATTTAATTCAATCATTCTTGCTGCTGTAGTGGCTTCATCTGCTTTAACGATGACTACAGCCAATGCAGGTAATGCAACGAATACAGCATTAACCTCTGCCTTAGGTGGTGTCGTAGGTGCCGCAGTCGGTAAACAGATGGGTGGTAGCACTGGTGCAATGATTGGTTCCGCTATCGGTGGCGGTGCAGGTGCTGGTGTTGCTGCAAACAAACGTGACCGTACTGGTGCCATGATTGGCGGTGCTTTGGGTGGTGCAGGTGGTTATACCGTAGGTAAAAACATGGGTGGAACCAACGGTGGTTATATTGGTGCTGGTTTAGGTTCGGCTGGTGGTGCATTACTGGGTAAAAAAGTAAGTGAAGATCGCCGTTATGATGATCGCTATGATCGTGATGAGCGTCGCTATAATGACCGTTATGACCGTCGTAACAATAGTTACCGTTATAACGACCGCCACGACAATGGCCGTCATGTAGGCTGGAACAAACGTCGTTAATTCTAAAGATTCAATTTAAAGCACCTTCGGGTGCTTTTTTTTATTTAAGTGCTGCAATTACTTAATTCATACTAAGAATAGCAATATATCGAAAAAAAACGATATACAAACTCTATCAGTCATCGTATGCTTTTCTTAGCTTCCATATTTGAGAAAACCAATGCGCTCATTAAAAGATATCCAATTTTCGATACTTGAACTTGCACCCGTCCGTGATGATAAAAGCATTCAATTTTCACTGCATCATGCTTTGGAAGTGGCACAAAAGGCTGAACAATTAGGTTATAAACGTCTATGGTTGGCAGAACATCATAATATGGACGGCATTGCCAGTTCAGCGACTGCTGTTTTACTCGGTTATATCTTAGCCAATACACATAGCTTAAAAGTCGGTTCTGGTGGCATCATGCTGCCCAATCATGCCCCACTGATCGTTGCTGAACAATTTGGTACTTTAGCCACCCTTTATCCAAATCGTGTTGAATTGGGTCTTGGTCGAGCACCCGGTACAGATCAGGTCACGATGCGTGCTTTACGTCGCGGTCGCCAGGAAACAGAAGATCAGTTTCCACAAGATGTACTGGAAATTCTGCAATACTTTAGAGAACCCGTACCGCATCAACGTATTGTTGCAACACCCGGTCAAAACACTCGTGTTCCGGTTTGGCTTTTAGGTTCAAGTTTATTTAGTGCGCAACTGGCCGCTAAATTAGGACTTCCCTATTCCTTTGCTTCACATTTCGCGCCACGTATGCTCGATCAAGCAATCAAATTGTATAGAGAAAATTTTGAGCCATCTGAATATTTAGCTCAGCCTTATGTTTCCATGGGTGTTCCAACTGTGGTCGCTCAAACCGATGAAGAGGCTGAATATCTGGCAACTAGCGCGTATCAACGTGTACTGGGCTTAATGCGTGGGCAAAGTTTAAAACTGAAAGCGCCTGTTGAAACGATGGAAGGAATTTGGTCACCTGCGGAAAAAATGTCAGTCGATAATTTTTACGCAATGGGACAAATAGGTTCACCAGAAACCGTCAAAGCAGGTTTAGAAGAACTTCTAGAAAAATATAATGTTGATGAGTTCATTTTTACCTGTGATATTTACGATACAGATAAACGCATTCAGAATTTTGAATTACTAATGGATATCAAAAATTCTTGATACTTTTCAACCCTCTTAAATAGCACCTATATAGGTGCTATTTTTTATGTCAAATCCCTAGTCAACTCATCATTTTATTTATCTCTTACCGACCCAATAATATTTGCGATATTGTTTGGCTTAGGCATAATAGCTATATAAAAACAATTGAATACAAAAATGGAAAATAGAATGAATCAGTATATTAACAAACCTACTTCTGCATTTATTGCTGCAAGTTGGGTGGCTCTGATCGCGGGTGCAGCAGCATATATCATCGGCTTATTTAACGCGCCCATGTTATTAAATGAAAAAGGCTATTATTTAATCCTGATCTTATATGGCTTATTTGCTGCAATCTCTTTGCAAAAAATTGTCCGTGACAAACTCGAAGGCATTCAAGTGACTGCTATTTATTTTGGACTTTGCTGGGCTTCCATCATTATCTGTATTGCATTACTGGCTATTGGTCTATGGAATGCCTCACTTGCATTAAGTGAAAAGGGGTTTTATATCATGGCATTTTTACTGAGTTTATTTGGGGCCGTTGCGGTTCAAAAGAATATTCGCGATCTAGACTATCTCAGGACACATACCCAACCGCCAAGTATTCCTAATTATACCAATACAGAATTTCAGCATATAGAACATGATGAAGAAAAAAATTAAGCCCTCTTACCTACCATGAATAAAATTAAGACCTGCCCTTTATTTGCAGGTTTTTATTTTTTTATGAAATAACAATTAAAACATTATGCAGATCAAGCAGAAGAGAATTGTTAGGACAAGATGAGTACTCTAGGAGTATGAGACAAATTAAATGCGAGCATCGCAGCGATTGATATTAAATTATCTAATTTTAGGCACATAACCACTTAAATCGTTGGCAAAAATTAATTCATATTCTTATCAGCAATACAGTTGCGATGACTGACCAGATTTCAGAAAAAACTTTACCAAAAGTTCCAACTTGGATATACCAATGAATTGCAGGACCGACCGCAACAAAGTAAAAATAAGAAAGGATATATAAATGGTTAACAAGAAAAAGAATCCATTGGATGGCTTCTTTCAAAATTCACCCGATTTTTTTCAAAAGTTTAAGGGAAAAATCATTTCATCAGAAGATCTTAAACACTTTGATTTTTCCAATTTAAATGTTGCTATTGTCGGTGCAAATCAAATGACAGTGACGCATTTAGATCAAATCTGTAATCATGCAAAATTGGTTAAAATCTTTCAAATTGCACCGCATTTTATTTTGCCCCATACAGAAAAAGGCATTCATAAACTGCTTTCGCATCCTTTAATTATTAAAAATCGCCGTCTTTTTAATAACCGGGTTAAATCATTACTGGCTATTCGCTATCTTGAATCACAAGTGAAAAACAACTGGTTAAAACGTCAATTAATGCCCAACTCGGCAAGTGAAAACAAAGTGTTCTTTAAGTCAGATACTTACTATGTAGCATTACAGCGTAAAAACTGTAACCTAATTACCTGGCCGGTGGTTAAAATTACAGAGCAAGCCATACAAAGTATGGAAGGCATTGAACATCTGGTGGATATGATTATCACAACCTATTAAGTTTCAAACACAAAAAAGAGGCTAATATGCCTCTTTTTTAATCGACCAATTTATTTTACCGTACCGATATATTGATAACCGTTTTTAGTTTTTTGATAACGCAAATAATTTCGCGTCAATTCACCCGATGGCTTAATCATAAGAATATCAATATTTTTAGTATCCTGAGACACACGAATATAGTACCGATCCATATCAAAGGGCTCTATATTTTTTGGATAATAATTACAGTCATAGCTGACATTAATCTGATCCAGCGCTTTGATTTTAGTCTTAAAAACACGCACGCTTTTATAATGTACATTTTTAATTTGATTCGCTTGAATACTATATTGCCCAACACAACCACTGCCTATATAAACTCTAGAAATAAGATAAGTTGGCACATTATTCAATTGAGTTTGACGAATCGCTTTAATAAATCCCCCATCATGGAGTGCGTGTGTAATGACTTTTTCGCCCTGCTTGAACTGCACATAAGACTCAAATTCCCGCATTGAGCCACCTGCAGAAACATTAAGCGTATAAAACTTGAGCTTTCGATCAGGACTGTAATTTAATGAAAGTAGGTTTTTATCGAGTAATTGTTTAAATGGGTATAGAAAACTTTGCGGATTTTTCTCAATAAAGCTGGCTATTTTTAATGCAACTTCTTGATTAGTGCCATCATTTTCATAGCGGTCAGTCAGACTGGTTTTATAATATTTATTGATGACATTACTTTCAAATTGAGCAACCGATTCTGCAAAAGTCGAGCTATTTACCAGATTCAACATAGCGAAAAAAAGAGCGATTATTTTTAAATTTAATATTTTATACATATAACAATCCTCTTATTTTTCGATTATATAAAGTAGAGTTAAATATTAATTTAACTCTACTTTTACTTTAACCAATACGACGTTTAAGACCTGTCATTTGTAAAACACGGGTTGAAATTTCTTCAATCGACATTTCCGAAACATTCAAGTATTTAATGCCTTCAGAAATATAAATCCCTTCAACCGCACGAAGCTCCATCTGGCATTGACTGAAACTTGCATAACGGCTGTTTGCTTTACGTTCAGTACGAATCGCTACAAGACGCTCCGCATCAATCATTAAACCAAACAGTTTACTTTTATGCGGACGCAATACCGCAGGCAAACGGTTGTCATCCAGATCTTCTTCAGTTAACGGATAGTTTGCTACACGAATGCCAAACTGTAATGACAAATAAATTGAGGTTGGGGTTTTGCCTGAACGTGACACGCCAATCAAGATTAAATCAGCTTTGTCATAATGGCGTGTACGTGCACCATCATCGTTATCCAAGGCAAAATGAACCGCATCAATACGAGATTTATATGACTCTGAATCGGTCACCGCATGGGTTTGTCCGACTAAAGTTGTAGGAGGAGTACCCAAAACCTCAGACAACTTTCCAATAAGTCCTTCAAATACATCAAGATTTACAGCATTTGCCGTATTAATAATGTCACGTACATATGGGTCTACAAGAGTATCAAACACCAAAGGTTGCTGCCCATCACGATCAGCACGTTGGTTAATCTCTGCAACCACATTCATTGCCGCTTCTTCAGAGCTAATATAAGGAATAATATGAATGTCAAAATTAACATGAGGAAACTGTGCTAACAGTGAGTGTCCAAGGGTTTCAGCCGTAATTGCAGTACCATCGGAAATAAAAAATACACTGCGCTTAATTTGTTTACCTTCTGACATTAAAATTCTCCTTAAATATTTGTCTAAGTACTGTAAAATCTTTATAGTAAACCGATCTTACATGACTGTCGCCGAGTTAAATCAAAAAGCTTCGCGATTTGTTATAATCTCATGCCAAGATAGTGATTAATACTGCAAAAGTGGAGTAACAACTTTGGAAGCGCGCGTAATTGGTCTAGAAAAATTAGGGAAACACGACGTTGAACTTGTAGGTGGGAAAAACTCATCTTTAGGTGAAATGATCAGCCACTTATCTAATGCTGGTGTGTCAGTACCAGGTGGTTTCGCAACTACAGCGGCTGCGTATCGTGAATTTCTCGAGCAAAGTGGCCTAAACGCTAAAATTCAGGCAGAGCTATCAACTTTAAATGTTGATGACGTAAATGCTCTTGCAGTAACTGGCGCCAAAATTCGCCAATGGATTGTCGATACTCCGCTTACAGCAGAACTTGAAAAAGAAGTTCGCAACGCTTTCGCTGAATTGTCTAACGGCAACCCTGATATCGCGGTTGCCGTTCGTTCATCTGCAACTGCAGAAGACTTACCAGATGCTTCTTTTGCCGGCCAGCAAGAAACTTTCTTGAACATTCGCGGTATTGATAATGTATTGATCGCGATCAAAGAAGTTTTTGCATCTTTATATAATGACCGTGCAATTGCATACCGCGTACATCAAAACTTTAAACACGAAGTTGTTGCCTTGTCTGCAGGTATTCAACGCATGGTACGTTCTGAAACAGGTGCTGCCGGTGTAATGTTTACACTGGATACAGAATCTGGTTTCCGTGATGTTGTCTTCATTACTGCATCTTATGGTTTGGGTGAAATGGTTGTTCAGGGCGCTGTAAACCCTGACGAGTTTTACCTGTCTAAACCATTATTAAATGCAGGTAAACATTCTATCTTGCGTCGTAATCTTGGTTCTAAACACCAAAAAATGATTTATGGCGAAGAAGCTTCTGCTGGTAAATCGGTGGTTATTGTAGATGTTGAAAAACAAGATCGTCAACAATTCGCGCTAAACGATCACGAACTGCAAGAACTTGCCAAACAAGCATTGATCATTGAAAACCATTACGGTTCACCAATGGACATTGAATGGGCGAAAGATGGCGACGACGGTCAAATCTACATCGTTCAAGCACGTCCTGAAACAGTAAAAAGCCGTGAAAATGTCGGCACAATGGAACGCTACCTGCTTAAACAAAAAGGTACTGTGATTTGTGAAGGCCGTTCAATTGGCCAACGTATCGGTTCGGGTCGCGTACGTATCGTTTCTTCAATTAAAGAAATGGACAAAGTACAACCAGGTGACGTTCTTGTATCTGACATGACTGATCCGGACTGGGAACCAGTAATGAAACGGGCTGCAGCGATTGTTACCAATCGTGGGGGTCGTACTTGTCACGCAGCAATTATCGCTCGTGAACTTGGTGTTCCTGCTATCGTAGGTTGTGGCAATGCAACTGAAGTGCTTACTGATGGTCAGGAAGTAACTGTATCTTGCGCAGAAGGTGATACAGGCTTCATCTATGAAGGTTCTTTAGATTTCGAAATTCAACGCAACTCGATTGAATCAATGCCTAAACTTCCGTTCAAAATCATGATGAACGTGGGTAATCCTGACCGCGCATTCGATTTTGCAACCATTCCAAACGAGGGTATTGGTCTTGCACGTTTAGAATTCATCATCAACCGCATGATTGGTGTGCATCCTAAAGCGTTATTAAACATTGACAGTCTTCCACGCGAAACTCGTGCAGCTGTTATGGCACGTACAGCAGGCTACTCTTCTCCAATCGAATTCTATGTAGAAAAATTGGTTGAAGGTATTTCAACACTTGCTGCTGCTTTCGCTGACAAACCAGTGATTGTTCGTATGTCTGACTTCAAGTCAAACGAATATGCGAACTTGATCGGTGGTAAGTTATACGAGCCGGAAGAAGAAAACCCAATGCTTGGTTTCCGTGGCGCTAGCCGTTACGTTTCTGACAACTTCCGTGACTGCTTTGAGCTTGAATGCCGTGCATTGAAGAAAGCACGTGATGAAATGGGCTTAACCAACATTCAAATCATGATTCCTTTCGTACGTACAGTTGCTGAAGCGAAACGTGTGATCGAGTTATTGGCTCTGAATGGTCTTAAACGTGGTGAAAATGGTCTTAAAGTGATCATGATGTGCGAATTACCGACCAATGCATTGTTGGCTGAACAATTCCTTGAACACTTCGATGGCTTCTCTATTGGTTCTAACGACTTGACTCAGTTAACACTTGGGCTTGACCGTGACTCTGGTATTGTTTCACACCTGTTTGATGAACGTGATCCAGCAGTTAAAGCGCTACTTTCTATGGCGATTCATGCATGCCGTAAAGCAGGTAAATACGTGGGTATTTGTGGTCAAGGTCCTTCTGACCACCCTGATCTTGCACAATGGTTAATGGAACAAGGTATTGAATCAGTATCGCTAAACCCAGATTCGGTTTTAGACACTTGGTTCTTCCTTGCTGAAGAAAAGGCTCAAAAAGCTTAACCAACCCTGTTAAAAAGACCCAAGTTTGGGTCTTTTTTATTTTATTAATTATAAAGACTTAAAATAAAATATTGCAGTTCATCTAAAAATAAGCATAAAAATCAATCTCTAGTTGTACATTGAAGATACGATAAAAAAATAGTGAGCCATTTTGTAGATGGGATTTATGTGTGGCAACATGTTCGAAGCAGAAGGAAAATATACATACCTTCCAACAAAAACCTGTTTAATTCTCCCAAATTAAACAGGCTTAATTTACGCTGAATTTTAGATTTTTTTGTAGTTATTGTTTGTTTTTACTAAATATATAATCAAATTATTTCAATATGGTGAAAACAAAAAATATGATTATTTAATGAATTGTATTTTTTTGATTGACTATTACTTTATCTCTTTCAAACAATCACGAAAACCTTAATTTCTTCATCATAAACTATGAAACCGATTTACATCGCGTGAAGGCTGAATATACACCTGAAAAAAAAGAAAATTAGATTCTCTTTTATTTCATCCGCAAAAATACCTACCAAGTATGAGAAGTTAAAACTAGAACTCAAAAACTAAAATGATAGAATCATAAACCATATTTTATACAAAAATTTTTTTAACTAAAAGAGTAAATTACAATAACCCTCTTTCATAAATTTAAAAAAAAAGTATCTTTTTGACTATTATCTATAGTAAAAGATTTACCCTATTCATGCATTCTGTCTATGGCATATATCGAATCAAACTAACTTTCTGAAACACAGTTCAAGCGACACACCGGCATCTCATGCTTAACTTATCTAGTGGTTGAGTAACTAAAAATGCATGTCCCTGCCAAAAGCACACCGCCTAGTTAGGCTTGGAAGATCAAGTTCTGCTTTATCTGAACTATTAGGGGAAATACCAAAGTTTATTCCATATTGCGACAAGTTATGGTATTTCAGAACCAATAGCCTCAAGAATTTTACATCTTGTAGAAGACTGTTTGATTCAGTCCAATTTGTTTAATTTGCCCAAGAGTTTGTTTGACGGTAAAGGGATAGACGGGAATGTTGTGATCAACAATGCTACAAAAACTCCCATGCAACGGCCTAAAAAATAGAAAAAAACTACAGCGGTAAGAAAAAGCCCCATACCTTTAAAGTACAGGCCATAATTTACTACAAGACTCAGCAAATACTGAGCTTATGTGCTAACCGTGGTACAGTAAATAATTTCAAGCGATTTAAACGTAATTTACAGCAGATTCCTTGCAGGGTTTTTATCTTTGCAGATAAAGTCTATCAAGGGATTTATAAGGTGTATTCAAAACATCTGTTGCCAGTTAAAACCAAGAGAAGTTGTAAATTAAATGCTGTACTAAAATACTATCAGCAAGGAAATCAGTAGAATAGGAATAGATATTCAGCATGCTTTTAGCAGTCTAAAAACATTCAAAATTCTTGCGAAATATTATCGAAGTCGAAGTAAAAAAACTCGGTTTAAGATTTAATTTAATCGCTGGAATCTAGGACTTGGAACTGAGCAAAAAAATAATCTATAAAAGAGGTCTAGTCTTTTTAGATTAATATATTTCATTTAGTATTTTATATAATTACGATCCATCTTGACTAGCTCCTGTTCTACTTCAGCAATAATTCTCTGCATCTCTTCCCTCTTTTGGCTTTTCGATTGAATATATACTGATAGTACTAGGCCCAAACAGCATATAAAAAACATGCTTATAAGTACTGCCAATTTTCTATCTTGCATGCCATTAACTCAAACTTTTATTTATCCAAAAAAATTTATATTTTGCTAATTAGTTTTCAATGGTTCAGCTGACTAAACCATAGATTTTTATCAAAAATTACATTTATTTTTTACTTTTCTTTTCTTGTAGCCATAAAAAACTCGCCATGGGGCAAGCTTTTTTGGGATTTAACCTTATTACGCAGGGTTTATCACGTAAAAGTAAGTCAATATTACGAATAATAAAAACACAGCAGCTACTAAATAACTACCTGTAGTATTAAAACTTTTAATAAAATCGTACATATAAACATATCAAGATTGTAACTTTTGGTAAAATATACAATATAAAATTTTCATATTCAATATTGATTTGAATAATCAAAAGTGCTTTTTAATACATTTTTATACAGTTTCACATTGGGTAAGCTTCTTAATTATCCCGAATCATGTATAAGAAATTAACTTGAAAAATAGGAGGATTAAAGCCATCAGTTGAGTAACCACACTAAGACCACAACTTTGTCCTTATCTTGATTGCTCATATATGACTCATACTGAATTATTCTGTATAATTTTGGCGTATCTAAAGTAATGACGTTTCATTAAGTAGGGGTACTTCAGGGATGAGGATTTTACATAGTACGGGCTGTAGTCGTCGTTAAATCGAAATGAAAGCAAAGTTATGGGCGAGAAATATGACGTGTAGTAAAAGCTAGGCTTAAATTATGTTCACTTTGAATAATTGATCATTTGCGAATTTTGCCAAGAAGATTTTAAAAACAAGCCAGATCTATCAGAAAACATAAATTTGAACACTATCGATAGTTTTATTGAAGAAGGTGGATTTGGTAAGACCTTTATCGCTGTGTTTAGTCTGCCTAAATCAGTAAAGCAAAGATTAGAAGATGTCTCATGAACGTTAATTTTATTGTTTTTGATCTCCCCCCTTGGATTAAAGCGGGTAAGCAAAGCGGGCTTACTGAACTAATGAAAACTAAATGAAGACTGGAGTGAAGATATTCGAAAAGTGTTTGTGGAGTTTTAACGCTTAGGAGGATATTGATTTTTAAATAGGATAAAGCGCGACTTAAAGTTTCAGAAATTTTGAAACCAACCAATCAAAAATTAGTGTTTCACCACATTAGTGGTAGACGTGAAAATAGGCATTGGATTAACTTTATGCAATTTGGGTTGGGATGAATTCTGATGAGAGTAGTCGAAACTGTAACCGTGCAGGAAAATGACTGGCGTGACTTAATTCATCAAGAAATCTCACAGGCAATTGCATATGTATTTAATCAGCAGATTGATGAGCTACTAAATCTTACTCAAATTTTCAGCCGCATACGCAGATCAATGCCACATCTCTTTAGAAGCTTGAGTTAAAAAATATTCAATACAAATACTTACTAAAAACTGTTAAAGAAATGCAGCAATCCCATTGGGTGTGGAATGGTAAATATTATTGTTTGTTTAAATGGATTCTTTTCCAATCTAAATAGTCAATTTTCGATTGGCGTATTTCAGTTTTAATTGGCAATCAAAAATAGTTTTTAATTCATTAGAAAAATATAGCAATCAGGTATCCATTTGTTGTTGAAGAATTCTTTCACGATGTAGAGGTTTTTTAAGAATCTGCACATCCGTCCCTGAATTCCCCCCGGGCCACAATTTTGATTCTAGCCACGAGTTAAAAAAACCTGCTAGCAAAAATAAAATGATATCTTGCTGTTGAGGATGAAATATTCTCTAAACATCCCTCACACCATGAAACTGATAAAAATCTATTATTCGCTTTAGCTAAAGCTATATCGCACTTCATGTGTTTTAGAATAGAGTTAATACGACTAATCTCACGCTCAGCGCCTCGTTTTTTGCCTGAAACTGTGTCACGATACTCCTCTAAAGCATCTTTTAAGATGCAATGGTCAAAGATTTTATGATTTTCATCTATTAGAGCAACTTCAGTTTCTTTAGCCCATGCTTTCGCATCACGTACAGTATCAAAAAATTTTGACTGCGGTTTTTGTGGTTTTATGCAGATAGTGGCAGTAATGCATGCATTACGTTTCTAGAAGGTTGCCATAAGTATTGTTGTACTTAGTTTGAAAATCCGTTTAAATTTATTATTTATAAATTTAAAATCTTGCCTAAAAATGTGTATTTTAAAGGTGTTTAAAATATGACATAAATGAGACGCAAAAATAATTGCTCCTATTTAAGTCCTTTTTTCATCTATAATTTAAGGGTTTGCTATACAAACCTAATTTACGTTTTGAGATTTAATATTTATGCAAATTTACTTGGCTCGTAATAATCAACAAGCTGGTCCATACACCTTAGAGCAGTTGAATCAAATGCTCGCTAGTCAGCAAGTTCTGCTTACAGATTTGGCTTGGCACCAAGGCATGACCGAATGGAAAGCTTTAGGTGAATTAACCCAAGGTAAACTTGTATATCAACCTGAAGGTTATATTGGGTCTGCACCTTTTCCTGAGCAAACCCCTGTTCAGAATTCCGGCTTCAATAAAATACAGGTCGAAAAAAAAACTGCTCCAAATACTGAGCTTGCTTCTATTAGCACTCGGATCTTAGCAAAAATTATCGACTTATTGCTCTGGTTACCCGCAGCTGCCATTCCCTCTTTTTTTCTGAAACCAGAACAGATTAATCAGCTGTCTGAAATTCAGCAGAAGATGCAATCTGCCGACACCTCAACTCAAGCAGTTCAATTACAACAACAACTATTTACTCTTATTCCTGCAGAAGCTTGGCAAGCAATGGGGATATACATCATTATTATGCTTGGAATCCAGGCGTTTATGCTGGCGAAATCCGGACAAAGCATTGGTAAAAAACTGACCAAAATCAAAATTGTAGATGTAGAAAGTGGTGAGAAAGTAAGCTTAATGCGTGCATTCACTTTACGAAGTTTCATTTTTATTATTTTAAATCTGTTGTTTATGCCGTTTATCACGATCATTGATCATGTCTTTGCCATGAGTGAAAAACGTCAAACCTTGCATGATAAATTAGCCAAAACCAAAGTGGTTAAACAATAATTATGCACTCAAACAGGGATTATTTTATATCCCTGTTCCCCCCAGAATATTGATATTAAAATAAAATTATTATAGTAAAAGTTTAATTCCGAGTAAAAAAATCAGTTTTTATAACAGTCATTTAAAGCTTCCTTAGATATAGCTTAGTTCAACAATATGAGGCATAATGCCTCACAACGTAGCGGTGTCTCATAATTGGGAAGGATTTTTTATACTTAGAATTTCTAAGTGAAAATAAAAATATTTCCAATCATGCGACACTTTAATCGCTATCCCATATTAAATTAGGGAATGGGACTCTTCACCGAGGTTGTAAAATGAGACAAACAATTTTAGCTGTATTGTCTTTATCTGCGATGGCTGCACTCTTGACTGGGTGTGGCGGTGATATGGTACTTCTAAACTCAAAAGGTCCAGTTGCTCAAGGTCAATCTGACTTGATGATGACTGCGATCTATTTAATGCTTTTGGTGGTTATTCCATCAGCAGTTATGGCATTGTGGTTTGGATGGAAATATCGCGCATCGAATAAAGATGCAGACTATAAACCTACATGGGCACACTCAACTGCAATTGAAATTGTAGTATGGGGTATACCTGTCATTATTATTGGTATTTTAGCGTGGTTAACTTGGTGGGGTTCCCACAAGTATGACCCATACCGTCCGGTCGAATCTGATAAAGCACCTTTAACTGTCCAAGTTATTGCTGAACAGTTCAAATGGATCTTCATTTACCCAGAACAAAACATTGCGACTGTTAACGAAATTCGCTTCCCAGAGAAAACTCCGGTTAGTCTTCGTTTAACTTCGAACTTCACAATGAACTCGTTCTTTATCCCTGCATTGTCTGGTCAGATTTATGCAATGGCGGGTATGCAGACTCACTTGAACTTCTTAGCAGATGAAACCAGCCCAGCTGAAGGCTACCGCGGTTTCTCTTCTAACTATTCAGGTTATGGCTTCTCACAAATGCACTTCCGTGCTCATTCTGTAACAGATGCTCAGTTTGCTGAATGGGTTGCTGCTGTTAAAGCAGGCAACGGTACTTCAGTAAATCCTAATGCAGTTCAAAAAACTGTTTTAGACCATACTGAATTTGCAGCTCTACGTGACGGTAACCGTTCTAAGCACCAAATTGAAGCAATGGTTGTGAATGCCCAAACTCCTGAAGAGAAGGCTGCTGCTGAAGCATTGAAGCCTTATCCAACTAAGCCACATCCAGTGACTTATTATTCTTCAGTAGAGCCTAAATTGTTCGAATCAGTGATTAACAAATACATGAGTAACTACCACGGTGCTGACCATTCGGCAACTGCTGGTCATGAAGCTGCTGCTTCTGATGCTCATGCCAATGTTGAACATGCGACAGCTGCTTCTGTAGAGGAATAAGACATGAGCTTATTAGGTAAGTTAGGTCCGGATTCAATTCCACACGATCCAATTGTATTGGTGACTGTTGCGATGATGATCCTAGGTGGCCTTGCAGTCGTTGCAGGTATCACCTACTTTAAAAAATGGAACTACTTGTGGACTGAATGGTTCACCTCTGTAGACCATAAAAAAATTGGTATCATGTATATCTTCGTATCTGTAATCATGTTAGTTCGTGGTTTTGCAGATGCGATCATGATGCGTCTTCAACAGTTCCTCGCTCGAGGTGGTGGTGAAGGTTATTTACACCCTGAACATTATGACCAGATCTTTACTGCCCATGGCGTAATCATGATCTTCTTCGTAGCGATGGGTCTAGTAGTCGGCTTAATGAACATCTCTGTACCTTTACAGATCGGTGCTCGTGACGTTGCCTTCCCATTATTGAACTCTCTAAGCTTCTGGCTATTTGCCGGTGCTGCAGGTCTAATGATGGCTTCTCTTGCGCTGGGTGAATTCGCTGCAACAGGTTGGATGGCTTATCCTCCACTATCAGGCATTGAATATTCTCCGGGCGTAGGTGTTGACTACTATATCTGGGCACTTCAAATTTCAGGCTTGGGTACGCTTTTAACAGGTGTTAACTTCTTTGTTACCATCATTAAAATGCGTGCACCTGGCATGACACTGATGGATATGCCGATCTTTACCTGGACATCTTTATGTACAGCAGTATTGATCATTGCAGCTTTCCCTGTGTTAACTGCAACTATTGCAATGCTTTCACTTGACCGTTACTTCGGTTTCCACTTCTTTACAAATGACTTGGGTGGTAGCCCAATGCTGTATGTAAACTTGATTTGGACTTGGGGTCACCCAGAAGTGTATATCTTGGTATTACCAGCATTTGGTATTTACTCAGAAGTTGTTGCGACTTTCTCGCGCAAAGCATTGTTCGGTTACAAATCAATGGTGTATGCAACTGTAGCAATCACAGTATTGTCTTTCGTTGTATGGGTTCACCACTTCTTTACCATGGGTGCTGGTGCCAACGTTAACGCGTTCTTCGGTATCATGACCATGATTATTGCCATCCCTACTGGTGTGAAAATCTTCTCGTGGTTATTCACCATGTATAAGGGTCGCATTACCTTTACAACCCCAATGCTTTGGACACTTGGCTTCCTTGTGACTTTTGGTATCGGTGGTTTAACAGGTGTATTAATGGCAGTTCCACCAGCGGACTTCCTGGTACATAACTCGTTATTCTTGATTGCTCACTTCCATAACGTAATTATTGGTGGTGTAGTATTTGCAATGTTCGCAGGTATCATTTTCTACTGGCCAAAAATGTTTGGCTGGAAACTCAATGAAACTTGGGGCAAAGCAGCGTTCTGGTTCTGGTTCTTCGGTTTCTACTTTGCATTCATGCCACTTTATATCCTTGGTTTCATGGGTATGACTCGTCGCTTGAATACATATGACAACCCAGAATGGGATCCGTATGTGTCGATTGCACTGTTTGGTGCCGTTCTAGTTGCTATTGGTATTGCATGTTTCCTAATGCAAATCATTGTTGGCTTCTTACAACGCAACAACAATATCGATCACACTGGCGACATCTGGGATGGCCGTACTTTAGAATGGGCAACATCTTCACCAGCTCCGTTCTATAACTTTGCTCATCTTCCTAAGATCAATGGTATTGATACTTTCTGGACTGACAAAGAAAATGGCATCGCATATGCTAAACCAACCCAGTATGAAGACATTCATATGCCAACCAACCGTGCGGCTGGTTTCATTATTGCAATGCTGATTACTGTAATGGGCTTTGCTTTAATCTGGCATATCTGGTGGTTAGTAGCCGTTGGATTCATTGGTGCTATCGTTTCGTTTATCGTAAGTTCATTCACTAAGAAAGTGGATTACTATGTGCCTGCTGCTGAAGTAGAACGCATTGAAAACGAACGTTATGCGATTCTTGAAAAACACTTGAAGAAGGACTAAGACAATGGCTGAAGTACTTCATCACGACAACCATGGACACGATGAGCATCATCATCACGATGATACTGACATCACAGTCTTTGGTTTCTGGACTTACTTGATGAGTGACTTGATCCTATTCGGGACACTCTTCATCGCGTTCGCTGTATTAAGCAGTCACATTCCTCTTGGTACCCCAAGTGCTAAAGAGCTTTTTGGTGATTCTTTAGGTTTCGTTTTAACTGAAACTTTCGCCCTCTTGATCTCTTCTGTGACCTTCGGTTTTGCCGTACTTGCTTCATACAAGAAAAATGTTGGCCAAGTTCTAACTTGGTTAGCAATTACTTGGGTATTTGGTGCTGCCTTCATTGGTATGGAACTTTATGAGTTCAATCACCTTGTACACGCAGGCCATGGTCCGACCACAAGTGCGTTCTTATCGGCATTCTTTACCTTAGTTGGTACGCACGGTATTCACGTAACTTCTGGTTTGGTATGGATGCTTGTGTTGATGTATCAAATCAAGAAAAATGGTTTGACCCTTCCAAACACTCGTCGTCTTGCTTGCCTAAGCTTGTTCTGGCACTTCCTTGACATCGTTTGGATCTGTGTATTCAGCGTAGTTTACTTGATGGGAGTTCTATAATGAGTCATGACCATAACTCTGCTGGCGCAGCGCACGGCAATACAAAGCAATATACAATTGGCTTTATCCTTTCAGTTTTGCTTACGATCATTCCTTTTGGTATGGTTATGGCAGGCGGTTTTGGACGTGGCCTCATTATTGCAACGATTGCCATCACAGCTGTTGCTCAGATTCTTGTACAGTTAGTTTACTTCCTGCACATGAACTCTTCTTCAGAGCAGCGCTGGAATGTAATTGCATTCATCTATACAATTCTTACAGTGGCAATTTTATTGGTTGGCTCTGTATGGATTATGAACTACCTTCACTACAACATGATGATCTAAACTGATTGTCATGCTGAAAAAGTATTTATTCCTGACTAAACCAGGAATTCTCTTCGGTAACTTTGTTACCACTTTGGGCGGCTATTTTCTAGCCGCTCAAGGTTCTGTAGATTTCCTTTTATTGCTTATTACCCTCTTGGGTACAACTTTGGTTGTTGCCTCTGGTTGTGTGGTCAATAACGTTATTGACCAAGACATCGACCAAAAAATGCAGCGCACACAAAACCGTGCGATGGTTAAAAAATCGGTTTCTGTTCCTGGAGCCTTGGTGTATTCCTTGGTACTGGGTGTGATTGGTTTTAGCATTTTATGGTTCTGGGTAAATGCGTACGCTTTTTTATTTGCAGTGATTGGTTTTGTGGTCTATGTGGTGTTTTATAGCCTCTGGACAAAACGCACAACAATTCACCAAACCGTTATTGGAAGTATTTCTGGTGCAAGCCCACCAGTGATCGGATATACCGCTGTTAGCAATGAATTTGACTTAGCTGCACTGCTTATTTTTATTGGTTATGCACTTTGGCAAATGCCTCATTCATGGGCAATTGCAGTATATCGTTTTGATGACTACAAAAATGCAGGTATCCCGATTCTCCCTGTAGCACGTTCTGTTTTACGTACTAAAATTGAATCATTGATTTATGTTGTTTTATTTACCATCGCCATGAATGCCTTATTTGTATATGGTTATGCAAACTGGTTATATCTCGTTATTTTAAACGGGCTATGTATTTATTGGTTTTATATTGGTGTACTGGGCTTTAAAGCTGAAAATGATCAATTATGGGCAAAACGCTTTTTCCTATTTTCAGTCATTTTAATTACGATTATTAGTATCTGTTTTAGTTTTACCTCCCAAGCACCACCAACAAAAATCGTGTTTTTCTAGAAAAGATAGAGTTCTACTCTATCTTTTTTTATTCCTTAATTTTTATTACTTTAAAAAACACTTAATCAAGACCCCCTTCCATTTTTATTTATTTAAACCTTCCTGCTGTCAAGCTTGTATACAAATTCAATCATCATAAAAGATTTCCTTGTAATTTATCCCTAAAACCACTAAAATTCACGCTTCGCAATTTTTTGCGACACAACTTTGGTTGTGACTCCTTGCTTCTAGCTTTTCAAAAGTTAGGGGCTGCACAAACCGTAAGGAGCTGACAATGCGTCACTACGAAATCGTACTTTTGGTACATCCAGACCAAAGCGATCAAGTTGTGGGTATGGTAGAACGTTACCTAACTCACATCAAAGAAGCTGAAGGTCAAATTCACCGTTTAGAAGATTGGGGCCGTCGTCAATTGGCTTACCCAATTAACAAAATTCATAAAGCTCACTACATTTTAATGAATGTTGAATGTGGTCAAACTACGCTTAATGAATTAGAAGAATTGTTCCGTTATAACGATGCAATCCTTCGTAATGTTATTATTCGTCGTGAAAACGCAATCACTGAAGAATCATTGCTTGCTAAAAGTGCTGAAGAAAAACGTGCGCGTAAAGCACAACGTGAAGAAGCACAACAATCTCAAGACTCTGCTGAAGCATAAGGAGAACATTAATGGCACGTTTTTACCGTCGTCGCAAGTTCTGCCGCTTTACAGCTGAGAAAGTTGCGTACATCGACTACAAAGATATCGATA
>Ga0308158_10000654_pt1 | contig 49518 bp, 40 predicted proteins | sample PhyBR2_FD_201038 | JGI IMG/M metagenome (GOLD analysis project Ga0308158, IMG submission 201038) | Phyllosphere microbial communities from UC Gill Tract Community Farm, Albany, California, United States - DLSLB.R2 | ecosystem: Host-associated > Plants > Phyllosphere > Unclassified | place: USA... | reverse complement strand
CGGGCAGCGCGCCCAGGCCGAAGGAGTCCAGCAGGAGGATGAATGCACGGGACATTGGATCGCTCGCTTTCGGTAAGTGTGATTAAGCGTCTGCGCGTGGGGTCGAACCAAGGCGCTCGATATACGCGTGGATCAGCGTGACCATGTCCTTGGCCGCGATCGCCGCGTACTTCAGGGTCTGCTCATGCGACAGCGCGAACGGCGACAGGCCTTCTGCCAGGTTCGTGATTGCCGAAACGGCCGTCACTTTCAGGCCGCAGTGGCGCGCCGCGATGACTTCGGGGATCAGCGACATGCCGACGACATCGGCGCCCAGCGTCTTGAAGGCGCGAATTTCAGCGACGGTCTCGAAGTGCGGGCCGGCGGCGGCCAGGTACACGCCTTCGTTCAGCACGATGCCCTTCTCTTTGGCGACGGCCTTGACCTGCTCGCGCGTCTCGGCATCGTAGGCATTGGACATGCTGAAGAAGCGCGGACCGAAGCGCTCGTCGTTCGGGCCCGACATCGGGCTGCCCGGCAAGAAGTTGATGTGGTCGGTGATCGCGACCAGCGAGCCGGCATCGGCTTCGATGTTCAGCGAGCCGGCAGCGTTGGTCACGAACAGCAGTTCGCAGCCGATCTGCTTCAGGGTACGCACGGCGTTGGTCATCACGCCCGGGCCGTAGCCTTCGTAGAAGTGGCCGCGGCCCTTCATGCAGGCGACCGGCACGCCGGCCAGTTCGCCCAGCACCAGTTCACCGGCGTGGCCGTGCACGGTGCTGATCGGGAAGCCCGGCAGGTCGGCGTAGCTGATCGAGACGGCGTCCGTCATCTGTTCGGCCAGCACACCCAGTCCGGAGCCGAGGATCAGCGCGACGCGCGGTGCGAAGCCCGGCTTGCGGGCGCGGATGATGTCGGCGGCGTCGAACGGGAGATTGCTGGACATGATATTCCTTGTGAAGTTCTGGTGATTCCGGGGGATGGGAGTGAGGCTGGCGCGGCCTTGTCAGGCGCGGCGGCATCTGGTCAGCTGAATATTATAACTATGCATGAATGCCGATATGTATGGCAAATACACTTTTTCTTCCCGATTTATATGTTTTCGCGATAAATTAGCAGGACCACGCCGACGTTGACGGCGCCATGACAAATGTCTAGCATTGCCGGACATAAGTTTAAATCATTTGCCGAGCGATGCCCAAAAAAGACCAGTTGTATGAGCTGATCCGCGCCAACCCGTTCATCTCACAGCAAGACCTGGCGGCGCGGCTCGGTCTGTCGCGTTCGGCCGTGGCCAACTACATTGCCACGCTCGTGCGTGAGCGGCGCATCCTCGGCCGCGCCTATGTGCTGCCGGATCACCGCCCCGTTGTCTGCATCGGTGCGTCGAACCTCGACCGCAAGCTGCGCTCGCTCGGTCCGCTGGCCCTGGGCACATCCAATCCGGCGCGCCAGACGGAGTCGTTCGGCGGCGTGGCGCGCAATATCGCCGAGAACCTCGCGCGCCTGGGCGCCCCGACGAGCCTCATCACCGCAGTCGGCCCGGACGCCTCGGGCCGCGCGCTGCTCGCCCATGCCGACGAAGCGGGCATCGACACGCGCAGCGTGCTGCTGGTCGACGGCGCGGCCAGCGGCACCTACACGGCGGTGCTCGATGAAGATGGCGAGATGCGTGTCGCGCTGGCCGACATGGCGATCAACGACGCGCTCACGCCCGCGTTCTTTGCCAGCCGCGCGCCGCAGCGCGCCGGCGCCGCGCTGATCGTGGCCGATCTGAACCTGCCGCACGATGCCGTGGCCGGGTTGCTGGGCGACGCGCTGGCGGGCGGCGTGCCGATGGTCGTCGTCGCCGTGTCCGAACCGAAGATCAACCGCCTGCCACGCGACCTGCGCGGCCTACGCCTGTTGATCCTGAACCTGGGCGAACTGGCAGAACGCGCCAGCCGCGCGATGGACAGCGAGGCGGCGATCGCGCGCGCCTGCGCCGACCTGCAAACGGACGGCGCGCAGGACGTGATCGTCACGCGCGGCGCGCAGGGCGTCATGTTTACAACGCCCGATGGCCTGCGCAGCCTGGCCGCACCGGCCGTCGACGTCGTCGACGTGACCGGCGCCGGCGACGCGTTTGCCGCCGCCGTCTGCTGGAGCCTGTACAGCGGCGCCACCTCGCTCGACCTGGCCTGCCGCCGCGGCCTCGCACTGTCCGCCATGACCATCGGCTGCGCGCAGACCGTCTGCCCACAACTTGCGCCTGGACTGCTCGACGAACCTGTCGACAGCCCGCTCCTTCTTAAAGACTAATCAGAGACCTCTCATGCACAACTTCCTCCTGCTCTCGCCCGAAGTGGCCGCTGCCCGCACCGCCGGCAAACCGATCGTCGCCCTCGAATCGACCATCATCTCGCACGGCATGCCGTACCCGCAAAACGTGCGCACCGCGCGCGAGGTCGAGCAGATCATCCGCGACGCTGGCGCCGTGCCGGCCACGATCGCCGTCATCGCCGGCAAGATCTGCATCGGCCTGTCGGACGAGCAGCTCGAACTGCTGGGCGCTTCGCCGGACGCAATGAAGGTGAGCCGGCGCGACCTGGCCTATGTGCTGGCGCAGGCGCGCCTGGGCGCAACCACCGTTGCCGCGACGATGATCTGCGCGCAGCTGGCCGGCATCGAAGTGTTCGTCACCGGCGGCATCGGCGGCGTGCACCGCGGCGCCGAAACGAGCTTCGACATCTCGGCCGACCTGCAGGAACTGGCGCAGACCAGCGTGGCGGTCGTCTGCGCCGGCGTCAAATCGATCCTCGACATTGGCCTGACGCTCGAATACCTGGAAACGCATGGCGTGCCGGTGCTGAGCGTCGGCCAGCCGGGCTTTCCGGCCTTCTTCACGCGCGAGAGCGGCTTCCAGGCCGACTTCCAGATCGACTCGCCCGAAGACCAGGCGGCGTTCATCCGCACCAAGTGGCAGCTCGGCCTGGTCGGCGGCGTCGTGGTGAGCAACCCGGTACCGGCCGACGCCGCGATGGCGCCGACCGAGATCGACGCGATCATCACGCAGGCCCTGGGCGAGGCGACCAGCCAGAACGTCACCGGCAAGAAGGTCACGCCGTTCCTGCTGGGTCGCATCAAGGAGCTCACCGAGGGCCGCAGCCTGGCCACCAATATCGCACTGGTCAAGCACAACGCGCTGATCGGCGCGCGCCTGGCCGTGGCACTGAACCACCGCGCGGCCTGAGTCGTCAGCGTAGCCGCCCATGTCGATCGACCTGAAACAACTGAAGTACTTCTTGGCGGTGGCTGAAGAGAAAAGCTTCAGCCGCGCCGCCGAGCGCCTGCACATTTCGCAGCCGCCGCTGTCGCAGCAGATCATGAAGCTCGAAAGCGAACTGGGGGTGCGCCTGTTTACCCGCACCACGCGCAGCTTCGAGCTGACCGTGGCCGGGCGCGCGCTGATGGTCGAGGCGGCCGACCTGCTGGGCCGGATGCGCATGACGATCGACACCATCCGCCAGATCGACCGCGGCCAGGTGGGCCGGCTGCGCGTGGGCATCGTCGGCTCGGCGATGTGGGGGCCGATCCCTGGCCTGCTCGAACGCTTCCAGACCGATTTCCCGCGCGTGACGTGGACGATCCACGAGCTGGGACCGAACGACCAGTGGGAAGCGCTGCGCAACAAGCAGATCGATGTGGGCTTCTGGCGCGAGCCGCGCATCGAACCGGACGTGCTGAAAGCGGCCAACCTGCGCCAGGAGCTGTGCTTCAAGGAGCAGTTCTGCGTGGCGGTCAATGCACGCCATCCGCTCTCTAGCCGCGATGCGATCTCGCTGCTCGACATCGCCGGCGAGCCGATGCTGACGCTGCACCTGGACCAGTCGGCCGAGCCGCGCTACTTGATGCAATGCTGCGTGAATGCGGGCTTCGAGCCGACCATTTTCCAGGAAGCGGCCGAGCCGCAGACGCTGCTGGCGATGGTGGGCGCCGGGCTGGGCGTGGCGCTGATGCCGGAGACGACGAGCCGCATCGGCTGGCCAGGGGTGCGCTTCCTGCCAATTAACGAGCATGCGCCGTCGGCCAACTTGTATATCAGTTACCCGGCGCAGGACGATGCGCCGGTGGTGCGGGCGTTTCTGAAAATCCTTTTCCCCGATCCACCAGCCACGTGAACAATCGAACCGATATTGACCCGTCATGCATTGCTTTTTTGCATGCATGTGTATAATTTCTAGGCAGGAAACTACGCACGATTGAGGCCAATTAATTATTTTTTAACTTTGGGTCCGGTATGATAGTTATCAAGACCATCAATTTTCCAGAGGAGCTCGTATGACTACAGCAACGCCGCGCTACGACGGGCTCCGCCTGAAAAAATTCGACGACGCCGTGTTCGATGACATCGACACGCTGCGCTCGGCGATCGACGACCGCATTGAACAATTATTGAGCGCAAACGGCCAGTCCGACAGCCTGGCCAAGGCCATGCGCACGTCGGCCCTGTCGGCCGGCAAGCGCATGCGCCCGCTGCTGGTCATGCTGGTGGCGCGCGACCTCGGCTGCGCCTCGCCTGCCCTGATCGACGTGGCTTGCTCGGTCGAGCTGGTGCACGCGGCGTCGCTGATCCTCGACGACCTGCCATGCATGGACGACGCCAGCCTGCGCCGCGGCAAACCGGCGATCCACATCCAGTTCGGCCAGGATGTCGCCATCCTGGCCTCGGTCGCTCTGCTCAGCCGCGCGTTTGGCGTGCTGTCGCAATCCCAGGATATCCAGCCGGCCACCCGCGCGCGCCTCGTCGCGACGCTGGCGCAGACGGTGGGCGACCAGGGCCTCGTGCGCGGCCAGTTCGAAGACCTGCACGGCGGCGCACGTTCGCCCGAGGCGATTGCCACCACCAACGAACTCAAGACCGGCCTGCTGCTGGGCGTTGCCGTCGATATGGCATCGATCATGTGCCACGCCGACGAAAGCGTGTCGCAGCAGCTGCGCGCCTTTGCGCTGGCGGCGGGTCAGGCGTTCCAGATCAAGGATGACTTCCTGGACGGCGCCGGCAACGACAGCGCGATCACGGGCAAGGACACCGGCAAGGACATCGGCAAGGCCACCCTGATCAACACGCTCGGCTTCGACGAAGCGCAGCGCCGCCTGTCGGCCTGCCTGATCGAGGCCGACCGCTGCCTGGGCGCGGCCATCGGCGGCAAGGGCCGTACGCGGCACTTCATGGGCGCGCTGTTTGCCAAGGAAACCAAGGGGGCGCGCTTCATCGCCGAACCTGCCAAGCCGCGCGAACTGCGCCCGAGTCCCCAGCTGGCCGAGTTGCGCCTGAACTGAATTCCCCTGATCTGACCAACCCTCGCATGACGCACTTCGCGGTCGTGGCTCCGGCCCTGTATAGCCACTTCAACACGCTGATGGTGCTGGCGCGCGAACTCGTCACTCGCGGCCACCGCGTCACCTTCATCCATCGCCCGGACGCTGCCGCCTACGTCAAGGATGCGCGCGTCGGCTTTCACGCCATCGGGGCAGCCACCCATCCGGCCGGCTCGCTGCCTGCGATGCTCGCACGCGTGGCCAATCCCGGCAGCCCGCTGGGCCTGCGTCGCGTGATCCTCGACATGGCCGCCAGCACCGAGATGCTGTGCCGCGAACTGCCGGCCGCGCTGGAGCAATTGCAGGTCGACTGCGTGCTGGCCGACCAGATGGAAGCGGCCGGCGGCATGGTCGCCGAAAGCATCGGCATGCCGTTCATTTCGATCGCGTGCGCCCTGCCCGTCAACCGCGAGCCGGGCATCCCGCTGCCCGTGATGCCGTTCGTGTACGAAGACAGCGAGCGCGCCTTCAAGATCGTCGAAGGCAGCACGCGCGTCTATGACTGGATGATGGGCCCGCACCACCGCGCGATCGCGGCAGAAGCCGAACGTCTTGGCCTGGCACCACGCAGCATGCTGCACGAATGCCTGTCGCCGCTGGCGCAGATCGCGCAGATCGTGCCGGGCTTCGATTTTCCGCGGCGTGAACTGCCGGCGCATTTTCACCATGTCGGGCCGCTGCACGCGGCCAATGTGGCGCCGGCTTTAAGCCCGGAAGAACTGGCGCCGTTCCTGCCGCCGGCCTCCGGCACGCGCCCGTTCATCTACGCGTCGCTCGGCACGCTGGTGAGCGACCGCTACCCGCTCTTCAAGCGCATCGCCAAGGCTTGCAAGCAGCTCGACGCCGACCTGTTGATCGCCCACTGCGGCGGCCTGAATGACGCGCAGGTGCGCGCGCTCGAGGCCATCGGCGCCACGCGCGTGCATGCCTACGTGCCGCAACTGGCCGTGCTGGAACGTGCCGACGCCATCGTCTCGCATGCGGGTGCCAACACGATCATGGAAGCAGTGGCGGCGCGCACGCCGATCCTGGCGCTGCCGATTGCCTTTGACCACCCGGGCGGCGCCGCGCGCGTCGAGTACAGCGGCGTGGGCCTGCGCGCCTCGCCGCGCATGAGCAGTGTGGCCGATCTGGTGCGCAAGCTGCGCCGGCTGCTGGCCGAGCCGGATTTCGCCGCACGCATGGCGCCATTGTCCGACGCGATCCGCGTGGCCGGTGGCGCGCCGCGCGCAGCCGACATCATTGAGACCGCACTGCACCTGCCGACGGCGGTGGCCAGCCATGGATGAGCGCAGCAACAGTAGTCGCGACAGCATCGACCACGACCTGATCCTGGTCGGCGGCGGCCTGGCCAACAGCTTGATCGCCTGGCGCCTGCACACCGAGCGCCCGGAACTGCGCATCCTGCTGCTCGAGCAGGGCCGGCACCTGGGCGGCAACCATACCTGGTCGTTCCACGACAGCGACCTGACGGCGGCCCAGCTGCGCTGGATCGCGCCGCTCGTCTCGCACCGCTGGCCGGGTTACGACGTCGTGTTTCCCGAGCATGCACGCGCTTTGAATGGCGGGTACGCCAGCATCGCCTCGCCTGATTTTGCGCGCACCATTGAAGCCGCCCTGGGCCCGCTGCTGCGCACCGGCGTGCGGATCGACGCCGTCACGCCGACCAGCGTGCGGCTGGCCGATGGCACGCTGCTGCATGCACACGCCGTCATCGACGGGCGCGGCCCCAGCGCCAGCCCGCACCTGGCGCTGGGCTACCAGACCTTTCTGGGCCAGGAAATGCGCCTGCACGCGCCGCACGGCCTGACACAGCCGTTGATCATGGACGCGAGCGTGGCCCAGCAAGGCGGTTACCGCTTCGTCTACCTGCTGCCGTTCGGCCCCGATCGCGTGCTGATCGAAGACACCCATTACGTCGACAGCGCCGTCTGGGAACCGGAACGGCTACGCGCCAACATCGCCGCCTATGCCGCCGGGCGCGGCTGGCAGATCCGCGACGTGCTGCGCGAAGAACAGGGCTCGCTGCCGATCGTACTGGCCGGCGACTTCGACCGCTTCTGGGATGCCCTCGATGGCCAACCCACCGTCGGCCTGCGCGCCGGCCTGTTTCACCAGACGACCGGGTACTCGCTGCCGGTGGCCGTGCGCCTGGCCGAACGCATCGCGACCCTGCCCGACCTCGCAGCGCCATTTGCGGCACAATCACTGTTTGCCGCGATCCGAAAAGAAGCGCGCGACGAATGGCAGCGCCAGGGCTTTTTCCGCATGCTCAACCGCATGCTGTTCATGGCCGGCAGCCCCGACCACCGCTGGCAGGTGATGCAGCGCTTTTACCGCCTCGGCGCGCCGATGATCGCGCGCTTTTACGCCGGCCGCCTGACATTCGCCGACAAGCTGCGCCTGTTGACCGGCAAGCCGCCGGTCCCGGTCATGGAAGCCTTCGTCGCCGTCCGCAAGACACAACCCCATCAGATCAGGAATCCCGAATGAACCAGATGAAAATCGAACCCAAGCGCGCCGTCGTGATCGGCGCCGGCTTCGGTGGCCTGGCCCTGGCCATCCGGCTGCAGGCCGGCGGCACGCAGACCACCCTGCTCGAAAAACGCGACAAACCGGGCGGCCGTGCCTATGTCTACGAAGACCAGGGCTTCACGTTCGACGCCGGCCCCACCGTCATCACGGATCCGACCGCGATCGAAGAACTGTTCACGCTGTGCGGCAAGAAGATCGGCGACTACGTCGAGATGCTGCCGGTCACGCCGTTCTACCGCCTGTGCTGGGAAGACGGCACCTTCTTCGACTACGCGAACGACCAGGAAGCGCTCGACCGCCAGATCCATGCCCTCAATCCGGCTGACGTGGCCGGCTACCAGCGCTTTCTCGCCTATTCGAAAGCCGTGTTCGACGAGGGCTACCTGAAGCTGGGCGCGGTGCCGTTCCTGTCGTTCCGCGACATGATCAACGCCGGCCCGAAGCTGGCGCGCCTCGAAGCATGGAAGAGCGTCTACAGCATGGTCTCGCGCTTCGTGAAGAACGAGCACCTGCGCCAGGCGTTCTCGTTCCATTCGCTGCTGGTGGGCGGCAATCCATTCGCCACCAGCTCGATCTACACGCTGATCCATGCGCTGGAACGGCGCTGGGGCGTCTGGTTCCCGCGCGGCGGCACCGGTGCGCTCGTCAATGGCCTCGTGCGCCTGTTCCAGGACATGGGCGGCAAGCTCGAACTGAACGCCCCGGTGGCGCGCATCGAAACCGTCGGCAACCTGGCCAGCGGCGTGCGGCTGGAAGACGGCCGCTGGTTCCCGGCCGACGCCGTCGCGTCGAATGCCGACGTCGTGCACACCTACGCCAACCTGCTGAGCAACCACGGTCGCGGCAGCAGCCAGGGCGAAGCGCTGCGCAAGAAGCGCTGGAGCAATTCGCTGTTCGTGATCTATTTTGGCCTGAACAAGCACCATGAGCAGCTGCAGCACCACACGGTCTGCTTCGGCGCGCGCTACAAGGACCTGATCACCGAGATCTTCAAGAGCGACAAGCTGGCCGACGACTTTTCGCTGTACCTGCACGCGCCGTGCGTGACCGACCCGTCGCTGGCGCCACCGGGCTGCGGCAGCCACTACGTGCTGGCGCCAGTGCCGCACCTGGGCAATGCGCCGATCGACTGGGACGTCGAAGGACCGCGCTACCGCGACCGCATCTTCGACTACCTCGAGAAGCGCTACATGCCGGGCCTGCGCAGCCAGCTGGTCACGAGCCGCATCTTCACGCCGAACGACTTCCGCGATGAGCTCAATGCGCACGTGGGCTCGGCCTTCTCGCTCGAGCCGATCCTGACGCAAAGCGCCTGGTTCCGCCCGCACAACCGCGACGCCGAACTGCCGAACCTGTACCTGGTCGGCGCCGGCACCCACCCTGGCGCGGGCGTGCCGGGCGTGATCGGTTCGGCCAAGGCCACGGCCGGCCTGATGCTCGAAGGTGTCAACGCGGGAGCGCATGCCGGAGGGCTGCGATGACGACAGAGGCCGGCCAGAACCTGATGGCGCACGCGACCCAGACTATCGAGGTCGGGTCGAAGAGCTTTGCAGCGGCGGCCAAACTGTTCCCGCCGGCCACGCGCCGCGCCGTGCTGATGCTGTATGCGTGGTGCCGTCACTGCGACGACGTCGTCGATGGCCAGGAACTGGGTTTTGCCAGCGCCCCGGTGGCGCAGGCCACGCACAATGCGCCGTTCGAACTCGACCGGCTGTACGACAACACGCGCCGCGCCTACGAGGGCGAGCCGATGCGCGACCCGGCCTTTGCCGCGTTCCAGGAAGTGGCGCTGGGCCATGCGATCGCGCCGCGCTATGCGTACGATCACCTGGCCGGCTTTGCGATGGACGTCAACGAAGCGCGCTACCGCACGATCGACGACACGCTGCGCTACTGCTACCACGTGGCCGGCGTCGTCGGCCTGATGATGGCGTCGATCATGGGCGCGCGTGACGAAGCGGTGCTCGACCGGGCCTGCGACCTGGGGCTCGCGTTCCAGCTGACGAATATCGCGCGCGACATCATCGACGACGCCGCCATCGGCCGTTGCTATGTGCCGGACGCGTGGCTGATCGAGGCCGGCATCCAGCCCGATCTGGTCGCACTGCCGCGCCACCGGGCCGCGCTGGCGACAGTTGCCGCGCGTCTGGTGGACCATGCGGAGCCGTACTACGCGTCGGCGTCGATTGGCCTGGCGGCGTTGCCGCTGCGCTCGGCGTGGGCGATCGCCACGGCGCGCAATGTGTACCGGCAGATCGGGGTGGAAGTGAAACGGCGCGGACCGCGCGCGTGGGACAAGCGGGTCGGCACGTCAAAGGCGACCAAGCTGCGCCTGCTCGCGCTGGGCGGGCTGCAGGCGCTGGCCTCGCGTTTTGGGCCTAGTCGCGAGCTGCCGGCGCGGCGTGGTCTGTGGCAGCGGCCTGGCCGCGCGGACCCCGCAGCTGGTTCTGCTGGGCCTGCAACTGCTGCTTGAGTTTGGTAACGGGCGGCGCGTACAGGAAGCCGAACGACACGGCGCCCTCTTTGCCCTCGACCGCATGGTGCATGCGGTGGGCCTGGTACAGGCGCTTGAAGTAGCCGCTGCGTGGCACGTAGCGGAACGGCCAGCGCTGGTGCACCAGGCCATCGTGGGCAATGAAATACAGCAGGCCGTAGCCGGTCATGCCGGCGCCGATCCATTCGATGCGCCCGTAGCCGCGCGTGCCGAACCAGATCAGCGCGATGGCGATGCCGGCAAACACGACGGCATACAGGTCGTTCTTTTCGAACCAGCCGGTGCGCGGCTCATGGTGCGAGCGATGCCAGCCCCAGCCGAAGCCGTGCATGATGTACTTGTGCGCGACGATGGAAAACAATTCCATGAAGGCGATGGTGGCGAGAACGATGAGCGCGTTGAGCAGCATAATGAAGTAAGCGCCTTGATGGGGTGGCGGGCATGGAAGCGGATGCCGACAGCCTAACATGCGACCGCGCCGCACGGTAGCGCAGCAACGGCGGCAGGCGGTCAAACACGATACACCAACAATTGAACCATTGGAGAATACATGCAATCGACTTTTCGTACTTTAGCACTCGCCGCAGCATTCTGCGCCGCAGGTAGCGCCTCGGCCGCATCGATCGAAGTGCGCGTCCAGGGCGTCACGGCCAAGGGCAAGGTGCTCGTCGCCGTGTGCGACAAGACGACCTTCCTGAAGGATTGCGCGTATTCGGGCTCGGCCCCGGCCAAGGCGGGTGAGACGGTCGTCACGGTCGACGGCGTGCCGACCGGTTCGTGGGCCGTGCTGTCGTATCAGGACGAGAACGACAACGGCAAGCTCGATCGCAACGTGCTGGGCATCCCGAAAGAGCCGTACGCATTCAGCCGCGATGCCCGCGGCCGTTTCGGTCCGCCGAGCTTCGAGGATGCAGCGTTCGAGCTGCGTGACGAAAAAGCCGTCACCACGATCAAGCTGCGCTGATCGCTGTCAGTGCGTCGCGCCGCCCGCTTCGCGCAGGTCGGTGTCGACGCCGAGCGTCACTTCCACCGCCAGTTTGACCCCGGCGATGATGTCCTCCAGCGCCATCGACGGTGGCGCATCCGGCCGCGCGGCCGCCTGCTCGGGCAGGAACGGCACGTGAATAAACCCCGCCTTGATCGGCTGCGGCTGCGCCGCCGCGTGGTGCATCAGCCCATAGAACACATGATTGCAGACGAACGTACCGGCCGTCTGCGAGACCCCCGCCACCAGCCCCCGTGCGCGCAGCGCGTGCACGATCGCCTTGATCGGCAGCGTCGAAAAATACGCGGCCGGACCATCGGCGGCAATCGCCGTATCGACCGGCTGCTGCCCGCCGTTGTCCAGAATCGATGCATCGTCGACATTGATCGCCACCCGCTCGACCGAGATATCGGGCCGCCCGCCTGCCTGGCCCACCGCGATAACGACGTCCGGATGCAGCTCGTCGATCAGCGCCGTCAGGTCCTCGATGGCGTCGCCGAACACGCACGGCAACTGGCGCACCTCGACCTGGAAACCGTCGCCCTGCCAGCCTTCGAGCGAGCGTACGGCCTCCCAGGCCGGATTGATGGTGGCACCATTGAACGGCTCGAAGCCCGTCAGCAGAACAGTCTTGATCATCACAGGTTCATCAAAAAGTAGAGCAGGAAGATATTGGCCACCAAAATCGGCAGCGCACTCGGAATCTGGGCCCGGATCACGGCGTTCTTGTCGGGCAGTTCCAGCAGCGCCGCCGGCACGATATTGAAGTTGGCCGCCATCGGCGTCATCAGGGTACCGCAATACGCGCTGAACATGCCGATCGCCGCCATCACGGCCGGGTTGGCGCCATACACCCCCACCAGCACCGGGATCCCGACGCCACCGGCCATGACGGGAAACGCGGCAAAGCCGTTGCCCATCACGATCGTGAACAACGCCATGCCGAGGCAGTAGACGGCCACCGCGATGAACGCCGAGTCCAGGCCGATATAGGTCGTCGTCAGGTGCGCCACCGCCTTGCCCACCCCCGCTTCGGAAAACAGCAGGCCCAGCACCGCCAGGATGTGCGGCAGCACGACGGCCCAGCTCATCGCGTCGACCAGACGGCGCGCTTCGCGCACGCCCTGTAGCGGCGTGACGCGCGTAAGCCAGCACGCCGCGATCAGCGCCACGACTGCGCCGCAACCCATGCTGACGATCGTGATGTGGGCCGGGTCGAGCAGCGGCAGGCCGCCCAGCTGCACGTCCTTCAGCAGGGTCGCGCCGATGACGGTCACCAGCGGCAGCAGCAGCGCCGGGATGAACAGGCGGTTGCCCAGCCGCGCGGCGCTGGCCTGGCGCGCTTCCGGCGCCAGTGCTTTCGGCTGACCGGCTTTCACGCCGCCAAAGCCGGCCAGCAGCGCCATGCCGATCATCAGGGCGCCCACCGCCGCCAGCGGCAGCGCTTCGCCCGCCAGGTATAGCAGCGCGTACAGGCCCCAGAACAGGGCCGTCGTGACCCGGCGCGGATTGCTGCGGTCCACCAGGTTCATGATGGCCACGGCCGCCAGCAGCAGGCCGACGAGGATATAGAAGTGATCGATCGAGAGCGTCATGCGGCGCCCTTCTCGTCCAGCACGGCGCGGGCAATCTCGGCATCCAGGCGGCGCAGGTTCCAGGCGTGGATGACGAATGCGGTGATCGCCGTCGGGATGCCCCACAGCGCGATGTGCAGCGGATTGACCTCGATACCTTCGGCCTGCAGGATCGTGTGCATCAGGACGATGGCGCCGAACGCAACGAAGATGTCTTCGCCAAAGAACAGGCCGATATTATCGGTAGCGGCCGACATCGCGCGGATGCGGTAGCGGATGCGCTGTGGCAGCGGACCGTGCTGCGCTTCGGCCGCCGCTTCGGCCATTGGCGCCACCAGCGGACGCACCATCGTCGGATGGCCGCCCAGGCTGGTCAGGCCCAGCGCTGCCGTACTCTCGCGCGCGAACAGGTAGACGATCAACAGGCGCCCGGCGGTGGCCGAGCGCACCTTGCCAATGGCTGCCTGGGCGCGGTCACGCAGGCCGAAGCGCTCGAGCAGGCCGATGGCGGCCAGCGGCAGCAGCAGGATGAGTGGCAGGTTGCGGGTCTTGAGGAAGGCGGCGCCGAGCGTTTCGAGCAGTGTCATGACCGACATCGCCGCGGCAACGCCGGTCACGCCGCAGGCGGCCACGGCCACCAGCACCGGATTGGCGCGCAGCACAAACCCCACCACGATGACGACCACGCCGAGCAGTGGCCACAAATTCACAGCAGATTGCATTGCATTCCCCGGCGGTGATAAACGCGGGCAATCTTACCCGATGTTCATGGGGCGCCGAGGCGAATCTCAGACAGGATCAGCCCGGCCGGACGGGATTGGTCGCCAGGTCACCAACGACCGTATTCCACTGGCGCACGTGGAAGGCGCGCACGAGGCCATTGAGTACGTACGGATCGCGCGCCGCGAACAGCTGCACCAGCTCCGCGGTCTCGCAGTCGAACACGAGGACGGCCTTGTCGGCCGGCTCGGCCATGGCGCCGGCAAGGATCAATTCGCCTCGCTCCTGGGCGTCCCACGCCAGCGCCAGGTGGGCATCGCGAAATTCGCCGCGGCGTTCGAGATAGTCGGGGGCCAGATCATAGGTCAGAAGAAAATGCACGAAGACTCCAGGAGATGGCGCGAGGCCGGATGCAACAATCCTACCGGAAAGCCGAACGGGCGGCGCAACCGTGCCGTCCGGCATCGCTAACACCAGGCAGACGCTTCCATGTTGGAATAAAACAACTTTTTGGCTGCCAAAGCGTCATGAAACATGCATAGAAGAATGCCTCTAAGAACAAAACTCGACGGCAGGCGTAGACTTGCAAGCATGGACAGGTCGAAAAAAATGGCGGCGGGACTCACTGGATTGGCCAGCATGCTGTGGCTGGGCCTGACCGCTGCCGTCGCGGCCAACCAGCGCCGCCTCGTGTTCAATCCGACGCTCGTGCGCGAAGTCAAAAGCCCCCGTTCGAGCGGTCACCGCACCCGCCCCGTGGTCTTGCGCGCCAAGGACGGTACACGGCTGGCCGGCTGGCTGATGACGCCCATCATTCCCGGTCCGCGCCCGGCCGTGCTGTACTTCGGCGGGCGCTCCGAAGAAGTGTCGTGGGTCGCGCGAGACGCCGGCAAGCTGTTCCCCAACATGACCGTGCTGGCGATGAATTACCGCGGCTATGGCGATTCGCAAGGCATCCCGGCCGAAATCCACATGATCGAAGACGGCGCCCTGCTCTACGACTGGCTGGCCACGCGCGGCCAGGTCGACCCGCAGCGCATCGCCGTCGTTGGCCGCAGCCTGGGCTCGGGCGTCGCGGTGCAGGTGGCCCGCGAACGCCCCGCGCATTCGGTCGTGCTGATCACGCCGTACGACTCGATCCTGGCGATTGCCAAGCGGCGCTTTCGCGTAATGCCCATCGAATACATGCTGCGCCACCGCTTCGAGTCGATCAAGTACGCCCCGATGCTCAAGGCCCCCACCTACGTGCTGCGCGCCGCCAGCGATGACGTCGTGCCCCACTTCCACACCGACCTGCTGGTGGCCAAGCTGGGCGCGCTGGTGGCCGACGAGGTGGTGCCGGACTCCGACCACATGACCATCCCCTACCTCGAAGCGACGCACGCCATGGTCGCCAGTTTCCTGACGCGCCAGTTCAGCCAGCCGGTGACGCCGGCCGCTGCGGCCGCCGTGGCCGACGCCGTGGCCAATGCCACGCCACCGGTCGAAACGACGGCGGAAGCGCCCGATCTGGCCCTCGCCGTAAAATAATTGTTGAAAGTTGTCAGCATTTATATTTCCAGTGAATAAATTGGGAAGTAAAATCGTATTTGTCATCAACTTGCAGCTTGATGCATATTTGACAGCTTGTGCCCGAAGGGCGCGGGCCTGGCCCCAACGACCCTCCCCAGATACAAACCGTAACCACTTGCACGGCGCCGTGCTGCGACAATCGCGCAGCCGATCCCATCGCAAGGCATGCGGCGGGTACAATATCGCTATTCCAGGAGCTCAACCATGAAATTCAAGCAACTCAGCATCACCGTGGCGGCCATGTGCCTTGCCGGCAGCGCGCTGGCGGCGCCATCGACCGCACCGATCGCCGCGCCGAAATTCGGCATGGTCTACGATGCGGGCGGCAAGTTCGACAAGTCGTTCAACCAGTCGGCCTTCGAGGGCCTGCAGCGCTTCACGAAAGAGACCGGCGTGAAGGTGTTCGAGGTGCAGGCCAATAGCGATACCCAGGCCGAGCAAGTCATGCGCGGCCTGGCGCGCAAGAAGGTCGACCTGATCGCCGCCATCGGTTTCTCGCAAACCCAGGCCGTGCAAAAAGTCGCCCGCGAATTCCCGAACGTGCGCTTTGTCCTGATCGACAGCGTGGCGCAGGGCGCCAACATCGAATCGGTGATGTTCAAGGAGCAGGAAGGTTCGTACCTGGTCGGCGTGGCGTCGGCCATGGCGTCCAAGACCAAGAAGCTCGGCTTTGTCGGCGGCATGGACATTCCGCTGATCCGCGCGTTCGCCTGCGGCTATGGCCAGGGCGCCAAGGCGCAGGCCCCGAAAGTTGAAATCATCCAGAACATGGTCGGCACCACGGCAGCAGCGTGGAACGACCCGGCCAAGGGCGGCGAGCTGGCACGCGCGCAGTTCGACCGCGGCGTGGACGTGGTCTTCGCCGTGGCCGGCGGCAGCGGCATGGGCGCACTGCAGATGGCCAAGACCAAGGGCAAGCTGGCCGTGGGCGTCGACTCGAACCAGAACTACCTGCACCCGGGCACGATGCTGACCTCGATGGTCAAGCGCGTCGACGTGGCAGTGTATGACTCGTTCATGGCCGTCAAGAAAGGCACCTGGAAAGCAGGCGTCACCTACAAGGGCCTGAAAGAAGGCGGCGTCGACTGGGTGCTGGACAAGGATAACCGCGCGGTCGTCACGCCGGAAATCGAAAAGCGCGTCAACGGCGTACGCCAGGACATCATCAACGGCAAGATCAAGGTCATCGATTACCGCGCCGGCAGTTCCTGCCCGGTCTGATCACCTTCATTCCATTCGAAGCGCGCCGCGCCGGTTGATTACCGGTCCGGCGCGCTTTTGAATGATAAGCACACTTCCTTTTTACGACAGATCGCAATGCAGCCAGCCGTAGAATTTCGCAACGTGAGCAAGGCCTTCGGGCCGGTGCAGGCGAACGCCGACGTCAGCTTCTCGATCGCCAAGGGTTCGATCCATGGTGTGATCGGCGAAAATGGCGCGGGCAAATCCACCCTGATGAGCATCCTGTACGGCTACTACCATGCCGACAGCGGGCAGCTCGTCATCAACGGCAAGGAGCAGCAGATCCGCTCGAGCCAGGAAGCCATCGGGCTCGGCATCGGCATGGTGCACCAGCACTTCATGCTGGTCGAGAACATGACGGTGCTCGACAACGTCATGCTCGGAGCCGAAGGTGCCTTCAAGCTGTCGAAGAAACGCCGCGAAACCGAGGTGAAGCTGCGCGAAATCTGCGCGCGCTACCACCTCGACGTCGATCCGCTGGCCGTGATTTCCGATTTGTCGGTCGGCGCGCAGCAGCGCGTCGAAATCCTCAAGCAGATCTACCGCAGCGCCGAGATCCTGATCCTGGACGAGCCGACCGCCGTGCTCACCACGCAGGAAATCGCATCGCTGTTCGACATCCTGCGGCTGTTCAAGGAACAGGGCAAGACCATCATCCTGATCACCCACAAGCTGGGCGAGATCATGGACATCACCGACCAGGTGACCGTGATGCGCGCGGGCCGCCTGGCCGGCGCCGTCGCCACGGTCGACACCAGCAAGGAGCAGCTGGCCAACATGATGGTCGGCCGTCCGATCGAAGGCAACCTGCCGCGCAAACCGTATGCGCCGGGCGCCCCGGTGCTGCAGGTCGAGAACCTGCAACTGAAGGACGCCAACGGCGTGCAGCTGCTGGGCGACATCGCCCTGTCGGTGCGCGCTGGCGAGATCGTCGCCATTGCCGGCGTGTCGGGCAATGGCCAGAGCGAGTTGATGCACATCCTGTCGGGCATGCGCCTGCCAACCTCCGGCACGGTCTCACTCGAGGGCAAACCCCTGCCCTTCGCCGGCCGCTCGAACGCCGACGGCCTGCCCGCCGAACTGCGCGACATGGGCATCGGCCACGTGCCGGAAGACCGCCTGCGCGACGGCGTGATCAAGGATTTCTCGGTCATGCAGAACACCGTGTTCGGCTACCAGGAGCGCGTTACCAAGGGCCTGGGTCTGTTCGATTTCGATGCCATCGCCAAGCGCTGCGCCCATTTGCTCGAGGCATTTGACGTGCGCCCGAAAGACCCCAATGTGCGCATCGGCCTGCTCTCGGGCGGTAACCAGCAGAAGGTCGTGATCGCGCGCGAGGTGTCGGGCTCGCCGAAACTGCTGCTGGTGGGCCAGCCCACGCGCGGCGTGGACATCGGCACCATCGAGAGCATCCACACGCAACTGCTGCGCCTGCGCGACGAGGGCGTCGCGATCCTGCTGGTCTCGACCGAGCTGGAAGAAGTGCGCGCGCTGGCTGACCGCATCATCGTGATGTCGGGCGGGCGCATTACCGGCGAATTGCCGATCGACGAATTCGACACGACCCGCATTGGCCTGTTGATGGGCGGGATGCACAAATCATGAAAACCACTGAACTCCCACGCTGGGCCTCGGGCTTTGTCCTGCCGGTCCTGAATCTGCTGTCTGCCCTGCTGGTCGCGGCGCTCGTGATCCATCTGCTGGGTGAAAGCCCGGTCGAGTCGCTGCAGATCCTCGTCAACAGCGCGGTCATCAATCCGGAAGGCCTGTCGTACACGCTGTTCTACGCGTCGACCTTCGTGTTTACCGGCCTGGCCGTGTCGATCGCGATGAAGGCGGGTCTCTTCAACATCGGCGCCGAAGGCCAGATGTATCTGGGCGGTCTGGGCCTGACGCTGGCGATGCTGGCGTTCGACGCGACGCTCTCGCCGTGGCTCCTGATCCCGCTGGCGATCGTCGCCAGCGCCGTCTTTGGCGCAGCCTGGGCCTTCCTGCCGGGTTATTTGCAGGCCAAACGCGGCAGCCACGTGGTGGTCACGACCATCATGTTCAACTTCATCGCCGCCGGCCTGATGAACTTTATCATCGTCAAGTACATGATTCCCGAGGGTGACCAGAACCCGGCCAGCCGCACCTTCACCGACGCTGCCGCGATCCCGCTGCTGTCGAACTGGCTGCCGTTCTTCGGCGAGAGCACGCCGCTGAACCTGGCCTTTATCCTGGCCCTGGTCGCACTGGTCGTCTACTGGGTGGCCGTGTCGCGTTCGAGCTGGGGCTACCGCCTGCAGGCGACGGGCCTGAACGCCCACGCCGCCCACTATGCGGGCGTGCGCATCAGCCGCACGATCATCATTGCAATGCTGATCTCGGGCGCCCTCGCGGGCCTGGCAGCGGTGAACTCGATCCTCGGCTCGACCCACTACCTGAGCCTGAACTTCCCGGCCGGCGCGGGCTTCATCGGCATCGCGATCGCGCTGATGGGCCGCCAGCATCCGGTGGGCATCCTGCTCTCGTCGATCCTGTTCGGCGCGCTGATCCAGGGCGGGTTTGACCTGTCGCTGGAAAAACCGAACATCCCGCAAGAGACCTTCATTTTCATTCAGGGCCTGATCATCCTGTTCTGCGGCGCCATGGAAAACATGTACGCGCCGGCGGTACTCAAACTGATCAACGCAACACGCTCCAACAACGGCGCAAGCAAGGGATAAGCCATGGAAGACTTCCAGTTCGCCAGTATCGTCGTCTCCACCATCCGCAACGCGCCGGTGCTGATGTTCGCGGCCATGGCCGGCCTGTTCGCCGAACGCAGCGGCGTGGTCGACATCGGCCTCGAGGGCAAGATCCTCGCGTCGGCCTTCGTGTCGGCCGGCGTCGCCTACACCTACCAGGACCCGTGGCTCGGCATCGCGGCCGGCATCGTCGCCTCCGTCGTGCTGGCGCTGATCCAGGCCTTTGTCTCGATCACGCAAAAGGGCAACCAGCTCGTGGCCGGCATCGCGATCAATATCGCCATGAGCGGGCTGACGTTCGTCGTTGCCCAGTACTTCTTCCAGCAGGGCGGGCGCACGCCGGACCTCGGTGAAGCGCGCCTGACCAGCGTGATCCTGCCCGGGACCGAACTGGTGGCTGACGTGCCAGTGCTGGGCTGGGTCTACGGCAGCCTGATCGGCGGGCACTCGGTGCTGGTGTACCTGGCCTTCGCCCTGCTCCCGATCGTGCACTGGGTGCTGTTCTACAGCCGCTTCGGCCTGCGCCTGCGCGCCTGTGGCGAAAACCCGCATGCAGCTGATGCGGCCGGCATCTCGGTCCAGCGCACCCGCTACACGGCAATGATCATCGCCGGCGTGCTGTGCTCGTTCTCGGGCGCGTACCTGTCGATCGTCCAGAGCGGTTTCTTCTTGCGCGACATGTCTGCCGGCGCCGGCTACCTGGCGCTGACGGCGCTGGTGTTCGGCAACTGGCGCCCCGTACACACGGTGCTCGGTTGCATGATGTTCGGCTTCTTTGCTGCGGTACAGATCCAGATCGAAGGCGTCGACCTGCCGGTCGTGGGCCGCATCCCGGGCTCGCTGATCCAGATGATCCCGTACATCGTTACCGTGGTCGTGCTGGCTGGCCTGATGGCCAAGTCGGTCGCGCCCAAGGCGCTGGGCAAGCCGTTCGTCAAGTCGCGCTGATCGTTCGCCGGCCGGTGCCTGAACAATGACGCTGCCACCCCGGCAGCGTCAAACGTTTCAGGGGTGCGTGTACCGCGAAAACTTCGTCTGTACAACGCGTGACCATCGCGCGACATTCCGGAAAAGTGATCGTACTTCGCACAATTTTTCCGGATTTTCTGTTCCGAATCTGTGAAAATGAAATGCCTTGTGGCAATACTTTGTATGCCACGAATTTTGCTTTTCACCGATATACGGAATTTCATGAACTTTCAAAATCTCAAGATCCGCACGCTGATCCTCGGCGGCTTCGCCACCATCCTCGCTGCAATGGTGCTGCTGGTTGGCATTGGCCTGTTCCAGATGCAGAAAGCGGAAAACCTGACCGACGAGCTGACCGGCGAGAGCCTGCATCGCCTCGCCCTGCTGCAGGAATGGCAGGCCATCATCGAGACCAACGCCGCGCGCACGATCGCCGCGATCAAGATGACCGATGCGAACGACGAAAAATACTTCCTCGACGCGATCGCCGAATCGTCCAAGCGTTCGGACGTGGTGCACAAAGAGCTGACCACGAGCCTGGCGAACAACCCGGCCGCGATGGCCCTATTTGCCAAGGTCGATGAGCAGCGCGAAGGCTACCGCAAGGCGCGCAAGAGCGTGATGGCGCAGAAGGCGGCGGGCGACGATGCGGCCGTGCGCAACTTCCTCAATACCGACATGCTGCCGCGCGTGCAGTCGTATCTCGAGAGCCTGCGCGCTATCGTGAAATTCCAGAAGGACGTCGTGGCCGCCGATTCGGTCAAGATCGACGAGAGCTTCTCGACCAGCCTGAAGCTGCAAGTCACGCTGGCCGCCCTCGCGCTGGTCTGCGGCGGCCTGTTCGCCTGGTGGATCGGCCGTCGCATCACGACCCCGCTCGAAGAAGCCGTGCTGGTGGCGCAGACCGTCGCCACGGGCGACCTGAGCAGCCAGATCGTCGTCCAGGGCAACAACGAAACGGGCGCGCTGATGGGCGCCCTCAAGGACATGAATGACAATCTGGTCGGCATCGTCAGCCAGGTGCGCAGCGGCACCGAAACGATTGCCGAAGCAGCCGACCAGATTTCTGCCGGCAACCTCGAACTGTCCGCGCGCACCGAGCAGCAGGCCGGCGCGCTGGAAGAAACCGCATCCTCGATGGAAGAGCTGACCTCGACCGTGCGCCAGAACGCGGACAATGCCCGCGAAGCCAACACGCTGGCGCAGAACGCCTCACAGGTGGCCGGCCGCGGTGGCGACACGGTCGGGCGCGTCGTCCAGACGATGGACGCGATCACCGATTCGTCGAAGAAGATCGTGGACATCATCGGCGTCATCGACGGCATCGCGTTCCAGACCAATATCCTGGCGCTCAACGCGGCAGTCGAAGCAGCGCGCGCCGGTGAACAGGGCCGCGGTTTCGCGGTCGTGGCCTCCGAAGTGCGCAATCTGGCGCAGCGTTCGGCCGCAGCAGCGAAAGAAATCAAGACCCTGATCGGCGACTCGAGCGCCAAGGTCGAGGAAGGCAGCCGCCTGGTGTCGGACGCCGGCGCGACGATGCAGGAAATCGTCGACAGCATCGGCCGCGTGACCAGCATCATGTCGGGCATCGCCATGGCCAGCCAGGAGCAGTCGGCCGGCATCGAACAGGTGAACCAGGCGATCGCGCAAATGGACCAGGTGACGCAGCAGAACGCGGCGCTGGTCGAAGAAGCAGCGGCCGCATCGACATCGATGCGCGAACAGGCGAAGGCGCTGTCGCAGCTGGTGTCGACGTTCCGCTTCGAAGCGCAGCAGGTGCGCCCGGCGCTCAAGAGCGCGGCACGACCGGCGCTGGGAATGCGCGAGACTGCGTAACGCAGGCCACCTTCTCCGCCACATGAAACGCCGGGTTCGCCCGGCGTTTTTTTACGGCTGAAAGGAAAACATAGCCCGCGCAGCTAGCAGCCAGAACAGCCAGAACAGCCAGGGTCAGGTCTGACATTCGGACACGGACTCTGCTTTAGTCCGTTCATCAGGGCTTTTATAGCTAGACTTTTGTTGAGCTCGTGTCTGAATGCCAGACCTGACCCTGTCGTGCTGTTGGCCGGCGAGCGGTGTCGCTCAGGACTTACGGCGGCGGGGCAGCAGGCAGGCCAATCCCAGACCGAGCAGCGCCAGGCTGGTTGGCTCCGGAATTTCGCTCACTTCCAGGTCGAGAAAGTTAGCTCCGGTACTGGAAAACAAGAACTGACCGCTATTGACCGCCGCGCCGATCGTGAAATACTTCAACGTTGCGTTCAAGTCCTTCAACGCTTGCGCGTTCAGCGTCAACTTCTTCTCAATGGAAGATGGGGTGGTGATCACATAATTGCCGTAGTTAATACCGGTACCCAAATCAGCGTAAATAGCCGCGTTTTTATCGATATTGGCATTCACGGTTTTGGCATCCGATGTAACGTCCCACAGCCCAAGATTGACGGTGCTCCCCGCCCCCGCGCCCGCCGTCGTGCGGAAGGTGGCGCCGACAATATTGCCTTTGATATTGCTGAGGTCGAAGGTGTAAAAACTGCGTAGCACGTCGCCGCCGAGTACGCCCATGTACGTATTCGAATTACTTGTATATGCCGAGTGACCGGCCCCGGTGGCCCACCAACCCTGGTTCAAGGTTCCTGCATCGAATTGCGATTGGGATGTGGAAACTGTGACTATGCTTGCGTTGGCAGCGTTCATTGAGAAAGTAGCAGCAGCAACGAGAAGAGCAGTGAAAATTTTATTCATGGATTAGCCGAAGCGTTGGTTAGGATCCTATCCCCTAAGCAATTATGATGCCAATAATAAATATTTCTTTATAATCAATCATCTGATCATGCTGCTTCCCAGAAACTGTGTACAGCTGTAAATTTTATCGATAAGCAGTTTTTTATAGAAACCTAGTATAAGGAATTTACAATTCGTATTCTGCGTAACGTCGTTGACAACAGCCAGAGCCAGGTTGAGAGGATTTGAGACTGTCGTGTTGACCTGCCGTGCTGTCGGGTTGCCTGTCGCAGCAGTGAGTTGAGTAGCGAATCACCCCAAGCTCCGTAGAATCATTGCGCCGCAATGGATGAGTTCAGTCACGCTACCGCATGTGGGAAACCTGCAACAACGTAAAAAAATGGAATCGTGCGAGCAAGAGGATTTCTTCTCTTATCTTAGTATGTGCAATATCATTTTTTTAATAGCCAAGGAATTATTGTAATGAAGACTGTCTCCGTACGCCTCCTGTCCAGCCTGGTCTTGATGGCCGCTTCGTTCTCGGCCTTTGCCGGTCCGAACGTGGTCAAGGCGCTTGAAGTCAAAGGCGTATTCAATGAAAAAGTGGGACCTGCGCCGCAATGTGCGTCCACCCTCGGCGGCAAGCTTGCCGGCCACGGTGAGACGGCTGAAGGAACGCCAGTCGCGTTCGTGGGCGGAGATTGCTTCGCCCAGTCTGGCACGACGTTCACCTTCAGCAATGGCAAGTTCATCCTGCTGTATCCAAACGGCGACCAGATTTTCGCCGACTACAGTGGCCAGTTCGTTCCCACCGGCGCAGGCACTGCGTACGTCATGAATGGCGGCACCTTCACCATCACCGGCGGCTCCGGCACCTATTTTCACGCAACCGGCGGCGGCTCCCTGAGCGGCACCGAAGACTTGTCCAACGGCGCCGGCACGATCGCGTTATCGGGCCGTGTTTCTTACAAGCCGAAGTGATCGCTGAAACAGCGCCAAGCGACGCAGACACTGCGTCGTAACGGCCTGAGAAAAAAGAGCGGCATGTAAAAAGAGCGGCGGGTATCCCGCTCTTTTTACATGCCGCTCTTTTTCTTGACGATTTCTGATGGTGTCATTGACAAGCCGTGAAGCTGGCTGTCGCCAGACACCGGCCTTGCGCGCGTTACGTCATGGCGTAACCGGATCAACCGGCTCGAAGCCCGCCGCGCGCCGGCTCGAACGTGCCAGTGTCCAGGCGAAGCCGATGCCGGCCGACGTGCCTGAATTCTTCAGGTGCAGCGGGCTGTCGCGGTTGGCGCTGCCGGCGTACGACTCGTAGCGCACGTAGCCGAACAGGCGCACGTCGGGATTGAGTTGGCGCGTCGCGAACAGCCCCACACGCGCGAGCACCAGGCCGGCGTCGGCGCTGTAGGCGTCGCGGCTGGCGGTTGCATACTGCGGCGCGACTTCATAAAAATAGCGGTTGATGCGCTTGTCGCCAAACACCACCGACGTGTTGGCTTCGAACGACCACAGGCCGCGCTCGCCGCGCGTCTCGTAGGCCAGCTTCGGCTCGAACGTCCAGCCCTGGCGCCGCAGGCCGCCCCTTGCTTCAATCACAGCGCGCAGCGGGAGTTGGGCACGCAATCGGCTCGTCGCGTCAATGTCAGCCACGCGAATTTTCAGGCGCGGGCCGAACTCGAACAGCGCGCCCAGATCCGGCATGCCGGCGCGTGCCTCGACGTCGTCCGAATCGGACGGTAAAGCCCCGGACAGACCGACGTCGAACTCAAGGCGATCGGAGCGGAACAGGCGCGCACCGATGCCCGACTGGTCGGCGCGCAGCACTTCCCCGCGGTAGAGCAGGAACGGGATGGGCAGAATACGGTTGGTACGGTCGTCGGCGCCAGGATACGCCGGCGTGCTCAGGGCAGCGGCGCCAAGGCCGAATTCCCACAGCGGCAGGCTGGCGCCGGCCGGCGATTGCGCGTGAGCGTGGAGTGCGGGGAACAGGCAGGCTGCCGCGATGGCGGCCTTCAGTGGAAAGTGCATGGGGCCTCGGAAGTCTGGTCGGGGGATGACCGGATTCTATCCGAGGCCGTGCCAAAAGTGCACCGCGCGCGAAAACAATCCGCGCGCTGCATGCCGTGGGCTTACGGCCAGATCGCCTGCAGCATCGCGGCCAGGTTGTACCCGCCCTTGATCAGCTGGGTCTTGGCGATGTCGGAGCTCGGCACAGGGTAGTTGGCCGGCACTTCGAGCGCGAACGTGTAGTAGGTTTCGCCTTTCTTGCCCGTTTGCGGCGTCAGCTTGCCCGGCACCACGTCGGCATACGCCAGCTTGGCGGATTTGAGGCCGTCTTCCACCCACTGCACGGGCCAGGTGGCCACATCGCCTTTGGCTTTCGCGACCAGCGGCGCGCTGGCGATCGCCACGTCCGCGAACTGCTCCGGCGTGCGCGTCTTGATGCGGCGGAATGCGTAGTCGACCGTCGTGCTGTCCCAGTACGAGTGGAACGGCTTGGTCAGCGCCTTCGGCACGCCTTCCTTGACGACGACCGGCGCATCGCCCGCTTCTGCAGCAGGAATCACCCCTTTCGACAGCGCTGCCAGTTTCTCGTCATCGAGCAGCAGGTTGTTGCCGCCGCGCGAATCGAACACGAGCGCGTCGTCGATCTCGGCGCGCGATTTCGGCACGATGAACTTGCCGTCCTTGCTGACGAACGCCGAACCCACGTGCAGCGGCTGGTGGATGTCGCCGGCAAAGTGCGCCAGCAGGATCAGGGCCTGGCGCTTGGTGAACTTGTGCGGGTTCAGCGCCGGATCGGTCTTGCCCTGCAAGACAGCGATGCACTGCTCCAGCGTCTGCACGATGTCGACATCGCTCGTGCCCACGCCATGCTCGTGATAGTGATCGAGCTGGAACGGCACGTTGGTGTAGTGGTATTCGCTGTGGCGCGGGTTGCCTTCGACGTATTCCACCATCTCGGGCGTCTGCGGGCCGCAGTACGTGCCCTTGACGCAGTCGGCCCAGTTGGCGACCGACGCCAGCGATTCGCCCGGCTGCAACAGCAGCGCGATCTGCTTTTGCGCGTTGGTCCCCTTGAGCAGCTTGTCGGCGATCGAGCCGACAGCGCGGTGGCCGTCGCGGCCCCAGGCGGCGGCGTCCGATGCGCCAAGTAATCCAAAGGCGCCGGTGAGCGCCAGCACGCATGCGAGTTTTTTCATGTTCATTTTTGATGTGCTCAATTGAGGCGCACGATGCGCGGGGTAGCCGGGGCCAGCGCGGCGCCCTGCCCTTCGAGTTTTTTCAGGTAGGTGATGAAGCCATCGAGGTCGCGCAGGCCGGTGTCGATACGCTCGGTGCCGAGTGCGAATTCGGGATAGCCGTCGCTGCCTTCGGCCAGGAAGTTGTTCAGTGCCAGCCGATACGTTGCGGTATCAACCAGCGGTTTGCCATCGAGCTTGATGCTGCCCGGTACCAGGCGGGTGCCGGCGGGCCGCTTGGCATCCCACGTATAGGTAAAGCCTTGCGAGACTTGCAGCACGCCGGACGTCACGTTCGCGCCGTCGGGCCACTGGCGCTCAAGCAGGTTGCGGATCTGCGCGCCAGTCAGGTTCATCACGACGGTCGTGTTCCCGAATGGCAGCACAGCCTGGGCCTGGCCGAAGTTGACGGTCTTGTCGGCGCCCGCTTCGAGGTCGCGCCGGATGCCGCCGTTGTTCATGAAGGCGAACTGCGCGCCCAGGCTGCGCGCAGAGTCCAGCGCCGCGTCGGCGACCAGGTTACCGAGCGGCGATTCACCCGCGTCGTTATTCTTGCGCAGCAGCGGCGCGACGGCGATCTTTGCGATCGGGCGCGTCAAGGCGGCTTCGCTGCGTTCTTTTACTTGTGCGACATACGCGACGATCTTCGGATCGGCCGGATACTCGCCCGGCTTCATCACGACGTTGGCGACGGTCAGGTTTGACACCGCGCCGGTGGTCGGCTCGACCTGCATCGACACGCGCGTGAGCAGGTGGCCGGCCGTATCGGCCTGGGTCACGACGCGGCCATCGACGTCGCACAGGTAGCCCTGGTGCGAGTGCCCGGTCAGCACCAGCTTGACCGACGGGTCGATTTTCTGGACGACCGGGACGATGTCGCCCGTCAGCTTGCTGCAACCGGCTTGCAATGGCGACTCGACCGTACGGCCGCCCTGGTGCACGAGCGCCACGATGACTTGGGCGCCGGCCGCGCGCATGGCCGGCAGCGCGTTGTTGATCGCCTCGGCTTCGTCACCGAAGCGCAAGCCCGCGATGCCCGACGCGACGACCATGTTCGGCGTATCGCGCAGCACCACGCCCACCAGGCCGACCTTGATGCCCTTGACGGTTTCGATGGTGAAGCCCGGGATGATCGGCTTGCCCGTGACCTTGTCGATCACGTTCGCGCCCAGGTACGTGAATTTGGCGCCGCCGAAATTCGGGGTCAGCTTGCAGGCCTTGGTCGGGTGCGGCGAATCACAGCCGCCGTTCTGCTGGCGCAGCAGTTCCTTGCGGCCACCGTCGAATTCGTGGTTACCCACCGCGCTCGCGCGCAGGTTCAGCATGTTCATCACTTCGATCGTCGGCTCGTCGGCCCACAGCGACGACAGTGCCGGACTGGCGCCGACGATGTCGCCGGTCGACACGAGCAGCAACTCCTTGTCTTCCTTGCGCCAGGCCTGCAGGGCCGCGGCCACGGCTTCGGCGCCGCCGGCGCGCAGTACCTGGTCCTTGCCGTCGGCGCCCTTGAGCACGTAGCGGCTGGGCTCCAGATTGCCGTGGAAGTCATTGAGCGACACGAGGTTGATGGTGACCAGACCCTGGGGCGCGGTCACGCAGCCGGCCAGCAGCAGCGCAACGGTGAGTGTGGACAGACGGGCGCTTGCGCGACGCGAGACGATCATGAAAAACACCTTTTATGGAATCGGGCCGGGGTGGCCGGCGCTCGAACAACGGGGCTTGGATAAGCGCAACAGCAGGCATTATCCCATGCCGCCTGTGCGCAGGAAATCCTTACAGCAGCAGGGCTGCGGACTTTTTTGATGAAAAAACGGCCGGTGTTTCCACCGGCCGTTCTGGCTACTTCAGGCTACGAATTAGTGCTGCTTAGAATTCGTAACGCAGGGTTGCCTGGATGGCCCACTGCGACTCGCCCTTGGCTTGCTTCAGGTCCTGACGCTCGACATCGTTACGCACGACGTAGATATAACGACCTTGTGCATCGATACCGGCGACATCGACGAAGCTACGTGCCTGGCCACCAGCCGACTGGAAGCTGATCTCTTCGGTACGGCCCCATTTCTTGTTCAGCAGATTGCCGAAGTTCATGAAGTCGAGCGAGAAGGTCGCCTTGTTGCGTGCGAAGATGCCCGGGATTTCCTGGCTGATGCGCACGTCGAAGGTGTTGACCCATTCGGCGGTCGAGTTGTTGCGCTTCACGACACCACCGGCAGCCTTGCTCAGGCCCTTGTTCGCATTGACGACGTCCCAGAAACGCTGCTCGTTGGCACGGCTCGTTGCGGTGTCGCCCGAGAACACGACTTCGTTCGCACCGAAGGCGGTCGGGATGTACATCAGGTCGTTGCCGGCCAGATTGTCACCGTTCATGTCGTTGTTGAACGTCCAGCTGTACGGACGGCCTTCACGACCTTCGTAGAAGACGCCGAGACGCGTGTTGTAGCCCTCGAAGAATTTCTTCTGGAAGTTCATCAGCGCGTTGACGCGGTTCTTGATCGCATAGCTCGAGTTCGCGGCGACTTCTTCGTTCGGGTTGAACACCGAGCGGCCGTTGAAGTTCGAGTTGGCCACCGACGACGTCAGCGGCGAGACTTCGGTTGCATCGGTGTAGGTGTACGCCACCGACCAGCCAAAGCCCTTGGTCATTGGCTGCGACAGCGACGCCGTCAGGACTTTTGCGTCGCCCTTGTCGGTATCACGCGCCACCAGCACGTTGCCGAAGCTGCGGTTGTTCAGCGAACGGTTGACCGCGCCGCAGGTGGTGATCAGGTTTGCGGTGTTGTTCGACACGCCGTAGCATGCCGGGTTCAGGCCCTGGGTGTTCCAGAACAGTTGACGGCCATCCGAACCGGTGCGCGTTGCTGCGCCCAGGTTCAGGTGTTCATAGAAGATGCCGTTCTTGTTCTTGGTGTACAGCGCTTCGGCGCCGAACACGATGCCATACCACGGCAGTTCGGTGTCGAACGCCACGTTGGCTTTCCAGATCGATGGCTGACGGAAGTTCGGATCCAGGAAGTTGACGTCGGCGGCCGGAATGGCGCCGGCGACGGCTGGCTGGCCATCCGGATTGAAGCTGATCAGGCCGCCCGTGGTCGGGCAACGGGTCGCAGCAGTGCCCGAGCAGCCGATGGTGGCCGTGGCAGCGCCGGTGCCCGAGAACGGGTTCGACATCCACACGGTGGCTGCCGCGCCCTGGAACAGACCAACGCCGCCGCGGATCTGGGTCGGACGCTGCGACTTGTCGAAGCGGTAGTTGAAGCCGAAGCGTGGCTGGATCAGGTCGGTGCCGTCGATGGTCTGGGTATTGTCCAGACCGAAGCCGCCGGACTGGCGCACGCCGGTGGCCGGGTTACCCGCCACCAGCGGCCGGGCTGCAGCCGCGTTGGCCAGTGGACGGCCGCCGATGTCGTTACGGTCGTAACGCACGCCGTACGTCAGGGTCAGCTGGTCGTTGACGGTCCAGGTGTCTTGCAGGAACAGGCCGGTGTTCTTGGTGTCGAAACGGGCAATCGCATCGTCCAGTGATGCACCCGCCAATGCACGCTGCTGGTTGTAGACCAGTGGACGGCCACGCTGGAAGTTCTCCAGCACGGCTTGCTGTACGCGTGCATTGGAGGCGTTTGCGCAGCTTGGCAATGCGCCGAAGCTGTAGAAATTCACATCGGTCGAATCGAGGCAGGCAAACGTGTACGAGCCATTGATACCCTGCAGGAACGAGTTGTAGACTTCGTTCTTGGTCTGGTCGACGCCGAACTTCAGTTCATGGTCACCCACAATCCAGTTGGCGCCGGCATACATATCCTTGGTCTTGTTGCGCAGGACATTGTTGTGGCGGCTGAAATCGGTACCGAAGTTGATGAAGCGGTTGGCAGTCGACAGGCCGGCAGGTGCGTCAGCCGGCAGCGCGCCGCTGAACTGCAGCGACATCGATGGCGTGCGGGTCGCGTTGGTCGGAACCGAATCGTAGTCGCGGGTCGAGAACTTGAACTCGGTCGAGAAGTTCGGGGTCCAGTCAGAGAACACCTGAGCAACAGCGGTCTCGATCGTCTTGCCCTGGTTATAGAAGCCCGACGACAGGCCGACGCCGGTGGCCGAGAAGCCCGGGTAGAACGGCTCGCTCTGTTCAGTCTTGGCGTAACGCAGGTTGGCGCGGTGTTCGTCGGTGATGTTCCAGTCGAACTTCACCATACGCTCTTTCGAGGTCAGCATCGAGCCGGTTGGCACAGCCGAGCTGCCGATGTCGACGCCGTAGGTCTGCTGGGCAATGCGCTGCGCTTCCGAGATGGCCGACTGCGGAATGCCGACGGTGGTGCCGGTACCGCTGCCGATTGGGCCAAATTCAGGGCTCGAGCGCGAGCTTTCGAAGTTTTCAGCCAGGGCGTAAATGAACAGCTTGTCCTGGATCAGCGGACCGGAAGCCCAGATACCCTTGGTGGTTTCCTTCGACTTTGGCGCGTCGGTGTAGACGTCGGTGATCGGGTTGTAACGGTCGCCCGACATGGTGTCGTTGCGGAACACGTAGTACACGCCACCCTTGTAGGTGTTGGTACCCGACTTGGTCACGGCGTTGATGTTCGCGCCGGTGTAGCCCTTCTGGGTGACGTCGTAGTTGGCGACGTTGACCTGCACCGACTGGATCGCTTCGATCGAGATCGGCTGACGCGCGGTCGGGCTGCCGTTCGATTCCAGGCCGAAGGTATCGTTGATTGCGACGCCGTCGATGGTCGTCGAGTTGTAGCGCGAGTTCTGGCCGGCGACCGAGATTTCGCCGCGGTCCTTGTCGGTCTGCGACACGCGCGGGTCGGCACGCGCATAGTCTTGCAGGTTACGCTGGATCGACGCCTGGGTCTGCAACTGGGTGTTGCTGATGGCGGTGCCCGCACCCATGTTGTTGCTCGAGAAGATTTCCGAACGCTGTGCGGTACCGGCGATCGTCACGGTCTGCACGCCCAGGGTGGCGTCGACTTCAGCGGTCTGCGCCAGATCGAGGAAGACGTTGTTGCGGGTTTGGGTGATGCCGTCTTTGGTGATAGTGATGGTGTAAGGACCACCCACGCGCAGGCCACGTGCAACGTAGCGGCCTTCAGCGTCGGTTACGACATTGCTGACAGAACCCGACTCGGTGTGCAGGATCTGCACTTGCGCGCCGGCAGCCGGCTGACCCGAGACGTTCGAGATACGGCCACCGACGGCCGAAGTGGTGTTCTGTGCGAACGACGGCGACGCCGCCAACGCAACTGACAAAGCCAGCGCCAACTTGGTGAGCCGGATCTGCTGCTGAGTGATCATTGATTACCCCAAAAAGAACTTCAAAGTTGTTTGTTGGACGCCCGACGGACGTCCTCCCCTGCTTTACTGCTTGTTGTATTCGTCGTGCCGCGTCAGTGATTCAGCCGGCAAGCGGCTGCGATTGTATCGGTACAATGTTTCAACAAAATGACACGATGTGTGGCTTGATTTACACCAGAATTGCGCCAATATGCATCAGCGTTTTCAGCCCGACAAATTCAATTTGGCTTCGCTATTCAGAGCTTTTCCGTATAAATCGTCCCGTCGACGTTGTCGTTACGCGACATAAATCGTGTCATTTGGCGCGCTTTATGACATGGCGGAATTATATGCGTGGCATTCCACGGTGAAATTTTTTCGGCAAAAAATCAGTAGAACCAGCGGTGCAAGGGGAAATTCTGTAGCGAGAAGACGACAAACCTTACTTCCGGACTAACTTAGTGCCGAAAAGTCGAAGGTTGTTTATGACAGGGAGGCGATCCGGCGAGCGCCGGATCGGGGATGACACACTTTATTTCGCGCGCGCGGCCTGGGTCGCAATGGCAGCGACTTGGGCTTCGAATCGGGCGTAACGCCCGTCGAGCTGTTTCGTTAAGCGTTGTTTTTCTGCAACGGGCAGGAACGCGTAGCGGATGCTGTTGTACGACGCTTTCTTGATTTCCGCGTAAGTCGGCTTGAACTGGCTGGCAAATTGCACGTACTCATGCGACAGCGTATGGCGGGTCACGCCGGCGTCATCGGTCGAAATCACGTACGGCACCCCATACTTGCGGTACAGGTGGATCGGATGCTCCGCGCCTGCCACGCCGCTGATGAACGCGTTCGAGGTCAGGTTGATCTCGACCGGAATATCCTTTTCGCGCATGGTCTTGATGATGGCCGGTGCATTGGCTTCATGCGCCAGGTCCAGGCCATGGCCGATGCGGTCGGCGCCGGCAATGCCCAGGGCGCTGTCGATGTGGAACTTCAGGCCTTCCGGCGGCACCTCGCCCAGCGCCAGCTCGCCCGCATGCATCGCCACCTTGACGTCCGGGTACACGGTCTTGAGGAAGCGGAACATCTTCATGTGCAGCAGGTAGTCGCGCATCGACACGTGCAGGCTTTCCTGGCCGACAATGTTGACGCCGACGATGCGCCCGCCCTTGGCGGCCGCCTTGAAGCTCGACACCATCGCCGAGAACACCTGCGACGGCGCCAGCAGGCGCAGCGTGTAGTTCTGGTAGCGCATCGTGAAGCGCTCGTCGTCGATGCCTTCGGATGCCGCGTTGATCTGCGCGACGAAACTGTCGATCGACGTGTTGTAGGCGGTGTTCGCGTCCAGCGCCGCCAGCTCGGCGCGCAACTGGGCGCCCAGCGCGGCGTCGTCGTTCACGCTGGCGCGGGTGCCCGTGTCGAAGGCGGCGTTGGCCACGAACGGCGAGAGCAGGAACATCGTTTCGATGTAGCCGACATTTTCGGCGATGGCGCGCGCCTTGATCTCTTGCAGGCCTTCGCGCAGATTGTCGTTGGCCACCGGGCCGAAGTAGCCGAAGGTGCCGAAGAACAGGCGGTCCGGCGCCGGCTGGATGGCGACGTGGTTGCTGAAATCCTTGTTCGACCAGCGCTTGACCAGTTCGCGCCAGGTGTTTTCGTCGGCATTGACTTGTGCGCCCGACAGGCAGGTGCGTTCTGCCGCCGGTTTGGCGCGCTGCGCGGCGATGGTCGCCTTGTCGGTTTCGATGCGGTAGGTGTTCTTGTCGATGCAGAAGCCCTGCTTGTCGACGAAATCGACGTAGGTCTCGGCATAGATCGCGCCCGAATAATGGTGGTGCAAATCGCCGCCCTTGGGCATCTGCGTGAAGAACATCGTCAGCTCGGACAGGCGCGGCGTGCTGCCCTCGATCAGGCTGGCGTAGTGGCGCGCGGTGGCCGCTTCGTTGGCGGTGACCGAGGGCGCCCGGGCCAGGACGGGCGAAGCGACGACGGCCAGCGCCAGCAGCGCACTGCCGGGCAAATACTTGTGCATGGTGAGACTTTCAGGATGGATGGCGGATAAATGACAAGCGCCCAACTCTAACGCCTTCGTCCGGGGTTGGCAATATTGCCAACCCTACCTTTCATGGACCAGGCGACCAAACGAATACGTGGCGGCCACCGTACGATCGTCACCCAGCAGCGCCAGCGCGAACAGCAACTCTTCGAGCGAGTGGCTGTGACTCGTGCGGCGCGCCATCAGCGGCGTCGCCTCGCGGTCCAGCACCACGAAGTCCGCTTCGAGGCCGGGCGCGAAGCTGCCGATCGTGTCCTCGAGCCCCATCGCGCGCGCCGCGCCCAGCGTGGCGAGATAGAACATGCGCAGCGCTGTCAGGTAACTGCCCTTCATGCGCGCGACCTTGTACGCTTCGTTCATCGTCTGCAGCAGCGAGAACGAGGTGCCGGCGCCCACGTCCGTGCCCAGCGACAGCAGCATGCCGGCCTTGTCGGCCCGCTCGAAGTCGAACAGGCCACTGCCCAGGAACAGGTTCGACGTGGGGCACACGGCGGCTGCCGAGCCGGTGGCCGCCATGCGCGCCATGTCCTCGTCGTCGAGCCAGATGCAATGGCCGAACATCGCGCGCGGGCGCATCAGGCCATAGCTGTCGTAGACGTCGAGATAGCTGCGCGCCTGCGGGAACAGCTCGCCCACCCAGGTGCACTCGTCGCGGTTCTCGGCCACGTGGGTCTGGATGAAGGTGTCCGGATACGCCGCCGCCAGCTCGCCCGTCAGGCGCAGTTGGGCTTCAGTCGACGTCGGCGCGAAGCGCGGCGTGATTGCGTACAGCGCGCGGCCGCGCTTGTGCCAGCGCTTGATCAGCGCTTCGCTCTCGCCCAATTCGCCTTCCAGGTCGCGCAGGAAGTCCGGGCAATTGCGGTCCATCAGCACCTTGCCGGCCACCATGCGCAGGTTGCGCGCTTCGCTCGCGGCAAAGAACGCGTCGACCGATTGCGGGTGCACGGTGCAGTAGACCATCGCCGTCGTGGTGCCGCAGCGCAGCAGCTCGTCGAGAAAGAAGTCGGCCGTGGTGCGGCCGTCTGCGTGATCCTCGTAGCGGCGCTCGGTGGGGAACGTGTAGGTCTCGAGCCACGGCAGCAGGCCCGGGGCTGGCGAAGCGATCATGTCGGTCTGCGGGTAATGCAGGTGCGTATCGATGAAGCCGGGGACGATCAGCTTGCCGCGGTAGTCGACGGGTTCGAGGCCTGCAGGCAGCGTGGGCGCGAGCGCGGCATAGTCGCCGGCGGCCTGGATGCGGCCATCCTCGACGAGCAGCAGGCCGTCTTCGTACAACAGCGCGGCGCCATCGTCGAACGCCGGATCGGCGCGAAAGTGCAGCAGGCTGGCGCGATAGGCCTGCATATTGGGTGATGCAGTGGGCATTACAGGAATTCCGGTTGAGGTTCTGGGTGATGTGCAGCTTCCCACACGGCCAGCAATTGCGCCACACTCGATGCAGCGATCACGCCCGGCGCCTTGCCGGCAATGCCGGGCAGGCCGATCGGGCAGACCATGCCGGCCAGACGCGCATCGTCGATGCCGCGCTCGCGCAGGCGCGCTTCGAACTGGCTGCGTTTGGTGCCTGATCCAATCAGGCCAAACCAGTCGGGCGTCGCCGCATACTCGGGGCGCGCCAGGATGGCATGGCACAGGCGCAGGTCGAGTGCGTGGCTGTGGGTCATGACGAGAAAGCTCGTGCCGGGCGCGGCGTGTGCCACCAGCGCCTCGGGCGTATCGGTCGCCTCGATCGTCACGTTCGGGGGAGTCGACGCGGGGAACATGGCGTCGCGTTCGTCGACCCACGTCACCCGGCATGGCAGCCCGGCCAGCGCGCGCACGATGGCGGCGCCGACGTGGCCGGCGCCGAACAGCATCAGGTGCGCGCGCGGCGCCAGGACCGGGTCGAGCAGCCAGTGGCGCCCGCCCTCGCCGTCCAGCACGCGGGCCTCGGGTACGCGTTCAAACGCCGGTGCGGCCGCCGTGCCCGCGAGGGGCGCCGCGTCGTCGAACAAGGCCCATTCGCACGCGCCGTCCAGCGCAACGAGGCGCCAGGTATCGACGTGGCGGCGTGCGCGCAGCAGGTCAACCTGCGCCGTATCGACGCGCTCGAACGCCAGCCAGGCAACGCCGCCGCAGCACTGGCCGAGGCTCGGACCCAGCGCAAAGCGCTCGAAGCGGCGCGCTTCGCCAAGCTGCAGCATCGCGCGCGCAATCTCCAGCGCGCGGTGTTCGAGATGGCCGCCGCCGATGGTGTCGTCAAAGTCGTGTGCGCGCACCAGCATCTTCGCGCCCGGCTCGCGCGGTGCCGAGCCCTTCACGGCTGCCACGGTGACCAGCACGGACGGCACATCGCCCTGGGCGCGCAGCCAGTCCATCGTCACGCGCGCGCGCCGGCGGCGCCCTCGACGAACGCGATCGCATCCAGAATGGCTTCGCTCGTCGCGGGGGCATTCAGCGGTGGATTGACCCGGTGCCCGCCCACGCTCGAAATGGCGTCGCGCAGCGCGAAGAAGACCGAGAACGGCAGCAGCAGCGGCGGCTCGCCCACCGCCTTGGAGCGGTGGATGCTGTCTTCGACGTTGGCGTTGTCGAACAACGCGATGCGGAAATCCTCGGGGCAGTCCGAAACCGCCGGGATTTTGTAGGTCGACGGCGCATGCGTCATCAGCTTGCCGGCAGGGTTCCACCACAGTTCTTCGGTGGTCAACCACCCCATGCCCTGGATGAACGCACCTTCGACCTGGCCGATGTCGATCGCCGGATTGAGCGAGCGGCCAGCATCGTACAGCGCGTCGACGCGCAGCAGCTTCCATTCGCCGGTGAGTGTGTCGACCACCACTTCGGACACCGCCGCGCCGTACGCGAAGTACGAGAACGGTCGGCCCGTCATCGTCTTCGGGTCCCAGTGCAGGCCGGGCGTGGCATAGAAGCCATCGGACCACAGCTGCACGCGCGCCAGGTAGGCTTTGGCGACGACTTCCTCGAACGGCAGCGCCAGGCCGGCGACGAACACGGTGCCGGCCGCGAAGCGCACGTCGCTGGCCGCGCCCCCATACTGCTGCGCGGCGAATTGCGCGAGGCGCGCGCGGATCTTGCCGGCGGCATCCTGCGCGGCCTTGCCGTTCAGGTCCGCGCCGGTCGAGGCGGCGGTGGCCGACGTGTTCGAGACCTTGCTGGTGTTGGTCGCGGTGGCGCGCACGCGACCCAGTTCGACGCCCAGCTCGTGCGCCACGACCTGCATCACCTTGGTGTTGATGCCCTGCCCCATCTCGGTGCCGCCATGGTTGACGAGGATGGAGCCATCCACGTACACGTGCACCAGCGCGCCGGCCTGGTTCAGGTGCGTGACATTGAACGCGATGCCGAACTTGAGCGGCGTGAGCGCCAGCCCCTTCCTGAGTACGGGGCTGGTGCGGTTGTAGTCGTCCACGGCCGCGCGGCGCGCGCGGTAATCGCTGCCCGCTTCCAGCTCGGCCACCAGTTCGGGGATGACGTTGTCGACAATGGTCTGGCCATACGGCGTCACGTTGCGATCCTGCGCGCCGTAGAAATTCAGGCGCCGGATATCGAGCGCGTCGCAGCCCAGGTTGCGCGCGATCTCATCGAGTACATATTCGATGGCGATGGCGCCCTGCGGACCGCCGAAGCCGCGAAACGCGGTGTTCGATTGGGTGTTGGTCTTGCCGCAGGCAGCGCGGATGTCGACGTCGGACAGGTAATACGCATTGTCGAAGTGGCAGACGGCGCGCGTGGCGACGGGCCCGGACAAATCAGCCGAGTAGCCGGCGCGCGTGACCATGTCGACCCGCGCGGCCAGGATACGGCCCGCGTCGTCGTAGCCGACTTCGTACTCGTAATGGAAGCAGTGACGCTTGCCGGTGACGAGCATGTCGTCGTCGCGGTCGGCGCGCAGCTTGACCGGACGGCCTGTACGCACTGCGGCGATGGCGGCCGCGGCGGCCCACAGCGCCGACTGCGATTCCTTGCCGCCAAAACCACCGCCCATGCGGCGGCACTCGACCGTCACGTGGTGCGAATGCAGGCCGAGCGCATGGGCGATCACGTGCTGCATCTCGCTCGGGTGCTGGGTCGACGAGTACACGTGCATGCCGCGGTCTTCGCCGGGAAGCGCGTAGGCGATCTGGCCTTCGAGGTAGAACTGCTCTTGCCCGCCCACGTACAGTTGCCCCTTGACCGTGTGCGGCGCGCGTGCAAACGCGGCTTCGGCGTCCCCGCGTGTCAGGCGCATGGGCGGCAACACGTACGACTGCGCAGCGCGCGCCGCCTGCGGGGTCAGGATCGCGGGCAGGTCCTCGTACGTTACCTGCGCCAGGCGCGCTGCGCGGCGTGCATTGTCATGGCTGTCGGCGACGACGATGAAGATCGGCTGGCCCACGTACTGCACCAGGCCATCGGCCAGGATCGGGTCGTCGTGAATGATCGGGCCGCAATCGTTCAGGCCCGGGATGTCGGCCACGGTCAGCACCGCGACCACGCCCGCGCTGGCGCGGACCGGCGCCAGGTCGATGGCGGTGATGTGCGCATGCGCGCGCGACGACAGGCCCAGCGCCGCATGCAGCGTGCCGGCCAGCTCGGCGATATCGTCGGTGAAGGTCGCGCCGCCGCGCACGTGCAGCTCGCTCGACTCGTGCTTGCGCGCACGGCCCACTTCGGCCCAGGCGTCCAGGTTCTTGATGCCGCCGTCGTTCATGATCGTCTCCTCAGGCGCCGGCAAAGGCATTGACTGCCTGCGCGGGCAGCGGATCGTGCAGGCGCGTCTCGAGCCAGAAGCGGCGCAGCAGGTTCTGCGCGGTGCGCATCCGGTAGCTGCTCGAGGCCCTGGCATCCGACAGCGGCGCATAGTCGCGGCCCAGCGCCGCCATCGCGCCCGTCAAGACGGCTTCGGTCCACGGCTGGCCCAGCAGCGCGGCTTCGGCCTGCGCGGCGCGCTGCGGCGTTGCGGCCATGCCGCCAAACGCGATGCGGGCGTCGACGATCGTCTCGCCGTCGAGCACGATGGCAAACGCGGCGCACACGGCCGAGATGTCCTGGTCGAAGCGCTTGGCCAGCTTGTAGGTGCGAAAACGCAGGCCCGGCCGCGACTGCGGCAGCGGCACGCGCACGGCCTGCACGAATTCACCGGGCTGCAAGTCCTTCTTCTGGTAGCCCAGGTAAAAGTCGTCCAGCGCCAGCACGCGCGTCCCGGCGCTGCTGGCCAGGACCACCCGGCTGCCCAGCGCGATCATCCACGGCATCGAGTCGCCGATGGGCGAGCCGTTCGCCACGTTGCCGCCCAGCGTGCCGGCATGGCGGATCGGCAGCGATGCGAAGCGCTGCCAGAGTTCGGTCAGTTCGGCGGGATAGCGCGCCGCCAGTGCCTGATAAGCGTCCTGCAGCGAGACGCCGGCGCCGATCTCCAGCATGCCGTCACGTTCGTGCATCGCTTTGAGTTCGGCGACCTGGCCGAGATAGATCACGTCACCCAGTTCGCGCAGGTGTTTGGTGACCCACAGCCCGACGTCGGTCGAGCCGGCCAGCAGCACGGCGGCCGGATGGTCGGCGCGCAGCGCCGCCAGTTCGGCCACGGTGTGCGGCACGTGGAAGTGCTGGCCATCCGCGGCATACGTGAAGCCGTGGCTGCGCTGCAGCGTGCGCAGGCGTTCGGCCAGCGCAGCGCGGTCGAAGGCGACGGGCGGCAGTTCGGCCATGCGGCGCGCAGCATCGATGATCGGGCGGTAGCCGGTACAGCGGCACAGGTTGCCGGACAGCGCATCGTTGATCTGGCAGCGCGATGGCGCGCGGCCTTCCTGCTTCAGGTACATGCCGAACAGCGACATCGCAAACCCCGGCGTGCAAAAGCCGCATTGCGAGCCGTGGCATTCGACCAGCGCCTGCTGCACGGGATGGGGCGCGCCGTCGGGCTGCGCCAGGTCTTCGACCGTGAACAGCGCCTTGCCGTCGAGCGTCGGCGTGAACTGGATGCAGGCGTTCACCGCGCGCAGGGCCAGTTCGCCGTCTTCCAGCGAACCGATCACCACGGTGCAGGCGCCACAATCACCTTCGGCGCAGCCTTCCTTGGTGCCGGTGCAGCGCAAATCCTCCCGCAGGTGCTGCAGGATGGTTTGCGTGGGCTTCACGTCGCGCAGTTCGCGCACCTGGCCTTGATACAAGAAGCGGATCGGTTCTGACATGCCTGTCTTTGGTGAGTGGATTGCTGGACGCCCAAGGCGGAAGGCTACCATTCACGGCCCACCAACCCATAATCATTGGATGATATGGAACATATCAGGAAACATATAATGCAACGCCGTCACATGGTCCAAGGATGCACCATTTTCCAATGATTGGCGATGTCGATGCGCCGCGTGACCCAGACCTTGTCGTGCCGGCCCACGTAATCGAGAAAGCGCGCCAGCGCCGCCGTGCGGCCCGGGCGCCCCGCCAGGCGGCAGTGCAGGCCGACCGAGAGCATCTTGGGCTGGTTCAGGCCATCCGGGTCGCCCTCGGCATACAGTACGTCGAAGGCATCCTTCAGGTAATCGAAAAACTGCGTGCCCGAATTGAAGCCGCCGGCCGAGGCAAAGCGCATGTCGTTGGTGTCGAGCGTGTATGGCACCACCAGGTGCGGCGTGCGGCGCACCAGGCCATCCGGTCCGGCCGCATCGACGTGCTGCCAGAACGGCAGGTCGTCGCCGTAATGGTCGGCGTCGTAGGCAAAGCCGCCGTGCTCGACCACGAGGCGGCGCGTGTTGGGCGAGTCGCGGCCCGTGTACCAGCCCTGGGGCGGCGCCCCGGTCAGGTCGCGGAAAATCGCCACCGCTTCGTGCAGGTGCGCGCGCTCGGTGGCTTCGTCGACGTTCTGGTACGAGATCCAGCGCAGGCCGTGGCAGGCGATTTCGTGGCCCAGTTCCTGGAACGCGGCCACCGCCTCGGGATGGCGTGCGAGCGCCTGGGCCACGCCGAACACGGTCAGCGGCAGCTTGCGGTCCTCGAACAGGCGCAGCAGGCGCCACAGGCCGGCGCGCGAACCGTATTCGTACAGCGACTCCATGCTCATGTGGCGCGCGGGGAAGGCACTGGCGCCGACGATCTCGGACAGGAAGGTCTCGGACGCCGCATCGCCATGCAGCACATTGTTCTCGGCGCCTTCTTCGTAGTTGAGCACGAACTGCAGCGCGATGCGCGCCGCGCCCGGCCACTGCGGATGAGGCGGCGTGCGGCCGTAGCCGGCCAGGTCGCGCGGGTAGGAGGTCGGCATGCGTATTCCAGATGGAGTTGGTCCACTCACATCGTGCCATGCCATGACTGCAGCAGTCCAGTATGGATGCCCGGTGCGTCGTTCTTTACGTCATTCGCAACGATTCAACCACCGGTCCCGGGCGTACCCGGCCGTCGATCAAGCGTTCCTTGAGCGCAGTGCGCCCCAACCCGGCAACCGCCCCGACCTCGACGACCAGCGTCGAGCCGGGCGCTGCCTTCTGCAGGGCCGACAGGAAACCACCGAGCAGGCGGCGCGTCAACGCCTGGCGATCGTCCAGCACGTTCACGCGTTGGGCGGCGCCCCACTCGAACTGCACGCCGACCACACGCGCTTCGGTGGCAAGCAGGTCCAGCAGGTCCTGCACGATGTCCGCAAGCGCCAAGGGCTCGGGCTGGGCCGGGCCAGTGCGCTCGAGCGCCAGCACACGCCAGGTGCGCGCCTGGCGGGCGAACTGCGCGCTCATCGCCTTCGAAGTCTGCACCATGGCGGTGACGTCGGCGCCGGCGGCGATCCGGCGCGCCGCAACCTCCATGCGCAGACGGGCGCTCGTCAGGCGTTGCAGCATGTCCTGCCGCAGGCGTTCCAGCGTGTGCTCCATCTGCTGGCTGCTGATGCCAGAGAGCCACTTGGCCAGCAAATCGCATTCCACCGCTTCGGTGGCGCAGAACAGGATGTCACGCACACGGTCGGCCGTGGCCAGGGTCCGCACCGACATGCTCAGCACGCCCATCGGACCTTGCGGCCCGGTGATCGGTACACCCTGGCACGTGAAGGCATGAAAGCCCTCGATGAAATGTTCGGGGCCGACCAGTTCCACATAACCGTTCTCGGCGATGGCGGTGCCAACGCCATTGGCGCCGGCATGCGCCTCATCAAGCAGGGAGCCCGGCCGCGGGAAGTTCTCATCGGCCATGGTTTCAGCGTCGCCGGCCACGCACAGCAGACGGCCGTCGGTGTCCGCCAGCATCGCCGCGTGCCGGTTCTCACCTGCCGCTCTGGACAAGGCCCCGAGAAACGGCGCGGTTGCCGTGATGAGTTCGTGACGCTCTGCGAGCAGCTGCTGTGTGTCGTGTTCTCCCAGCAGGTCGGCGCGGCCGAGGCGAGGATTGCATCCACTGGCGCGTGCGCGGTTCCACGCCCTGAGCACGTACGGCCGCAGCGTGTCCGGCGCCAACTCCTGGTGCTGTACGTAGCGTTCCCACGCGGCGCGCACCTGCTCGACATCGGGATGCCTGATATTGGACAGAAAATGCATCAGGCCATTCCTGCACCTGGCGCGCTTGCACCTGGCAGCAGGCTGCGCATCAGGCGGACCATCTGGTCGAACTCGAATGGCTTCGACAACGCCTCATTGAAGCCGGCGGCGGCCGACTCAGCAGCCAGGCTCGCCATGGCCGACACCAGGACTGCAGGCGCCGTCAACCCGCATTCGCGCATCTGCTTGAGGGCCTGCGAGCCGTTCAACCACGGCATGCGATAGTCGAGCATGACCAGATCCGGGGTCAAGCCATCACAGATGGCGGCCACGGCTCGCCGCGGGTCGTCATGCAGCGACACCCGGAAGCCTTCAGTTTCAAGAAGCCATGCGACGCTCTCGAGCAAATCCAGCTCGTCGTCCACGATCATTACGTGCCATTTCCCTGTCATCGCTCATGATACACCGGCTTGCCATGAATCAACCCAGCGTTCGTGTCTCCGTAAGCATGCGAAAGAATCCTGCCGCCGGCCCGCGAAGTGACGCGGTGCGCCTGCCACGTTATGATGAGTAACCACCCGGACGCAAGGACACCCATGGGCAAACTCACCACCCACGTACTCGACACTGCGCACGGCTGCCCCGGCGCCGGCATCACCGTCGAGCTGTACGCGATCGACACGGCAGGCCGCACGCTGCTCAAGGCTGATGTGACGAACGACGACGGCCGCTGCGCCACGCCACTACTCGAGGCGGCAACAATGCAGCCCGGCCAGTATGAGCTGGTGTTTCATGCGGGCGACTATTACGCGGCGCGCGGCGTGGCCTTGTCCACCCCGCGCTTTCTGGACCGCATCACGCTGGGATTCGGCATCGCTGCCACGGACCAGAATTACCACGTACCGCTGGTGATGACGCCCTGGTCGTACTCGACCTACCGGGGCAGTTAGGTTGGCGCCGCACCGGCTCGGCCCCGCCCGCATCGGCATCGGCCTGATCCAGGGCGTGCTGCTGTACCTGCTTTACACGGCGTTGGAGGATACATGTTGGCCCGCGACCGCTCCCCTGCTGTTCGCGCCGCTGGTGATGCTGGGCGTGCTGCTGCCGGTGATCCTGATCAGCGCCCTCGGGCATCTGCCACGGCGGACGCTGGCAGGCTGGGCGGGCGCCGCGGCCATCGCGATCACGCTGCTGGCCATCCACGACATCTGGCGCCGGCTGGGCGGCGTCGACGTGCTGCGCCCGACGCCATCCGGCGCCCTGTCGGTGTGCCTGGCGGCCGGTTGCTTCATCGCCCACGCGCTGGTGCTCGCCGGCGCGCGCGAGCGCCGGCGCATCGCAGCGTACGCCACCTATTTTGACGTGGCGTGGACCCTTGGCCTGCAGCTCGCCTTCAGCGCGCTGTTCGTCGGCGCGACCTGGCTCGTGCTGCAACTGGGTGCGTCGCTGTTTGACCTGATCCGGCTCGACTTCCTGAGCCAGGCCATGCGCAAGGCCTGGTTCGCCATTCCCGTCACCGCCTTCGCCTTTGCCAGCGCGATGCACCTGACCGACGTCAAGCCGGCCATCGTGCGCGGGATCCGCAATCTGGTGCACGTGCTGCTGTCGTGGACACTGCCGGTGCTCACGCTGCTGGTGGGCGGCTTCCTGGCCAGCCTGCCGTTCACCGGGCTCGAGCCGCTGTGGGCCACGCGCAGCGCCGCCGGGATGCTGCTGTCGGCGGCGGCCAGCTTCGTGGTGCTGATCAATGCGGCCTGGCAGGACGGCAGCGAGCGTCCGGCGCGCGTCATCGCCGTCTCGGCGCGCGTGGCGAGCCTGCTGCTGGCGCCACTGACGCTGATCGCGGCGTACGCCCTCGCGCTGCGCGTGCTCGATCATGGCTGGTCGACAGACCGGGTGATCGCTGCCGCCTGCCTGCTGGTGGCGGCGTGCTATGCCGGAGGGTACGCGGCGGCGGCCCTGCGGCGCGGCTGGCTGCCCACGCTGGCCGGGGTCAACATCGCCGCCGCCTTCGCGGTGCTCGGCGTGCTGGCGCTGCTGCTCTCGCCGCCCGGCGATCCAGGACGCATCGCCGTCGCCAGCCAGCTGGCGCGCCTCGATGCCGGCCAGATCACCTTACGGCAACTGGACGTGGCCTATCTGTGGCATCACGGCGCCCGCTACGGCCGCGCCACCCTGGCCCGGCTCGAAAGCAGCACGACCGGCCCGGATACCGCCTGGCTGCGCACCGAACTGGCGCGCCTGCGCCAGCCTGCCCAGGACACTGGCGTCACGAACATGGCCGAGCAGCTGCGCGTGTGGCCAGAAGGCGCCATGCTGCCGGCCGGCTTCGCGCAGACCGACTGGCGCCGCACGCAGCAATGGGCGCGCCTGCCGCAATGCATGCGCCGCCAGAACACGGTGTGCGACGCATTCGTGCTCGACCTGGGCGGCGACGCTCGGCCCGAAGTGGTCGTCATCGGCGCCGACGATGATGGCGGCGCCGTGTTGCGCCAGGACGCACGCAGCGCGTGGGAACTGGCTGCCAGCCTGCCCGTCATGCTCGGCGATTGCACAGCACTGTTCAACGCCATGCGTGCTGGCCGCCTGCGCGCCGCGCCGCCGCCGGTGCTCGCGGATCTGGAGATCGACGGCCGCCGTATTCCCCTGCAAAACGATACCGGTCATCTGGATTGCACTGCACCATCCGTCAAACCGGTCGACTAACTTGCAATAAATGAATGTGTTCTGACGACCTTGTGTGTCAGTCAGGCCACATTCCATCCGGAAATATCTCCAATACTCTCTGGATGTCATAAAACTGTTGCCGTAAATATTGCCGTCTGGATAGAATTAATTCCAGTATGTACCGGCGCTCCTGCCTGCTGCCCTTGTCAGCGCCGTCGTTCCTAGCAGCCTACGTTACAGCACATTCCTATTATGAAAAAAACAATGATCGCCAGTCTGCTGGCGCTGCCTCTGTGCGCGTCGGTCGCACAAGCACAGGAGAACGCCGTCAAAATCAGCGGCTTCGGCACCGCTGCCGCTACCTATGCGGATGATGGCCGCGCCGAATTTGCCCGTCCGAACCAGGCCAGTGGCAGCGCAGGTGATTTCCGCACCGGCATCGACTCGAATCTCGGCCTGCAGGCCGACTACACCGTCAACGACTGGCTGTCGCTGACCGCGCAGGGCCTGGTGCGCAAGGACGCCGAAGAGGGCTATGGCGCCGAATTGAGCTGGGCCTTCGCCAAGTTCCGCATCTCGGATGAACTGAGCGTGCGTGTGGGCCGCGTCGGCCTGCCGATCTTCATGATCTCGGACTACCGCAATGTCGGCTATGCCAACACCATGCTGCGGCCGCCGTCGGAAGTGTATTCACAGGTGCCGTTCAACAGCGTCGACGGTGTGGACATTACCTGGCGCCACGAGTTCGGCGACACCAGCCTGACCACGCAGTTCGCAGCCGGCAGCACCAAGGCCCCGGTAACGAGCTTCCACGTGCGCGGCAAGGACATCCTGGCGCTGAACGTGGTGGCAGAAAACGGCCCGTTCACGCTGCGCGTGGGCCATGCCCGCACCAAGGTCACGCTCGACGACCTGCCGTCGCTCAATACGCTGGTCGGCTCGCTGCGCGCTGCCGGCGCCGGCTACCGCATGCCCCAGCTGACCGCGCTGGCAAGCGAAGTGGAAGCCGATGGCGACAAGGGCACGTTCAATTCGATCGGCCTGACCGCCGACTGGAACAACTTCGTGCTGCAGAGCGAATTTGCCAAGCGCAAGACCGAGACCTACATCAACGACACCACGTCGTGGTACGTAATGGGCGGCTACCGCATCGGCAAGTTCCTGCCGTACTACACGCACTCGGAACTGAAGATCGACAGCACCATCAACAACACCGTGCCAACCGCCTGCCCTGCCGGATTCCCGGCCGCCTGCACCCCGACCCTGCAGGCGCTGCGCGCCGGCGTGAGCCGCATTGCCGTCTCGGGCGTCGGCCAGGGCGAGCAGACCACCGACACGATCGGCGTGCGCTGGGACTTCTACAAGTCGGCTGCGCTGAAGGTGCAGATCGACCGCATCAAGCCAACCGGCAACGGCCTGTTCATCAATGTCAAGCCGGGCTTCTCCGGTCCTGTGACCGTCGGCGCCGTCGCCCTCGACTTCGTGTTCTAAGGAGCGCCCATGAAAAAATTCCTCATCGCCGCTTGCCTGAGCACCGCTTTTGCTTCGTTCCCCTCTTTGGCCGAAGTCGTGGTCGTCGTCAACCCGAAGGCCGCCGAGAGCGCGCTGACCAAGGACCAGGTCGCCCAGTTCTTCCTGGGTAAATCGACGTCGATGACGCCGATCGACCAGCCCGACAACGCCCCGGTACGCGCCGAGTTCTACAAGAAGGTCGCGGACAAGGACGCGGCCCAGGCCAAGGCCCTGTGGTCCAAGCTGGTGTTTACCGGCAAGGCCACGATGCCGAAGGAAGTTGCCGACCATGCCGGCGTCAAGGCCGCCGTCGCCGCCAACCCGAAGGCCATCGGCTACATCGACAAGAGCGCCGTCGATGCGAGCGTCAAGGTCGTCCTCACCCCATAAGCAAGCACTAACCACGCCCGCCACCGGCTCTGCGCCGCGTGGCGGGCGTTGTATCTGGAGACAAGCATGAGCATCAAGCGCAGGATCTGGGCATTGCCCATCATTTCCGCCATCATCTTCGGCCTGGGGGCCGGCATCAGCGCGACCATCGCGAACGGCGCACTGAAGTCGATCACCACCACCGAGTCGGTGGACTATCCGCTGATGGACGCCGTCAAGGTCCTGTCGCTCGACATCGGGGCCGTCACCGTCATGCTGACCGATGCCGTCACCGAGAACGACAAGGCGCTCGTCGACCAGGCCAACAACCAGGCCGCCAAGGTGCGCACCGCACTCGGCGATCTCGCCAAGATCCCCGGCCAGCAAGCCACGAGCGCACGCCTGAACACCGAATTCAACGCGTACTACACGCCGGCGCTGTCGTCGGCCCGCATCATGCTCGAGATGGAGCAAGGCGACCCGCAAGCCACCGTCGGCGCCATGCAAAAAGCGCTGGCCACGCTCAATGCCGACCTGGCCAAAACAGCCGAGCTGGCGCAGCGCCAGTTCGCCGCCGGCATCGAGGCCAGCCAGAACAGCGTGCGCCAGACCGTCATCGCGATGGTGCTGTCGGCCCTGATCGTGATCGCGGTGCTGGTGGCGATCTCGTGGTTCATGGTTCGCACCATCTGGCAGCAGCTCGGGGGCGAGCCCGCCTATGCGCGCACGATCGCGCAGGCCGTGGCCGCCGGCGACCTGTCGATGGACATCCACACCGACGCGGGCGACAACAGCAGCCTGCTGGCCGCGCTGAAGGAAATGCGCACCCGCCTGTCGACGCTGGTGGGCGACATCAAGGCGTCGGCCGACGCCATTGCCAGCGCCAGCAGCGAAATCGCCAGCGGCAATGCCGACCTGGCCAGCCGTACCGAATCGCAGGCGTCGAACGTCGACCGCACCACGCGCGCGATGGCCGAGCTGACGGGTGAAGTGCGCCAGAACGCCGCCAACGCCAGCGAAGCCAGTGCACTGGTGGTCACGGCCAACGAAATCGCGTCGCGCGGCGGCGACGTCGTCGGCGGCGTGGTCACGACGATGGGCGACATCAGCGCCTCGTCGAAAAAGATTGTCGACATCATCGCCACCATCGACGGCATTGCCTTCCAGACCAATATCCTGGCCTTGAACGCAGCCGTCGAAGCCGCCCGTGCCGGCGAGCAGGGCCGCGGCTTTGCCGTGGTGGCCAGCGAAGTGCGCACACTGGCGCACCGCTCGGCAGCGGCCGCCAAGGAAATCAAGGAGTTGATCGGCGACTCGGTCGCCAAGGTCGGCGCCGGCAGCGCGCTGGTGGACGAAGCCGGCGTGACGATGGCGCAGATCGTCGAGGCCGTGGGCAAGGTGCAAACCATCATGCTCGAGATCCGCGATGCCGGTACGCGCCAGAACGCGGGCATCGAAGACATTGGCCTGGCCATTGGCAGCATCGACGCGATGACGCAGCAAAATGCCGCGCTGGTCGAGGAAGCGGCAGCCGCCGCCGAATCGCTGACGGGCCAGACCGGCCACCTGACCGATGCGCTGGCCGTGTTCAAGCTCGCGCATGCGCCCGGCGTAACTGGCACAGCATCGACCACCCGCCTGGCGCTGGCGCGCTAACACGCATGCAGGATTAGCGGGCTGAAGTGTTGCGAAAACCCAGCTTTGCAAGGCGACCACAACCGTAATAGCTTTACCAAGAGTGTTTCATCGCCGCCAAGGCGGCTCACTCTGTAGCGCGGCAGATGCGCGCACCGCCATGTGGACGATCCGGCATCCATGCCAGATTGTCCACGTGCCCGTCTTGTTGCCCGTCACACCAAATCCTTTACAAAATTAGTGCCCATAGGCATCATCCCTTGATCCGCCGGTGACTCTGGCGTCCTGGTCACTTTCCTGAGGTACCCACACCCGGCTCATATGGCAGCAGTCCTCCCTCATCCGACCACCGGCACACCGTTGTCGGGCCTTGCGCGCGCGCTCGTCCAGGCCAACCGCCTGAGCGCCGTGCAGGCGGACATGCTGCACAAGAAAGCCGCGCAGGAAAAGATCGCGTTCATCGATGCCCTGCTGGCCAGCGGCGCCATCGAGGCGCGCGCGCTGGCCGCGTTTTGCGCCGAGACCTTCGGCTATCCGCTGCTCGACCTGTCGGCCTTTTCGGTGGGCGTGCTGCCCGCCAGCGCCATCGACGCCAAGCTGATGCAGGCCCAGCGCGTGATCGCGCTGGCCAAGCGCGGCAACAAGCTGTCGGTCGCGCTGTCGGACCCCACCAACAGCCAGGCGCTGGACCAGATCAAGTTCCAGAGCGAGGCCACGGTCGAACCGGTGATCGTGCCGCACGACGCCCTGCTGGCCCTGCTGGCAGCCATCGCCAAGGGCGCCGAACAGGACCTGAGCGACCTGGCCGGCGAAGAAGCGGCAATCGAGTTCGCCGATGACGACAAGGACACCGCACCGCCCGAGGCAGCCAACGATGTCGAGGATGCGCCAATCGTGCGCTTCCTGAACAAGATCCTGATCGACGCGGTGACGATGGGTGCATCGGACATCCACTTCGAGCCCTTTGAAAAGTTTTACCGCATCCGCCTGCGCGTGGACGGCGTGCTGCGCGACCACGCCTCGCCGCCACTGGCGATCCGTGAAAAGCTGGTCTCGCGCATCAAGGTGCTGGCGCGCCTGGACATCGCCGAAAAGCGCGTGCCGCAGGATGGCCGCATGCGCCTGATCATGTCGGCCACGCGCACGATCGATTTTCGCGTCAGCACGCTGCCCACGCTGTTCGGCGAAAAGACCGTCATGCGTATCCTGGATGCGACCCAGGCCCAGATGGGCATCGACGCACTCGGCTACGACCCCGACCAGAAGGCGCTGCTGCTCGACGCCATCGCCCGCCCTTACGGCATGGTGCTCGTGACCGGCCCGACCGGTTCCGGCAAGACCGTCTCGCTGTACAGCTGCCTGAACCTGCTCAACAAGCCGGGCATCAATATCTCGACCGCGGAAGACCCGGCCGAGATCAACCTGCCCGGCGTGAACCAGGTCAACGTCAACGAAA
>Ga0308158_10000653_pt1 | contig 49579 bp, 46 predicted proteins | sample PhyBR2_FD_201038 | JGI IMG/M metagenome (GOLD analysis project Ga0308158, IMG submission 201038) | Phyllosphere microbial communities from UC Gill Tract Community Farm, Albany, California, United States - DLSLB.R2 | ecosystem: Host-associated > Plants > Phyllosphere > Unclassified | place: USA... | reverse complement strand
TGCGCTTGAAGCGACGGAGCGCAAACTCGAAGGGCTCGTTCTCGCGGACTTTAACGCTGGGCATGGAATCTCCGGGACACAGTAGAACCGGGTCACGCCCGGTGAGAGCCGCACATTATAGCGGCGACAAAAGAAGTTGCAACCCACCCCGGCAAACTTCTTGGCCACAGGTGGTGTCAGGTGGGCTGGCGGTAACGCTGCCGGGGCCTCAGCGGTCCATAATACCCGGTATGCGAGTCCTTGGTATTGAATCTTCCTGTGATGAGACCGGCGTGGCGGTGTACGACACCGCCCTGGCCGGCCCGGACGCCCTGCGCGCCCATGCGGTCTACAGCCAGATCGCCCTGCACGCCGAGTACGGCGGGGTGGTGCCTGAACTGGCCAGCCGCGACCACGTGCGCAAGCTGCTGCCGCTGATCCGCCAGACCCTGGCCGAGGCCGGGATGGGCGTGGCCGACATCGACGGGGTGGCCTATACGGCTGGCCCCGGGCTGGTCGGTGCGCTGCTGGTGGGGGCGGGCGTGGCCCGCTCGCTGGCCTGGGCGCTGGAGGTGCCGGCGGTCGGTGTACACCATATGGAAGGGCACCTGCTGGCCCCGTTGATGGAAGACGACCCGCCGCAGGCCCCGTTCGTGGCGCTGCTGGTGTCCGGCGGTCATACCCAGCTGGTGGCGGTGGACCGGATCGGCCAGTACCGCCTGCTGGGCGAGACCCTGGACGATGCGGCCGGCGAGGCCTTCGACAAGACCGCCAAGCTGATGGGCCTGCCGTATCCGGGTGGCCCGCAGCTGGCGGCGCTGGCCGAGCGCGGTACCCCGGGCAAATACACGTTTACCCGCCCCATGACCGACCGGCCCGGGCTGGATTTCAGCTTCTCCGGGCTGAAGACCCAGGTGCTGCTGGCCTGGCGCGACAGCGACCAGAGCGAGCAGACCCGCGCCGACATCGCCCGGGGCTTTGAAGATGCCGTGGTGGACACCCTGGCCATCAAGTGCGAGCGCGCGCTGGATGCGGCCGGTACCGATGTGATCGTGGTGGCCGGCGGGGTGGGCGCCAACAAGCGGCTGCGCGCCAAGCTGCAGCAGATGGCGGCCCGCCGTGGGGGCCGGGCCTGCTTCCCGCGCCCGTCGCTGTGTACCGACAACGGCGCGATGATCGCCTTCGCCGGCGCGCTGCGGCTGGAAGCCGGCCAGCACACGCCGCCGCAGGTGCAGGTCACCCCGCGCTGGGACATGGCGACGCTGCCGGCGGTGTAGATCGCGCTGATCGAACCGCCTGCACTGAAGGCCCCCGAATGGGGCCCTTCGTGTTTATCCGGGTGCGCCTGCGAGAAGCGCGTGCGGCGTGAATCCAGTGCGCATTGCATCGCAGTTCTGCCCGCTCGGGCTTGCCGCTGTCGTTGGCATCACGTAGCGTCATCATGACGTGCCACCGGGACATGCCGATGGGTGATCCCCATCTCCCCCCGGGGACAAGGTGGTAAGCAAAGGGCCCCGCGGGGCCCTTTGTCTTTGGGCGTCTCCGGTCGCATCTGCCCCCGGTTCCCGGCACGTTCCGGCCCGCGCCGTTACCATGTTCGGCATCTTCCACGTGGCATGGCTATGGACAAGGTATTCATCGAAGGGCTCGAGATCGATGCCCTGATCGGCATCTACGACTGGGAACGGCGGATCCGCCAGACCCTGCGGTTCGACCTGGAAATGGGCTTCGACAACCGTCGCCCGGCGGCCAGTGACGACATTGCCGATACCCTCAACTACAAGGCCGTGAGCAAGCGTATCGAGCAGTTCGTGCGCGAGTCCGATTTCGGCCTGGTCGAAACCCTGGCCGAACGCATCGCCGAGATCGTGCTGCGTGAGTTCAAGGTGGAATGGCTGCGCCTCAAGCTGAGCAAGCCCGGCGCCGTGCGCGGCGCGCGCGCGGTGGGCGTGATCATCGAACGCAGCGCGTCCTGACCGGGCGCTGCCCACCGTAGTGCCGGGCTCTGCCCGGCAACCAGGAACCACCGTAGTGCCGGGCTCTGCCCGGCAACCCCAAAACTGGAGACCTCCCCAAGATGCTGGATGCAGTAGTAGCAACCCGTTGGCTGGACGACCTGCAGCGAACCCTCGAACCCTGGCCGTGGGCCTACACCGCCGCGGTGCTGTGTCTGCTGGCGCTGGCCGCGTGGCTGGCCAATTTCGTCACCAAGAAGATCCTGCTGCGCGGCCTGCGCGGGTTGATCAACCGGCTGCCCGGCGGGACCGCCCAGGGCGGGCGCGGCAACAACGTGATGCGGGTGGTGTCGCGGTTGTCCAACGTGGTGCCCAGCCAGGTCATTGCCGCCGGCATCACCGTGGTGCCCGACCTGCCTGCGCCGCTGGTGGCCTTCGTCATCGGCGCCTGCCAGGCCTGGGCGATCCTCACGGTGGCGCTGGCGATCTCGCACGCGCTGGACGCGGCCAACGACATCTACGAGCGCCGCCCCGACGCGCGCAACAAGCCGATCAAGGGCTACCTGCAGGTTGGCAAGATCGTCATCTTCGTCATTGCCGGGCTGTCGATCGTGGCCGCCCTGGCCGGGGTGGACCTGCGCTACCTGGTCACCGGTCTGGGCGCGGCCACCGCCGTGCTGATGCTGATCTTCCAGGACACCATCCTGTCGCTGGTGGCCAGCGTACAGATCAGCGGCGACGGCCGGGTGCGGCTGGGCGACTGGATCGAGATGCCCAGCCAGAGCGCCGACGGCGACGTCATCGACATCGCCCTGCACACCATCACCGTGCAGAACTTCGACAAGACCATCACCACCATCCCGACCAAGAAGCTGGTCACCGAGTCGTTCAAGAACTGGCGCGGCATGCAGGAGGCTGGCGGACGCCGGATCAAGCGCGCGCTCTACCTGGACCAGCACAGCGTGGGCTTCGTCGATGCGCCGATGCTGGCCGAGCTGGAACAGTTCGCGGTGCTGGGTGAGTACCTGCGCGAGAAGCAGAGCGAACTGCAGCAGTGGAACGCGCAGCTGCAGGCCAAGGGCGTGGCGGCGGTGAATGCGCGGCGGGTGACCAACCTGGGCACGTTCCGCGCGTATGTGGAGCGCTACCTGCGCCAGCATCCCGGCATCCATACGGACATGACGCTGCTGGTACGGCAGTTGCAGCCGACCACCGAAGGCCTGCCGCTGGAGATCTACTGCTTCACCCGCACCACCGCGTGGGGCGAGTACGAGGGCATCCAGTCGGACGTGTTCGACCACCTGCTGGCCACGCTGCCGGCCTTCGGGCTGCGCGTGTTCCAGGCCTCCAGTGACGCGATGTTGATGGCCGGCCAGCAGCGCGTGGCCGCCGCAGAGTAAGCTCCTGGGCCCCCGCCACCGCGCTCACGGTGGCGGGGTTCTTCCCCCGGGGAAGAAAAATGAACGCCAAAATCATTCACAACGGGCCCGGGAACGCTAGAATCCTGGCCTTGTAAACGTTTTCATAAGGACAGCCGGTGGCCGCCGATCGTATCGAAACCCTCATTGCCAAGATGACCGTCGAAGAAAAAGTCGGCCAGCTCGGTGTGTTCGCCGACATGGTTCGGCCGTTCGCCCCGGACGTGAACCCGGAAGCCAACGTGCTCAACGCCGACCAGGTGCTGCAGCAGGTGCGCGAGGGCAAGGTGGGGTCGCTGTTCAACGGCGTGGGCGTGGAAGCCGGCCGCCGCATCCAGCAGGTGGCGCTGGAAGAAAGCCGCCTGGGCATTCCGGTGATCCTGGCGGCCGATGTCATCCACGGCATGCGCACCGTGTTCCCGATCCCGCTGGGCGAAGCGGCCAGCTTCGAGCCCGACCTGGCCGAGCGCACTGCACGCGCCACCGCTGTGGAAGCCACGGCGGCCGGCCTGCACTGGACCTACGCACCGGCGGTGGACATCGCCCGCGACCAGCGCTGGGGCCGCGGTGCCGAAGGTGCCGGTGAAGACGTGGTGCTGGGCTGTGCGTTCGCCGCCGCCCGCGTGCGCGGCTTCCAGGGTCCGGACCTGCGCGCCGCCGATGCGCTGCTGGCCACGCCGAAGCATTTCGCCGCCTATGGCGCGGTGATGGCCGGCATGGAATACAACATGGTCGACATCTCGCCGCAGACCCTGCGCGACGTGCACCTGCCGCCGTTCCAGGCCGCCTTCGAGGCGGGCGCGCTCACCGTGATGTCCTCCTTCAACGACATCAACGGCGTGCCGGCCAGCGCCAACGCCGAACTGCTCACCGACATCCTGCGCGGCGAGTGGAAGTTCCCGGGCGTGGTGATCTCCGATTACACCGCCGACATGGAGCTGGTTGCGCACGGCTATGCCGCCGATGACCGCGACGCCACCGCCAAGGCGTTCACCGCCGGCCTGGACCTCAGCATGCAGAGCGGCTTCTATGCCGAGCACCTGCCGGGCCTGATCGAGAGTGGCGAAGTGCCGATGGCCACGCTGGACGAATCGGTGCGCCGCATCCTGCGCCTGAAGGATGCGATCGGCCTGTTCGACGATCCCTACCGTTCGCTGGACCTGGACCGCGAAGCGTCCACCGCGCACATCGCCGAACACGATGCGCTGTCGCGCGATGCCGCGCGCCGGTCGATCGTGATGCTCAAGAACACCGACGCGGTGCTGCCGCTGAAGAAGACCGGGCAGAAGATCGCGCTGATCGGGCCATACGTGCAGGACCGCGAGAACATCGAAGGCTGCTGGACCCTGTTCGGCGACAAGTCGCGCTATGTGAGCCTGGAAGCCGGCGTGCGCGCGGCGATCAGCGATGAAGCCCTGCTTGAAATCGTGCCGGGCTGTGACCTGGAGGCGGCCGTGCAGGACGGCATCGAGCAGGCCGTGGCCGCTGCGCTGCGCGCCGACGTGGTGGTGCTGGCGCTGGGCGAACCGCAGCGTTACAGCGGTGAAGCGCAGTCGCGCGTCGAAATCACCCTGCCGCCGGCCCAGCAGGCGCTGGCCGAGGCGGTGGCCATGACCGGCAAGCCGCTGGTGGTACTGCTGCGCAATGGTCGCGCGCTGGCACTGCAGGGCGCGGTGCGCAATGCGCAGGCGGTGGCGATCACGTGGTACCTGGGCACCCAGACCGGTCATGCCGTGGCCGATGTACTGTTCGGCGACTACAACCCGTCCGGCCGCCTGCCGGTGAGCTTCCCGCAGGTGTCGGGCCAGCAGCCGTTCTTCTACAACCACTCGCGCACCGGTCGCCCGGAACTGCCGACCATGTCCGAGTTCAAGGCGCGCTGGCGCGAGATCCCGAACGAGGCGCTGTATCCGTTCGGGCATGGCGTGGGCTACACCACCTTCGGCTACGGCGTGCCGAAGCTGAGTGCGGAGAAGCTGGGCTGGGATGACACCCTGACCATCACCACCACGCTCACCAACACCGGTGCGGTGGCGGGCGAGGAAGTGGTGCAGCTGTACATCCACGACCGCGTGGCCAGCCGCGTGCGGCCGGTGCGTGAGCTGAAGGCGTTCCGCAAGGTGGCGCTGCAGCCGGGCCAGAGCACCGAGGTGCAGTTCACCTTGGACCGCCACGCGCTGGGCTTTACCGGCCGCGATGGCGTGTTCGGCGCCGAGCCGGGCCAGTTTGAGCTGTGGGTGTGTGCGTCGTCGGCGAGTGGCGAGCCGGTGATCTTCGAGCTGCTGGCCGGTTGATCCTGTGGGGGCATCGCCGCCGCCCCGAGGGTAGAGCCGACCGTTGGTCGGCTGCCCCAAACGCACTGGTCTCTGCTTGATGGCAGCCGACCAACGGTCGGCTCTACGTTGTGGGTTGGTCGTCTGGGACGGCAGCCGACCAACGGTCGGCTCTACGTTGTGGGTTGGTCGTCTGGGACGGCAGCCGACCAACGGTCGGCTCTACGTTGTAGGTCGTCGCCTGTGGCGGTAGCCGACCAACGGTCGGCTCTACCTTGGTGGTGTCGGGTGTGGCGGTCATCCCCTGTGGTGCGGCGGTGGCCGTCATCGGCGGCTGACGTGTGGGCGGTTACGCTGGCTGCCTTGCATAATCGTCTGGAGCCCAGCATGCGCGCGATCCGAATCCTGCTTCCCACCCTGTTGCTGGCCGCGTGTTCGCAGCCGGCACCACCGGCGACCGATGCGGCGGCTCCTGCGCCGACCTCACCGCCTACCACCACCGCCACGCCGAGCGAGGACGCGCCGGCGGCCGGCATGTCGCCCGATGCGGTGGCAACGCCGGCCGAAGCGGCTGCGCAGACCGCGCCGGCGGCTTCCGCACCGGATGCCAGCGCCGATAGCAGCGAGGGCGACGTTCGTCAGCGCATTGAACGCCTGCTCGGCGATGCGCCCCGCTATGAGGCGGTGTTCACTGCCTTGCAGAAAGGCGTGGCTGCGCATGATGCCAAGGCGGTGGCGGCCCTGCCGCTGTACCCGGTGAGCGTCAACGTGGGCGGCAAGAAGCGCAAGGTGGCCGACGCGGCCACCTTCGAGCGCGAGTACGACCGCATCATCACCGCCGACATCGCCAAGACCATCACCGAACAGAAATTCGACGATGTGTTCGTCAACTGGCAGGGCGTGATGCTGGGCAACGGCCAGGTCTGGATCAACGGCATCTGCCCGGCCAACGACTGCACCAAGGCCAAGGTCGGCATCGTGACCGTGCAGGACTGACCGGCGCGCATCACCGGGAACCGACCACGGGTCGGTTCCTCATGCCTGCCTGATGCGGACTGCCCGTTGACCGATGCGCGGTGCCGCGCGGGTAGCGATCCTAGATCGCTACCCGCGCCGGTGACGACTGACGGTTGATCACACCCGGTAGGTACCAACCGTTGGTCGATACGCGTTTATCCGCTACGCCCGTGGCTCACCCCTTCGGGGTGAGCTTCAACAACCGGCCGTTCTTCCCGTCTTCCAGCAGCCAGATGGCGCCATCCGGGCCCTGTTCCACTTCGCGGATGCGCTCGCCCATGTCGAAGCGCTCGGCCTCGCGCGCGTTGTCGCCATCGAAGGCCACCCGCACCAGCGCCTTGGACGACAGCCCGCCGATGAAGCCGCTGCCCTTCCACTGCGGGAACTGCGCGCCGTTGTAGATGATGAAACCGGCCGGCGAAATCACCGGCGTCCAGGTCACCTTGGGCGCGGCGAATTCCGGGCGCGTGCTGTGGTCGGGAATGTCGCGACCGTCGTAATGGTTGCCGTTGGATACGATCGGGTAGCCATAGTTGGCGCCTCGCTGGATCAGGTTGAGCTCGTCGCCACCGGCCGGGCCCATTTCGTGCACCCACAGCTTGCCGCGTGCATCGAAGGCGATGCCCAGCGCATTGCGGTGGCCCAGCGACCAGACCTGCGCGGCCACGCCGCCCTGCGAGGCGAACGGGTTGTCGGCCGGCACGCTGCCGTCGTCGTTCAGGCGCACGATCTTGCCGAGGTTGCCGCCCATATCCTGGGCCGGATCGAACTTCTGGCGTTCGCTGGAGGTGATCCACAACTTGCCGTCCGGACCGAACGCCAGCCGGTGGCCGTAATGGCCGCCGCCTTCCACCTTCGGGGTCTGGCGCCAGATCACCTTGAAGTCCTGCAGCGTGCCGCTGCCATCGGCGGCCAGAACCAGGCGGGCGCGGCCCACGGCGGCGCCGCGGGTGTCGCCTTCGCCAGCTTCGGCATAGCTCACATACACCAGCTGGTTCTTGGCAAAGCCGGGGTGCGGCAGCACGTCGCCGAAACCGCCCTGGCCGGCGTAGGCCACCTTGGGCACGCCGCTGATGGCTGCACGTTTGCCGGTTTTCAGGTCCACATGCTGCAGGGTGCCGGCCTTTTCGCTGACCAGCAGGCTGCCATCGGGCAGGAAGCTCATTGCCCACGGTTCGTTGAAGGTGCCTGCTTCGGTGGCGGCAAAGGGCCACTCGGCCTTCTTCAGGACCGGGGGGGCCGCCTTGTCAGCGGCCACGCAGGCGGTGGCGAAGAGGGGCAGGGTGAGGGTGACGGCGAGCGACAGCAGCAGCTTGCGGGTCATGGGAATCTCCGGGTGGGGATGCGATGGCCAGCCATGGTTGTACAGCATGCCCATCAACGCGGCGTGGACCATACGTCATCCCCGTAGGCGCGCGGGCCGTGATCGGCTACCGTTGGCGCGGGCTGCCCGTAGGGCGGCGTATGCGGCTTGCCGCCATCAAATGGAGTTGGATCACATGAAACAACAGGTGCACAAGCCGTCCCCGGCCTTCATCGCCGCCTCGTGGGCAGCGCTGCTGCTGGGCGCGGCCGCCTATCTGGTTGGACTGTTCAACGCCGAGATGGCGCTCAACGAGAAGGGCTACTACCTCACCCTGCTCCTGTTCGGCCTGTTTGCGGCGGTGTCGCTGCAGAAGAGCGTGCGTGATCGCGTCGAAGACATCCCGGTCAGCGGCCTGTACTACGCGCTGTGCTGGTTCGCCCTGCTGGCCTCGCTGCTGTTGCTGCTGGTGGGCCTGTGGAACGCCACGCTGCTGCTGAGCGAAAAGGGCTTTTACGGCATGGCCTTCGCCCTGAGCCTGTTTGGTGCGGTGGCGGTGCAGAAGAACACCCGCGACCTGATGGCCGCGGGTGGCAATGTGCGCGAGATCCCGCCGCTGCCCAGCGGCGACTAAGCGCGAGCAGGTGCCGCGCGCTGCCTCAGGTGCCGCGCGGCACACCCTTGTCCAGGTGCGACTGATGCAGGGCGGTGGATTCATCCCAGCCGCGGCGCACGGCGTTGCGCGCCTGTTCCCAGGTCAGCTTGCTCTTGCCGCGCTCCTGCGCCCAGCGCGTTTCCAGCTCGGCTTCCACCTGCTCGTAGGCGCGGATCATCTCGTCGGCCCGGGAGTAGTGGCCCAGCTGGTAGGCCGGCTCGTAATCGTCGTAGAACTGGCTGTTGTCGTAGTACGGCTCGCTCGGGAAGCGTTCGCGCCAATAGTCCGATACCGCCTGGCGCGGCACACCGTCTTCCGGCACCCGGCCGGGAATCTGGTAATCAGTAGGCATGTGGTGGCTCCGGTTGGGTGAGGCTCCACCCTACCCAGTGGCCGGTTAACGCTGTGGACCCACGAGGTGAATGACACATCAAGCGTCATCCACCGCGCGGTGTCTGTTCAGGCCGGTCGGTCCTTGCGCGGCAGCATGTAGATCACCGCGCCCACCGCGAAGGCAATGCCGGCGGCGGCGATGTTCTGCCAGCTGGCACTCACGAACAGCGCCACGCACAGCACGAGCGCCAGCACCGGAATCACCGGGCCACCCGGCAGCTTCAACGCACCGGGGCGGTCGCGGAAACGGCGCGCCAGTACCAGCACCGCCGCGGCCGTGCCGATATAGGCAAACAGGCGCGTGGTCATCGACAACAGCGCCAGCTGCACGAACGAACCGGACAGCGCCAGCGCCAATGCGATCACGCCCTGGGTCACGATGGCCGCCGCCGGCGTGCGGAAGCGCGGGTGCACGTTGGCCAGTACCTTCGGCCCGTAGCCATCGCGGGCCAGGGCGAACAGGAAGCGCGGGCCCATCATCATGGTGTTGCTGTTGGTGCCCAGGATGGAGATGGTGGCACCTACGGTGAGGATCAGCGCCAGCGCCTCGCCGCCAAAGCGGGAGGCCGCATCGGCCAGCGGCGTGGGCGAGGCGGCCAGGTTGGCCAGCGTGCCCTGTGCCACCAGCTGTACCGCACCGTAAATGACGGTGACGCTGATGATCATAGTGATCAGCGCGAACGGAATGTCGCGGCGTGGGTTCTTGTACTCGCCCGCGGCGGCCGGGATGTTCTCGAAGCCCGCATAGGCGTACAGCAGCAGCAGCGCCGCCTCGCCCATGCGCTGCAGGTCGTGCGGGTCCGGGCGGACCCCGGAGAAGGCCAGATCCATGTCGACGTAGAACGCGCCGATCGCCACGAACAGCAGCAACGGCAGCAGCTTGCCGATCACCAGGATCACCCCGGTGCGCGCAGCCGAGCGCACCCCGGCCACGTTGACGGCGGTGAGGAAGCCCAGCGACACCACGATGATCAGCACGCGGCCGAGGTCGTGGCCGGCCCATGGCCAGAACCGTGCGACTGCGTCCGCCAGCGCGTTGCTGAGCGCGGCGGCCGAGCTGATCCGGGTGAGCCAGATCATCCAGCCGATCTCGAACCCGGCAAACCGCCCGAACGCCTCGCGGGCGTACAGGTAGCTGCCACCGGGTTGGTCGAAGTAGCTGGCCGCCTGCGCGTAGCACAGCACCAGCAGCGCCACCACGATGCCGGCGGCAACCACGCCCCACAGGCTGAAGGGTCCGAGCAGGGCGACGGTGGCGGCGGGCAGCAGGTAGATGCCGCTGCCGATCACATCGTTGATCGACAGCCCGACGATCTGCCAACGGCTGACCGCGCGTTCCAGTTGGGGATCGGCCGGGGCGCTCATCGGGTGGTTTCCGGTGCGGGCGGCAGGTTCCAGTCGTGCTGCATCTGCTGGTATTGAACGCGCGGCAGCAGCACGAACAGGGGGCGCCTGGTCGGATCCAGCCAGGCCAGCAGGCGCTGCATGTGTTCGGGCTGCATGGCGGTGCAGCCGGCGGTGGCCTCCCCGGGCGTGCGCCACAGGTGGGCGAAGATGCAGCTGCCTCGGCGCGCTTCGCCCTTCGGGTTGTGCTCGATCACAAAGCCCTCGCGATAGCGCACATCCCCCTTGTTGTGCAGGTCCAGACGCATCGGCTCGGTGGAGCCTTCCACCGCGTCGCTACCCACGACCTCGGCGTCGACGATGCGGTTGTAGTACGGCGAATCGGGCACGTCCATGCAGTAGCTGCTGGCCAGCATCGGCTGGTACGGCAGGGCGGTGGTGATCGTCGGGGCGTAGCCGAAGGCCGGGCCGATGGTGAAGACGCCGGCCGGGCTGCGACCATCGCCTTCCTTCTTTACCGGGTCCCCGGGCTTCACCGGGTCACCAGGTTGGTGCGGGCCAACGCCTTGCGCCGGTACCAAGCCCACGCCCCAGGCGCTGCCGTTGCGGCCTACGGCCACGTCGAATGCGCTGCCCTGTGGCGCCCAACCGTGCGGGGTGCGTTCATAGGCCTGCAGCCGGCCATGGGGGGCATCCCAGCTGTCAGTGACGACCACGATCATCTGGTGGTGGTCCTGCAACGGCCCCACAGCCGGAGTGAGCGCGGCGGCGGGCAGGGCGCTGGTGGCTAGCACGACGGCGAAGACGGATCGGTACAACGGCAGCATCGTGGCGGACTCCAGAAGAGCAGGTGTTGATCAGGTATCGATCAGGTGTTCGATCCGTTCCAGGTTCACCCCGAGCTGGCGGTGGCGGTCCGGGTTGGCATGGCACAGCAGCACGAAGACGAAATCCAGCAGGGACTGCAATGAGGCACGGTACAGCAGCTGGGCCAGGTGTGGCGCCGGGTCGTGCGCGCACAGCACCAGGGACGCATTGGCGTGCGCGCGCAGCGGGTTGGCGCTGTGCCGGGTGATCGACACCACCTTGCCGCCCACGTCCTGGAACTGGCGCGACAGCTGGAACAGCTGCGGCAGCTTGCCGAACTCGGAAAACACCAGCATCACGTCGTTGGCGCGCGCCGCCGACAGGTTGGCCATCATCAGGATCGGGTCGGCGTGGTGCACGGTGAGCATGCCCAGCAAAGACAGCCGCATGGCGAACTCGCGCGCATACAGGCCGTCGTCGCCCAGGCCGTAGACGAACACCTTGGGCGCGGCGTCGATCAACTGCACGATGGCCTCGACATCGGCCTGCGGGTTGGCCACCCGGGTCTCTTCCTCGGCGGCGGCCTTGCTCAGCCGCAGGCGCTCGGCGATACCGGTGTAGGCGTTGCTGTCGGCCGCGGCCGGCGCCTGGGCCTGGGTGCCGTTGCCGGCGCGGGCCACCGCTTGGCCGATGGAGTACTTCAGGTCGGGGTAGCCCTTGAAGCCCAGCTTCTGGCTGAACTTGACCACGCTGGACTGGCTGATCCCCAGCGCGCTGGCCAGCTGCTGGGACGAGTAGTCGCGCAGCAGGTGGGCGTTGTCGAGGATGAAGTCGGCGATGCGGCGTTCGATCGCCGACATGTGGTCACGCTCGGAGCGGATTTTCACCAGAGGGGGCATGGGTGGGTCATCGGGTCCGGAAAGGAGAGAATACGCAAAGCGCCGGGCAGAGCCGACCGTTGGTCGGCTGCGCACCCCGGAATTGCGCGAACAGCAGCCACCCATGGGGTGGCACTACCCGCAGGCGGTGCAGGCAGCGTCACCACCGCGGCGGCGTGATCATCTCCAGCCCCCGCACCTCGGTGATGCCCAGCCCGGGCGCGTCGCTGATGGTGATCTCCGATTCGTTGAAATTCACCCCGCCGCTGACCGGGTTGAACTGCCCCAGCGACGGTCCGTCCAGGTCCACCTTGGTGATCACATCGCTCTTGGCCACCGCCAGGTGCACGGCCGCCGCCACGCTGATGCTCGACTCGATCATGCAGCCGATCATGCACGGTACCCCGTAGATGGCGGCGATGTCGGCGATGCGGATCGCGTTGGACAGCCCGCCGGTCTTCATCAGCTTGATGTTGATGATGTCTGCGGCGCGTTGCTGGATCAGGTCGACCACCTGGCCGGGGTTGAACACGCTCTCATCGGCCATCACCGGCGTGTTGACCCGGTCGGTGACGTACTTCAGCCCGCTGATGTCGGCGGCCTTCACCGGCTGTTCCAGCAGTTCCAGCACCACCCCGGCCTCTTCCAGCGTGCGCATCGCGTGCACCGCCTGCTTGGCGGTCCAGCCCTGGTTGGCGTCCAGGCGCAGCAGCGCACGCCCCTGCACGGCGGCGTGGATCGCCTTGACCCGTTCGATGTCCAGGCCGATGTCCTTGCCCACCTTGATCTTCAGCGACTCGAAACCGCGTTCGATCGCCGACAGCGAATCGGCCACCATCTTGTCGATGTAGTCCACGCTGATGGTGATGTCGGTGGTGATCACCGGGTCGCCACCGCCCAGCATCTGGTACAGCGGCGCCTTGTGCAGCTGCGCCCACAGGTCGTACACCGCGATCTCCACCGCAGCCTTGGCGCTGGTGTTGCGCTCCATCGCACCCTGGATCAGCGCGCACACATGGTTGAGGTTGGCCACGTCCTGGCCGATCAGGCGCGGCTTGATGAAACTGTTGATGGCCTCGATGATCGAGCCGTGGGTATCACCGGTGATCACCGCGGTGGCCGGCGCTTCGCCGTAGCCGGTATGGCCGGTATCGGTGCGCACCAGCACCACCACGTCTTCCACCGTATCCACGGTGCGCAGCGCGGTCTTGAACGGGGTCTTCAACGGCACGCGCAGCATGCCAAGTTCGATGTCGGTGATCTTCATTCAGGAGTCTTGGCTCGAAGGCGCTGGATGTTGGTGATGCGGTCGATGTAGCTCACGGTGTCGCTGGCCATCATCGGCTCCAGCGGGGTCACCGACACGCCGTTGAGGTGCGCCTGCACGCGTGTGCCGTCGGGGCCGGACCAGCTGCCGCCGGCGGTGTCATGGATTACCCAGGTGCGGCCATCCACATGGCCGATGGTCATCATGACGTGGCCGGGGATGTAGACCAGGTCGCCCACCTGCAGCTGGTTCACCGCCGTGGTGCGCCGGGCCTTGCTGTCCTTGCCGGCGAACGCGATACGGTCCAGCGCCGGGCTCACCGCCTGCGCGCTGGTGTTGCGCGGCATCAGCACGCCCACGCTACGGTAGATCTCGGATACGAAGCCGCTGCAGTCGCGGGTGTCGTAGTCGTGGCCCCAACCGTAGCGTTCGCCGAGGAACTTGAAGGCCTGGGTGAGCAGGGTGCGCGGGGTCAGCGGCAGGTAGTCGGCCGCACTGTCCTGCGAGCGCGGCAGCAGCGCCGGTACCAGCGCCAGGCGACCATCGTCATTGCGCACCGGCAGCTGCAGCACGTAACCGGCGTGCGCCTGCTGGCCGTTCACCGGGGTGCCCGGCGGCCAGTCGGCCAGCACCGGCAGGCGCACGCCCATGTCCAGCTGCAGGCGCGACACGCGCGGTTCTTCCGGCGTGTAGGCGGTGAAGGCGGTCGCGCCGGTGATCACCCGGTACGGCCCGCGCTGGCCGTAGCCGAGCACCGTGGCCGCATCGCCGACGGCAACGAAGCGTTTCTCGATCCACGCCGCATAGCGCTCGCTGGTGACGAACAGCCACTGGCCATCCGCGCTTTCGTGCATCACCGCTACTGCGTCGCCGGGGAACAGCGCCGATTCCTGGAAGCGGTCGATATCGGTGTCGCCCTGGGTGGTGAATACCCGCAGCGAGGTGGGGAAGGTGCGCAGTGCGGCGCGATGGGTGACCAGGCCGTACTGCAGCGGGCGTTGTGCGGGAATGGCGGCCAGCGCCAGGTTGTCCAGGCTGGCGGTGCGCTGCGCCGCACCGAGCTGTTTGCCATCCACGCCGTACAGGGTTTTCTCCGGCCACTTCGACAGTGCCTGCACCGCGGCCAGTACCTGTGCACGCGGCAGCTGTGCGGGCAGTGCGCGCAGGTCGTGGATGGAGGAATCTTCGGCGCGCATGCGCGCGTTCTGCGCGTTGATCTGGGCGCGGTCCAGGATCAGCGCATCGGCAGTGGGCAGGCGGGCAGCCCAGTACTGCGGGGTGAGGTAGGCTTCATGCAGCCCCACCACATACGGCAGCGGCGCGCCGGGATGGGGCTCGCCGGGCACGCTGCCATCGGCGGACCATGCGGGCGCGCTGGCCACGGCCAGCAACAGCGCCAGCACGCGTTTGGCGGTGGCGGGCCAGAGCGCAGGGCGGAAACGGTTCATGGCGGCACTGTCCTCGGTGGGCGGGCAGGTAGGTGCGGCGCGGGTCATGCCGCCCACTCCGTGGCCACATCGTCTTCATGGCGCGCCGGCAGCGAAGGCGCGGCGTGGTAGTGGCTGCCCGCGCGAACGTAGGCGTGCGCGCGCCAGGGGAAGCGCGCCCCGGCTGGCACGAAGCCGGCCTGGCAATGGTCGCAGCGCAGCTCTGGATGATTCATGGGGCACGTCCTCCAGCGGCGGCGGGTGTCATGGAATACTTATTCCTTTCGCTGTGGAATGCAAGAATAAATTATTGACCGGTGTCACGGCTGGTGTTACACAGCCCTTACCACCCGCGCTGGGGAAGTGTCGCTGTGGATCGTGCCGTTCGCAAACCGCTTGTGCCTGCTGCCGCCAGCCTGCTGGTGGCGGCGCTGCTGTCGGTGCCGTCGGCCCAGGCCGGGCGCGCCGACACCGGCACGGCAGACGACGCGGCCGAACGCGCGCGCGTCGCCGATCTCATCGATGCCGGGTACTTCGCCCGCGCCGAGCAGCGCATCGCCACGCACGGCAGCACGCCGCCAGCGGCCTACAACGAACACACGCTGGCCTTTCAGCGCGAGCGCATGCGGCGGATCCGGCTGGACTTCAGCCTGGACACCGCCACGGCCAAAGACGCCGTGCGGCGCTGGATTCCGGACCTGCGTGACGAAGAGTTCGAGCGCTGGGACCGGCAGGGGCTGCTGGAGCACCTGGACATCGACGGCACCCGGTTCTACTTCAAGCGTGCGCCGTCCAATCTGTTCCGGCTGAGCGATGAAGCACGTGCGCGCCGCCGTGCCGACGCGCCACTGCCCAGCGACGGGCCGTTCGAACACCTCACCCCATACCACGCCAAGGTGGTGGAGGCGGCCACGGCATCGGGGCAATCGTCGGTGCTGCCGCAGCGGGTGGAAGTCACCCAGTCGCTCACGGTGAAGGCCGACGCGGTGCCCGCCGGCACCACGCTGCGCGCCTGGATTCCATACCCAAGCGCGATCGCCGGCCAGCAGGAACAGATCCAGTGGCGCGGCAGCATGCCCGGTCAGGCGCGCATTGCGCCTACGAGCGCGCTGCAACGCACTGCGTACCTGGAAGGCACCGCCGTGGCCGGGCAGCCCACCCGTTTCGAAATCCGCTACGCGCTCACCGTGCACGCCCGGCACACCCGCATCGACCCGGCCGTGGTACGGCCCACGCCCACCGACCCGGCGCTGGCCCCGTACCTGGCCGAACAGCCGCCGCATGTGCGCTTCACACCGGCCCTGCGGCTGTTCTCCGACCAGGTGCTGCAGGGCGAAACCCGCCCCTACGAGGTGGCTCGCCGGCTGTTCGATGCGGTTGACCGCATCCCGTGGGCCGGTGCCCGCGAATACTCCACGCTGACCAACATCAGCGACTACGCGCTGCACGCCGGCCACGCCGACTGCGGCCTACAGACCCTGCTGCTGATCACCCTGCTGCGCATGAACGGCATTCCCGCGCGCTGGCAGTCGGGCATGGTCTACGCCGACGACGCGGTGGGCTACACCAATCTGCACGACTGGGGCGCGCTTTATCTGGCCCCGTATGGCTGGGTGCCGATGGATGTCACCACCGGCCGCCTGGACAGCCCGCAGCCGGCGCTGCGCGATTTCTACTTCGGCGGGCTCGATGCCTACCGCATCGCCTTCAACGACGCCGTCAGCCAGCCGCTGGTCCCGGCCAAGCGCTTCCCGCGCTCGGACACGGTGGATTCGCAGCGCGGCGAGGTGGAGTGGGACGGTGGCAACCTGTACTTCGATCAATGGAACTACGACTTCCAGTCGCACCTCGTGCCACTGGCGGTGAAGCGGTAAACGGCACCACCCACGATTCCATATCTGCAGGAGAGAGCAGGGAATGAACACGAACAGGTTGAAGCGGGCGGCGCTGTGCGTCGCGTTGGGGGCGTGCCTCGGCACGTTGGCGCCGGTGGCGATGGCGCAGGACGGCGCGGTGGTGGGCAAGCTGCTCACCGACCCGGGCCAACGCCTGGACAACGCCACGGTGACGGTGCGCAACCCGTCCACCGGCTTTGTGCGCTCGGTACGCGCCGAGGCCAATGGCAGTTACCGCATTCCGCTGTTGCCGGTGGGCACCTATGAGCTGGAGGTGGCCGTTGCCGGCGGCGCGCCGACCCGCGTGGGCCAGATCAACGTGGGCCTGGGCAGCGCCACCACGGTCAACGTACCGGTGAGCGGGGTGAGCACGCTGGGGGCTGTGGAAGTGCGCGCGCCGCAGGTGGTGTCGATGGTGGATGTGAAGTCCACCGAGTCGGCCACCAACATCACCCGCGAAGAACTGTCGCGGCTGCCGGTGGACCGTGACATCACCGCCGTCGCGCTGCTTGCGCCCGGCGCGGTCAAGGGCAAGGGGTCGCTGGGCGGGCAGGGCATTTCCTTTGGCGGCTCGTCGGTCGCCGAAAACACCGTCTACGTCAACGGCCTGAACGTCACCGACTTCTACAACCGGGTGGGCTTCTCCTCGGTGCCGTTCGGCTTCTACCAGGAATTCCAGGTCAAGACCGGCGGCTACTCGGTGGAGTTCGGGCGCAGCACCGGCGGCGTGATCAACGCGGTGACCCGCTCGGGCAGCAACGACTTCCAGGCCGGCGCGCAGCTGGTGTTCGAACCGCGCGCCTGGCAGTCGCAGGCACGCGACCGCTACACCGCCGATGGCAGCCGCTATATCACCGCCAGCCGCGACGACTACAGCCGCAGCGCGCTCAACGTGTTCGCCTCCGGCGCGCTGGTGCAGGACAAGCTGTTCTTCTTCGGCATGTACGAAGCGCGCGACTACACGCCCCACTCCACCAACGACGCCGGCACCGTGTTCAACGCGGGCAAGGCAGACGATCCGTTCTGGGGCGGCAAGCTGGATTGGCAGATCACCGACAACCAGATGCTGTCGCTGTTCGGCTTCTCCGACAAGAGCGATACCATCACCGACGTGTACCGCTACGACTACGCCAGTGGTCGCGCCGTGGGTGACAGCACCAACCAGATCTACACCACCGTGGGCGGCAAGAACTGGTCGGGCACCTACAGCTGGCAGGTCAACAACGACCTGACCATGAAGCTGATGTACGGCGAGAACAAGCGCAACCGCTCGCAAAGCAGCCTGATGGACCAGAACTGCAACCGCGTGTTCGACAACCGCACCGCCAGCCAGGGTGTACCCACCGCGTTGCAGGGCGACCGCAGCTGCACCAGCAGCTCGCAGCTGGAATCGGCGCTGGACACGCGAAAGGCCGCGCGCGCGGATTTTGAATGGTCCCTCGGCGACCACCTGCTGCGCTTCGGCCTGGACCGCGAAGAGAACACCTCCGACTACGAACGCGCCTACCCCGGCCCGGGTGGGTTGCGCTACGACGTGTACTACCGCACCCCGGGCAGCTCGCTCAACGGCGGCGTCGTGCCGGCCAGTGGGCTGGTGGCGCGCACCCGCCGCTATGAAGTGGCCGGTTCGTTCGAGACCATCAACTCGGCCTACTACCTGGAAGACAACTGGCAGGTCACCCCGAACGTCCTGCTGAACATCGGCGCGCGCGTGGAAGGGTTCGACAACAAGGGCGGCGACGGCAACAGCTACATCAAGATCGACAACATGATGGCCCCGCGCCTGGGCTTCTCCTGGGACATGCGCGGCGACGGCACCACCAAGCTGTTCGGCAACCTGGGGCGCTACTTCCTGCCCGTGGCCAACGTGATCAACATCAAGCAGGCCGGCGGCTTCCTGGACGAGCGTACCTGGTATGAATTCCTGGGCTATTCCGGCGCGGCCAACAACGTGCCCGGCCTCGGCGGTCAGATCGGCCCGGTGGACAATTCGCAGGGCGACGGCAGCGTGCCGGACCTGCGCGCCGAGGTGAACCGCGAGATGGACCCGGTGTACCAGGACGAGGCCATCCTGGGCTTCCAGCACATGCTCAGCGAATCGTGGTCGGTGGCCGCCAGCGTCACCTACCGCCGCCTGCACAACGCCATCGACGACATGAACATCACCGCCACCGGCCAGTGCGGCGCCATCGACGGTGTGTGGATCATGGGCAACCCCGGCCGCACCAACACCGTGTGGGGCGACAGCAACTGCGACGGCAGCAACGATGCCTGGATCGACATCGACACCTCGCGCGAGGGCTGGGCGCTGTACGACGATGACGGCAACTACGTGGGCCAGCGCGGCTGGGTCAAGCCCAAGCGCGACTACAAGGCGCTGGAACTGCAGGTGGACCGCGCCTGGGACGGCACCTGGGGCTTCAATGCGTCCTATACGCTGGCTTATGGGCGCGGCAACGCCGAAGGCCCGGTCAACTCGGACACCGACTTCGCCGATTCCGGGCGTACCGAGAACTTCGACAACCCGTGGGTGAACTACCGCGGCTACGGCTACCTGGCCAACGACCGCCGCCACCAGTTCAAGTTTCGCGGCAGCTACGCGCTGACCGAGAACCTCACCGTGGCCGCCACCCTGGGCATCCAGTCGGGCAGCCCGATCACCCGCTTCGGCGCCGGCAACCCGTTCGACGACACCGACTTCCACAGCTATTACGTGTGCGTGTCCAACTGCCAGGCCACCGTGCCGTCCGAACGGGTGTTCGTGCATTCCCCGCGCGGCGGCGATGGGCGCACGCCGTGGACCTACGACCTGGACATGAGCATTGCCTACAAGGTGCCGGTGCCGCAGGACATCAACCTGAAGCTGGCCGTGTACAACGTGCTCAACCAGCAGCGCATCGTGTCGGTGGACCAGGACTACGAACCACAGGACAGCATCGGTACGCTGAACCCGATGTACGGCTACGGCACCGGGTTCCAGTCGCCGCGCTATGCGCAGCTCACGGTGACGTGGAACTACTGATGGGATGACCGCGATGACGCTGCACCGGTGGCGTGCGCTGGTGGTGGCGCTGGCTGTTTCAGCCAGCGCCACTGCAGCGCCCGCACCGCCCTTCCAGCCGATGTTCGACCAGGCCCGGCAGCACTACGCGCTGCCGGGCCTGGCCATGGCCGTGGTGGAAGACGGCCAGGTGGTCTATCAGCACACTGCCGGCGAGCGCCGCGTGGGCACAGGTGAGGCCATCGATGAGAACACGCTGTTCAAGATCGCCTCCAACAGCAAGGCGATGACCGCCGCGCTGCTGGCACGGCTGGTCGACCGCGGTGCGTTGCGCTGGGACGACCCGGTGATTCGATACCTGCCTCAGTTCCGCATGCACGACCCGTGGGTGACCGAGCACATGCAGGTCCGCGACCTGCTCATCCACAACAGCGGGCTGGGCCTGGGCGCCGGTGACCTGATGCTGTGGCCCGAACCCAATACCTTCACCCGGCAGGACATCATCGCCGGGCTGGCGCATCTGAAACCGGTCACCAGCTTCCGCAGTGGCTACGCCTACGACAACCTGATGTATGTGGTGGCCGGGGAGGTCGCCGCGCGCGCGGGCGGCAAGCCGTACGACCAGTTGTTGCGCGAGGAGGTATTCGTGCCGCTGGGCATGCAGCGCTGCCAGGTGGGGGCGTGGTCGGTGGCGGCGGTGGGCAACGTGGCCCAGCCGCACGCACGCCGCGATGGCCGCAACGTGGTCACCCAGCCCGATGCCGACACCAGCCCGGACCTGGCGTCCATGGCCGCCGGCGGCATCCGCTGCAGTCTCAAGGACATGACCCGCTGGATGCAGGTGCTGCTGGACCCGGCGCAGGTGCCGGGTTGGCTCAGCGATGCGCAGCGCCGCGCGCTGTGGACCGCGCACATGCCGATGCCGATCGGTGCGCGCCAGCGGCAGTGGGACAACGCGCATTTTTCCGCGTATGGCTACGGCTGGCGCCTGTCGGATCTGGATGGCCAGTGGAAGGTGGCCCATACCGGCACGCTGTCGGGCATGTACTCCTCGCTGGCGTTGCTGCCAGACCGGCACGTGGGCGTGGTGGTCTTGATCAATGCCGATGCCGAAGACGCCCGCACCGCACTGATGCAGGCCACGCTGCGGCACTACACCGCGCCCGATGACACCCGGGGCGTGCTGGATTACGCACGCCTGCTGCGCGACGAACAACAGCACCGCAGGCACAGCGGCCACGTGCGCCCGGACACGCGTGCGCGCACGCCGGCCAGCCTGCAGAACACCGCCGCCTGGCAGGGCCGCTACCGCGACCCGTGGCTGGGGCCGGCGAGTGTGTGCCCGCGCGATGGCCGGCTGCGTTTCCAGGTGGAGAAGTCGCCCCTGTTGCAGGGCACGGTGATGCAGGTGGGCGGGCGTTGGCTGGTGCAGTGGGATACGCTCGGGGCCGATGCCGAGCCCTGGCTGCAGCCGCAGCCGGGCACGCCGCCCACGCTTGCCTTGCGCGCCATCGACCCGGATATCGACTTCAGCTATGACTACCAGGACCTGCAGTTCACCCGCTTCGGCGATTGCCCGTAGCGCTTTGCTCATGGTGGCCGCTCTCGGCAGCGCACAGGCGCAGCCGGTACAGGTGTCGCCCGCGCGCACGGTCGAGCAGGCCGGGCTGGTCGACCTTGCCCGCCAGGTGCCCGGACATCGCACTGGACATCCGCTACGCAGGCAGCAACAACTTCACCGCCCGCCCCGTGCCCGGCTACGACGCGCCCAAGTGCCTGCTGCTGGCCCCGGCGGCCACCGCATTGGCCGCGGTGGAAGCGGACCTGCGGGCCGAAGGCTACCGGCTGCGCGTGTTCGACTGCTACCGGCCCGCGCAGTCGGTCACGGCATTCGTGGCCTGGGCCCACGACCCGGCCGAACAGTCGCGCAAGGCGCTGCAGTACCCCGACCTGGACAAGCCGGCGCTGCTGGGCGGCTACATCGCCGAGACCTCCGGCCACAGCCGCGCCGCCACCGTCGACCTGACCCTGCTCGATTGCCGCGCAGGTTCCTGCACCGCGCTGGACATGGGCAACGACTTTGATTTTTTCGGCCCGCGTGCGCATACCGACGCGGCAGACATCAGCGCCCTCCAGCGCGGTAACCGCCAGCGGCTGGTGCAGGCGATGGCCCGGCACGGCTTTGCCAACTACCCGCTGGAGTGGTGGCACTACACCCTCAGCCCCGAGCCGGACCCGCACACCGCCTACGACGTGCCGGTGCGCTGAACGCCGGTGGCGCGGGCCGCGCCGCTACACTGTGGCCTGACCTGCCGCCCGGACCACGATGAACCTGCCGCTGCACTTTGGATTGCTCGGAACCCTGGAAGCCGGCCTGATCGCGTTGCTGGTCGGCCTGCTGGTATATGCGCTGTGGCATCGGCTGTGCCGCGCGCTGGGCTGGACCGCCGGGCACGCCATCGGCTGGGCCTGCGTGATCGCGGTGGTGGTATCGGCCGGCATCGATGCGTGGAATCTGTTCTACATGGGCATGATGCGTTTGGAGTCGCCGCTGTACGCGCGGTTGTTCCTGGCCGGCATCCACGATCCCAACGAACTGGGCTCGCGGGTGGTGCTGGAAGTGGCCGGTGCACTCAGCGGTGTTGCGTTGGGCTGGATGATATTCAGTTCGCGCTCAGGCGAAAAAAACGCCAGCGACGGCTGATATTCCGTTCGCATCCGGTTAAATCCGCGCCGGTTGAATGCTCTTCTTACTGCCTGCTCACCTGCACATAACCTGTGCGGTAAACGACGCGCGTGGGCAGGTGGTTAAGACCGCGTGCGCAGGCCGGTTGCGACGCAAAGTTGATTCACAAACGCGGTGGCAGTGTGGGGCCGTGCGGAAAAACAACGAACCGTGCAACACCCCAATAGCAGGAGACCACCCAATGACTATTCGCAACCGCAAGCCCCTGATCGCCCTGATCGTCGCCGCAGGCAGTGTGCTGGCCATTCCGGCGATGGCCCAGTCCGCGCAGCAGAGCGCAGCGCAGGCACAGAACCAGGCCGCGCAGGCCCAGCAGGCAGCGGCGCAGGCCGGCCAGGCGGCAGATTCGGCCGCCGGTGCCGCCGCGCAGGCGTCGCAGCAGGCCAGTGGTGGTGGCCAGACCTGGGCCAGTGTGGATACCGACGGCAACGGCACCATCAGCAAGACCGAAGCCCAGGTCAATGCGGGTCTGGCCCAGGTGTTCGATCAGGCCGACAGCAACAAGGACGGCGAGCTTTCGCCGGACGAGTACAAGGCGTACGTGGCGGCCCAGCAGGGCAAGGCCGCCAGTGGCAGCGGCGCACAGCCGGGCAACTGATCCACGTGCAGCATGCAGTTCATTGAGCGCAAGGGCTGAACACCGCTGGACACCGGTGAACAGCAGTGAGGGGTTGGGCGGCTTCGGCCGCCCTTCTTTTATGATGGATACCATGGATCATCCCGGCCGCCGGCCTCCCTTCGACGTCTACCTGCCCGTAGCGGGCGAACCTCCGCCGCAACGGGTGTCGCACCTGGCGCCCGGCGAAGTGGTGGTGGTGAGCGGTGCCTCGCGCGGAGGCTGCGCCGAATCGATCCCTTTTGAGGATCACGGTCCGCGCTGGGCCAACGCGGCCCTGCAGCAGGTGCTGGGCGAACTCAACACCCGCGGCCTGCCGTTCCAGTACCAGCCCCATGACCCCGAAGGCCCGGCCGCGCTCATGGCGTGGTGGCAGGAGACCGGGCAGCTGGCCAGCAGCTACCGCCAATTCAGCTGGCAGGGCCCGGGCCAGTGGCTGCTCACCCGCATCGAGCTGCCGCAGCTTGGCGTGCTGGGCTGGGGCGGCCCGCGGCCGTTCGGCCAGTGAGCCGATGATGTCATTGGGCTGGCGAGGCGCTGTTGCTATCCTTGCCTGATGATGACCTCCTCGCCCGCGCCCACCGGCGCCATCGGCCTGGTCGGTTTTGACGGTGACGACACGCTGTGGAAGAGCGAAGACTATTACCGCAAGGCCGAGCAGGATTACCTCGACATCCTGTCGCGCTACATCGACGTGCACGACACCCAGACCGCACGCCACCTGCTCGAAGTCCAGCAGCGCAATCTCGGCGTGTTCGGCTACGGGGTGAAGGGCATGACCCTGTCGATGGTCGAGGCGGCCATCGAGATCACCCAGCAGATGATCACCGCGCGCGACCTGCAGCAGATCCTGGACATCGGCCATGACACCCTGCGCCACCCGGTCGAGCTGATCGACGGCGTGCGCGAGTCGGTGACCGAGATCGCGCGCGGCTACCCGGTAGTGCTGATCACCAAGGGCGACCTGTTCCACCAGGAGGCCAAGATCAAGCTGGCCAACCTGCGTGATCTGTTCCCGCGCATCGAGATCGTGTCCGAGAAAGACCCGGAAACCTACGCGCGCGTGCTGGAAGAATTCGATCTGCCGATCGAGCGCTTCTGCATGGTCGGCAACTCGCTGCGCTCGGACATCGAACCGGTGATCACCCTGGGCGGCTGGGGCATCCACACCCCGTACGCGGTGACCTGGGCGCATGAAACCCAGCACGGTGTGGCCGACGACGAACCGCGCATGGTCGACGCCCCGACCGCCTTCGACTGGCCGCAGGCCCTGCGCGCCATCGAAGCCAAGGCCGCGCGGGCCTGACCGGCATGCAGCGCTGCGGCGGTGGTGTCCCATGACCCTGCGCACGGTGCTGCTGCTGGTGCTGATGCTGCCGTGGGCGGCATCGGCGCAGCAGACCGCGGAGAAGTCAGAAGCCTATGTGGTCGACACCGGCGATGCCTGGGTGGACGCCCAGCTGCAGGACATCAACCACTACGCCGAACGCTACCCGGACAGTTTCCTGGATGAGGTGGCGCGTTATGCGGGCGTATCGCGCGGCTACATCGCCGCGCTGATGTACACCCACGGCTGGCAGGCCGGTGACATCTACTTCGCCTGTTTCTGGGCACACGCCATCGAGCGCGGGTGCCGCGACAGCGTGCAGGCCTGGAGCCGTGCGGTGCCGGAAGAGGGCCAGCCCAAGCGCTGGGAGGACGTGGTGGCCGCGCTGCCGGTCACACCGACCAACCTGCACTGGCGCGCGCTGCGCCACGCCATCGTGGCCAGCCACGACCATTGGGACCGCCCGATCAAGCTGGACGCCACCCTGCAGCGCCAGCTCGGCGACCGTGCCCAGCGCCAGCGTGCGGCGAGCAACCCCACGCCGCCAGCGCGCTAGTTTTCTGCGCACGCCCCCATGGAGTGCTCTCCCCGCAACGCCCCTTTGTTGCTGTGCAGATCGCGGTAACCCCCCGCCCTCGGCGACAATGCGCGCTTGCTGCACCTTCCCCCGTGATCCGTTGCCGAGTACGTAATGAGCGCCGACCGTTTCGTTTCACCCGACGATATCCGCAGCCTGTTCGCCCAGGCCATGTCCACCATGTACCGCACCGAGGTGCCGCTGTACGGCACGCTGGTGGACCTGGTGGCCGAGATCAACGATGCCGTGCTCACCGCCAACCCGGCACTGGCCGAGCAGTTGGACCGCACCGACGAACGCAGCCGCCTGGACCAGGAGCGCCACGGCGCCATCCGCGTGGGCACCGCCGAGGAACTGGCCACGCTGGGTCGCCTGTTCGCGGTGATGGGCATGCACCCGGTGGGCTATTACGACCTGTCGGTGGCCGGTGTGCCGGTGCATTCCACCGCGTTCCGCCCGCGCACCGCCAAGGCACTGGCGCACAACCCGTTCCGGGTGTTCACCTCGCTGCTGCGGCTGGAGCTGATCGAAGACACCGCGCTGCGCGAGGAATCGGCGCGCATCCTGGCCCGGCGCCGCATCTTCACCGATGCCGCGCTGGCCCTGATCGACCAGGCCGAGCGCGACGGTGGCCTCAGCCAGGATGATGCCCGCCGCTTCGTCATCGAATCGCTGGAAACGTTCCGCTGGCACGGCGATGCCACCGTGTCGCTGGCCACCTACCACGCGCTGCACGATGCGCACCGCCTGATTGCCGACGTGGTCAGCTTCCGTGGCCCGCACATCAACCACCTCACCCCGCGCACGCTGGACATCGACGCCGCCCAGGCCGCCATGCTCGCGCGCGGCATCGACGCCAAGGCCGTGGTCGAAGGCCCGCCGCCGCGCCGCTGCCCGATCCTGCTGCGCCAGACCAGCTTCAAGGCGCTGCAGGAAACCGTGCACTTCCCGTCGGGCGAGGCGGCCGATGCCGGCACCCATACCGCGCGGTTCGGCGAGATCGAACAGCGTGGCCTGGCACTGACGCCCAAGGGCCGCGCGCTGTATGACCAGCTGCTGGCCCAGGCACGTGACAGTGGCGGCGCCGGCAGCACCGGGCAGGATTACCCGACCCGCCTGGCCGCCGCGTTCACCGTGTTCCCGGACGATCACGCCACCCTGCGCCGCGAGGGCCTGGGCTACTACCGCTACGCCCTCACCGACGCCGGCCGCGCCGATCCGGCCGCCATCGGCGACCTGCCGGCCGAGGCCCTGATCGCCGCCGGTCTGGCCAGCGCCGACCCGATCGTCTACGAGGATTTCCTGCCGGTCAGTGCCGCAGGGATCTTCCAGTCCAACCTGGGCGGCGAAGAACAGCGCGCGTATGCCGCCCATGCCAACCGTGAGGCATTCGAGCAGGCGCTGGGCATGCAGGTGGAAGACGAATTTGCGATCTACGAACGCCTGCAGGCCGAATCGCTGGCGACGTTGCGCAACGCGTAATACCCGGGTCCCGTGCGCCACGACCAACGGTCGTGGCCTACCGCCGGTGGATCACGCCTTCATCGTGCCGGTGTCCAGCCACCGCTGGTGCCACGACAACGCTTCGGGCAGCAGATGCGGGGTGTGCTTGCCGTAACTGTCGCGGCTGGCGCGCTCGAAATAATCGTTGAGCTGGTCGCGGAAATCCGGATGCGCGCAGTTGTCGATCACCACCCGCGCGCGCTTGCGCGGGGTCAGCCCGCGCAGGTCGGCCAAGCCCTGCTCGGTCACGATCACCGACACGTCGTGCTCGGTGTGGTCCACGTGGCTCACCATCGGCACGATCGCCGAGATGCTGCCGTTCTTGGCCGTGGACGGGCTCAGGAACGCCGACAGGAACCCGTTGCGCGCGAAGTCGCCCGAGCCGCCAATGCCGTTCATGATCCGCGTGCCCATCACATGGGTGGAATTGACGTTGCCGTACAGGTCCACCTCGATCATCCCGTTCATGCCGATGCAGCCCAGGCGGCGCACCAGTTCGGGATGGTTCGAGATTTCCTGCGTGCGCATGATGATGCGTTCGCGGTAGAAATCGATGTTCGCCTTGAACGTTTCATTGGCCTGCGGGCTCAGTGCAAACCCGGTGCACGAGGCATAGCTCAGCACCCCGTCGCGCAGCAGGTCCAGCATGCCGTCCTGGATGACCTCGGTGAACGCGGCCAGGTCGCGGAAGCCGCTCTTGGCCAGCCCGGCCAGCACCGCGTTGGGAATGTTGCCCACGCCGCTCTGCAGCGGCAGCAGGTTGGCCGGCAGCCGGCCCTTGGCCACTTCGTGCTTCAGGAAATCGATCAGGTGTTCGGCGATCTGCTCGCTGGTGGTGTCGATCGGGCTGAACGGGCTGTTGCGGTCCGGGCCGTTGGTGCGCACCACCGCCACGATTTTGTCCGGGTCGCAGCGCAGCGAGGTTTCGCCGATGCGGTCGTTGGCGTGCACCAGCGGAATCGGCTTGCGGTGCGGCGGTAGCGCCGTGCCGTAGTAGATGTCGTGCATGCCGTCCACGCCGGCCGGCTGCCACTCGTTGACCTCGATGATCACCTTCTTGGCCAGGTCCAGCCAGGTCTTGTTGTTGCCCACCGAGGTGGACGGCACCAGCGAGCCGTCCTCGCGAATGGCAGACACTTCCACCACGGCGGTGTCGATATCGCCATAGAACCCGAACCACACGTGCTGGGCCACGTGGCTGAGGTGGATGTCGATGTAATCCAGCTTGCCCTCGTTGATGCGGTTGCGTGCATCCGGGTCGCTCTGGAACGGCATGCGCATGGCGATGCCGTCGGCCTTGGCCAGGGCACCGTCCAGCTCCGGGGCGGTGGACGCGCCGGTCATCAGGCTGATCTGGAAAGGCAGCCCCTGGGCATGCACCGCCTCGATGCGCTGGGCCAGCGCCACCGGCACCGCCTTGGGATAACCTGAACCGGTAAAGCCGCTCATGGCGACGGTTTCACCCGGCTGGATCAGGGCGGCGGCAGCTTCAGCGGATACAACGCGGTCACGCAGACGCGCGTTGGCAATGCGATCGACAGACATGACGACAACGTTTCTGGGGGGATCTGCATTATCGGCGATCCACGCCGAACGGGGTGTGCGACCAAGGTGGGATGGCGCTTCGGGCTATCAGCACCCCCTGTTCAGTTTTGCAATGACTTCTGTACCCGCAAGTATTGTTTTGCAGTGCAGCGTGCAACTTTTCCGAGGACCCTAGAAGATCGACCTGCATCCCGACGTGGGGGAGGGAGCAGAGCCCGCTGGCAGTTCGCTGCAAGCGGGCTTTTTATTGCCTGAAATTCGGCAATGGCGCCTCGTAGAGCCGGGCTCTGCCCGGCTGCTCTGCGCTCTAACGTCATGAACGCCCGACCCAAGCCGGGCAGAGCCCGGCTCTACGCAGCATCTCGCGCTGGCCGGGCAGGGGCTCCATGGCCGCGGACACGTCCACCGCCGACACACCCACCCGGTAGGGTCGGATCCCTATCGACCGCCGACCCAGCCCATCACCGCGGCGAACGCATGACCTCGGCCGAAGAAAGACGGACGCCGACATCGCCACCGTCCCGCTTCGCGCACCCGGCAATACGTAGGCACCCCCAGCGCCCTGCATAATCCCTGCATGCCGATTCCCGCCGACGCCGTCCCCGCCGCCCTCGTTCCCCTCGTCGACCGCGCCCTGGCGCGCCTGGCCCTGTCGCTGGCCGACACCGGCAACTGGCCGCCGCCGCCCGAGGTCCTGGACCAGGTACGCCTGCTGGCCATCACCAGCGATTTCGCCATCGACACCCTGTGCCGCCAACCGGCGCTGCTGGCCCACCTCGTCCAGCCCGGCTGCCCCCCGCTGGTGCGGCCCGAGCTGGACCCCCAGCACCCCAGCGACTGGCCGCAGCGCCTGCGCCGCTACCGCACTGCCGCCTCCACCCGGCTGATCTGGCGCGACCTGGCCGGGCTCGACGACGTGCCCGCCACCCTGGCCGGCGCCACCGCCCTGGCCGAAGACTGTCTGGGCATCGGCCTGGCCGCGCTCGAGCAGGAATTTGCCACCCGCCACGGCGTGGTCCGCGCCGCCGACGGCAGCGCCCAGCAGCTGGTGGTGTTCGGGCTGGGCAAGCTGGGCGGCGGCGAACTCAATTTCAGCTCCGACGTCGACCTGGTCTACGCCTACCCGCAAGGCGGTGAATCCGACGGCGCGCGCCCGCTGGCCGCCGAGGAATACTTCGCCCGGCTCGGCCAGCGCCTGGCGCGGCTGCTGGACGAAACCACCGTGGACGGCTTCAGCCACCGCGTCGACCTGCGCCTGCGCCCGTTCGGCAGTGCCGGCCGGGTAGCGCTGTCGTTTGCCGGCATGGACCAGTACTTCCAGCGCGAAGGCCGCGACTGGGAACGCTACGCCTGGCTCAAGGCGCGCGCGGTGGCCGGCGACATCGCCGCCGGTGAAGCGTGGCTGCAGACCCTGCGCCCGTTCGTGTACCGCCGCTACCTCGATTTCACCGCGCTCGATGGCCTGCGCGAGATGAAGGCGGCGATCACCGCCGAAGTCTCGCGCCGGGAAATGTTCGACGACATCAAACGCGGTCCCGGCGGCATCCGCGAAATCGAATTCCTGTGCCAGGCCCTGCAGCTGATCCGCGGCGGCCGCGAAGCCAGCCTGCGCGAACGCCGCCTGCTGCATGCGCTGCCCGCGCTGGTGGCGTGTGGGCAGATGGCCGCGCAGGACGGTGAGGACCTGCTGCACGCGTACGCCTTCCTGCGCCGGCTGGAAAACCGCCTGCAGATGCTGCGCGATGCCCAGACCCACGCGCTGCCTACCGACCCCACCGACCGCCTGCGCATCGCCACCGGCCTGGGCTACCCCGACTGGGACGCGCTGATCGCCGCGCTCGACGCGCAACGCACCCGGGTCAGCACCGAATTCGGCGCGCTGCTGGCCCCGCGCAGGGGCCAGGCCGCACCCGATGCGCTGTCCAACTACTGGCGCGGCCTGCCCGACAACGGCAGCGCCGAGATCCTCGCCGACGCCGGCTTCCACGACCCGCACAGCGCCGACCAGTCGCTGCGCGATTTCGCCCAGTCGCTGGGCGTGAAGTCGCTGTCCGACAGCGCCCGCGCGCGCCTGGACCGCGTGCTGCCGGCGCTGCTGCACGCCGCCACCCGGTCGCCCCAGCCCGATGCCGCGCTCAAGCGCGTGCTTGGCCTGCTGCAGGCCATCCTGCGCCGCACCAGCTACCTGGCGCTGCTGGACGAACAACCCAGCGCGCTGGCGCGGCTGGTGGACGTACTGGCGCGCAGCGCGTTGCTGGCCGAACGGCTGGCCGCCTACCCGCTGCTGCTGGACGAGCTGTTGGACGTACGCGTGTCCGGGCCGATGCCCGACGCCGACGCGATGCAGGCCGAGTGCGATGCCGCGCTGGCCGTGGACGACCCCGAAGCGGCGCTGCGCCTGCTCAACGAAACCCGCCTTGCCCTGAGTTTCCGCATGGCGCTGGCCACCCTCGACGGTCGCCAGCGCGCCGTGGACAGCACCCGCCAGCTGGCCGAGCTGGCCCAGGCGGTGGTGGTGACCGTGCATGCCATGGCCGCTGCCGACATGCACGCCGCCCACGGCGGCATTCCCGGCGGGCGGTTTGCGATCATCGGCTACGGCAGCCTGGGCGGGCTGGAACTGGGCTTTGGCTCGGACCTGGACCTGGTGTTCCTGCACGACCACCCGGCCGACCAGGACAGCAGCGACGGCAAGCGCCCGCTCGACCCGGGCCGCTGGTATGCACGCTTGGCCCAGAAGGTGATGGCCCTGCTGGGCGCGGTCACCGCCGCTGGCCGGCTCTACGACATCGACGTACGCCTGCGCCCGGACGGCGGCAAGGGCGCGCTGGTGTCCTCGCTGGCCAGCTACACCGAGTACCAGCGCGAACGCGCGTGGACCTGGGAACACCAGGCCTTGGTACGCGCACGCGGCATCGCTGGCGACGTCACCCTGCTGGCCGATTTCGAACGCGTGCGCGCGCAGACGCTCGCACGCCCTCGCGATGCCGACGTGCTCTATGCCGACGTCATAAAAATGCGCGCACGCATGCGCACCGAACTGGACCGCAGCGACGCCGCGCGGCTGGACCTGAAACAGGGCGCCGGTGGCATCGTCGACCTCGAATTCCTGTTGCAGACCGGCGTCCTCGACAGCGCCGGCGCGCACCCGCAGGTACTGGAACCGCGTGACACCCCGCGCCTGATCGACGCCCTGGCCAGCATCGCCTGGCTACCCGGCGGCACCCGCCAGGGCCTGCATGACGCGCACGCCGCGTTGCTGGACGTCGGCCTGGCCTGCACCCTCGACCGCCGCCCGCGCCTGGCCGCGCCCACACCCGCACTCGAAGAAGCCCGCGCGGTCATCAGCGCCGCCTGCGCCGCCGCCGGCCTCCCGTTCCAGACCCCGCCCCCCGCGTAGCGCCGGGCGCTGCCCGGCTTGCATCAAGCCCGCGCGTAGAGCCGGGCTCTGCCCGGCTGCTCTTCGCCCGGCACCGCGCAGCCACCCATGGGGTGGCTCTACCCCGGCAACACGCGCTGCACCAGGGCCCGGTCGCGTTCGCCACGGCGCAGGATCGCGCGGCGTTGCAGCGCGTCGCGCAGTCGGGGGTCGTCGGCCGCCAGGCCATTGCGCTGGGCGATGTAGAGCACCGTCTGCAGCGGCCACGCGTAGAACGCGTGTGCGCCACCACGTCATCGATCAGCGCCACCGGCACCGTGCGCCAAGCCAGCGCGCGCGTCAGCGCGGCATCGGCCAGGCGGTCGACCAGCTGCTGCGCCAGCGCATCGGCACCGTGGGTGCCTTCCCGCACGATCACGCCACTGTGGCCGGCAAAGCCAAGCATGCCGCCGGCCGTGGACATCACCGTCATCAGCATGTCCGGGTTGGGCAACGCCGAAGCGGTGCCATCGGCCCACGTCCTGCAGAACGCCAGGGCGGTGGGGCAGTGCACGGTCAACGTTGCCGCCCAGCCCCCTGCCGCACGCAGCGGGTACAGCCCGGCGCTGGCCAGTTCGGTCCTCCCCTCACGCAGCACCCAGTCCAGACCGCGCGTACGCACGCCGGTGCAGGTGGCAGAACGCTCGGCCATGCGTGCGCGCACCTGGCGCTCCACGGCACTCTTGTAGGTGGCATCGGATTCCATCGCCACAGCCTGCTGCACCCACGTGCGCACTGTCCAGCCGCTGCACCGCCGCCGCGGGGTTACGCCGCGCGCGGCGCCATCTTCCACAGCAACGCGCGGAACGGCGCCAGCAGAAACACGCCGATGGTCAGCTTCACCGCCAGGTCGCCCGCGGCCCAGCTCACCCACGGCAAGCTGGAGCCGGCAAACGCGATGCTCCAGAAGATCGTCGTGTCCAGCGTGGCGCTGCAGGTGGTGGCCACCATCGGCGCGCGCCACCAGTGCCCGCGGCGCAGCCGGTCGAACACGGTGATGTCCAGCAACTGCGCGGCAATGAAGGCCAGGCACGAGGCCACGGCGATGCGCGGCGTGGCAATCCAGATCGACAGCACCACCGCCAGCGCGAACCCGGCCCACGCCACCTTGCGCGCGGCCTGCGGCCCGAAGCGCCGGTTGATCAGGTTGCTCACCAGGAACGCCACCGGGTAGCTGAAGGCGCCCCAGGTCAGCCAGTCGTTGATCGGGTACTGCACCAGCACATTGCTGCCCAGCACCACCGCGCCCATGGCCAGCACCGCCAGCAACAGCGCGCGCGGGGTCAACGGGGCAAAGGCAATGGCAATGGCAGGACGCGCGGACATGGCAAGCCGGAGGAGTAGGGGAGCAGCGGATTATCCGGGCTTGACCGGCCCAGGGCCAGCCCGGGCCGGTTCAGTCAGAAGCGTTCGCTCATGCTGGTGGCTGCCGCATCGTTGGTCGGCAGGAACGCCAGCGCGGTGCCTTGGGCATCGGCCACCATCCAGCCCGCGCCGGCCGGGGTAGGCGTGAAATCAAGCACATCGCCTACCTTCACACCTGCCGCCGGGTTGTCGGCGCGCGCCGGCCAGGCCATCACGGCCGAGGCATCCGGTGCCTGCGGATTCTGCAGGGCCATTTCGATGCCGCCTTCGGGCGTGTGTTCCACCTTCTACACGGTGAGCGGCGGCAGCGGCCCGGCTTTGCCACGTGCGTCCTTGGCCGCGCGGCTGCGCCGGGCCGAGGCGTCGCTGGCCTTGCTCAGGCCCGCCGAGACCAGCCACACCGGTGCGGTCACCACCACCCCGCTCACCACCGAGGTCATGATGACGCTGCTGGCCACCGGGTGATTGATGCCCACCACCTGCGCGGGTGCCGGCAGGCTGGTCGCGCACACGGCAATGGCCAACAACGGCGTGATGCTGCGCAAGACGCGTGTCATCGAAGATCCTTCTGATGGCTCAGCATAGGCCCGCAGTATGCGCGCTGGCATGCTGCCCGCCGTCAATTGCAACTATTTTCAGATCAATCGCGCGGCCTTTCCATTATGGTTCGAGGCCTCCTCTACTCGGCGTATACGCTCATGCCCGCACATGGCTGCACTGAAGACCAACGCGATTGCAATGTCTCGCGCCGCAATCTCCTGCGCGGGGCAGGGCTTACGGGCGCCGCTGCATGCGTGGCAATGACAGGACTTGGTCTTGCCCTTCCGGATGATGCCTTTGCCGTGGCGCTGGGCAAGGACGAACGCGATGGGCTCAGCCCGCAGCAGGTGTTGGACCGGTTGATGGAAGGTAATGAGCGCTTCCGCAACAGCCGGCCGCTTCGGCACGACTACCTCGCACAGAAGGCGGCCACCAGCGAAAGTCAGTATCCCGCCGCCATCATCCTCAGCTGCATCGACTCCCGTGCGCCGGCCGAGATCCTGATGGACACCGGCATCGGCGAAGTGTTCAACACCCGCCTCGCCGGCAACGTGGTCAACCCCGATGTACTGGGCAGCATGGAGTTTGCCTGCGCCGTTGCCGGCTCAAAGCTTGTCCTGGTGATGGGCCATAGCAGCTGCGGGGCCATCAAGGGCGCGATCGCCGGTGCGCAGCTGGGCAACCTGACCGGGCTGGTCGACCGCATGAAGCCCGCCGTGGAGGCCACCGTTCATGAGGGGCGCCGGGACGAAAAGAATCCTGCCTTCGTCGACGACGTGGCGCGTACGCATGTGCGCATGACCGTGCAAAGCATCCGCCAGCAGAGCAGCGTCCTGGCTGGCCTCGAACGCTGTGGGGCAATCGCTTTGCAGGGCGCGATGTACCACTTGAAAGGTGGGCGCATCGAACTGCTTGATGCCTGACCCGCCGTTTACCCGCGCTCACCGAGCGTACTAGCGGTGGCGCTGCGGATTGGCCCGATGGCAGGCGCTGCAACGACTCACGGTCTGGGCGCGGTAGTGCCCTTGACCGGCACATGCGGCACGGCCAGCTCCTGTTGCAGGCTGCTGCGCAGTTGCAGGAAATCAAAGATCGATTCCACCGTCAACACCGAATAATTGCCGGAAATGCGCTCGCTGGCCAGGTGGTCGGTGACGGCTGCATTGGGCACGAAGAAGCGCGCGCCCAGCCGCTTGGCCACGCCGATGTGCAGCGTGCTGGGGGTGTACATGTGCCGCTGCAGCCATTGCTGCGCCTGGCTACGGTTGACGATCAGGGTGCGCTCTTGCACCTGCGCCGTCGCCGCGCCCAGCACTTCCAGCATCCACTGGTTGGAATTCTGGTACTCGGTGCGGAACGGCTAGGCCACCACGCTGTAGCGCGCCTCGTGCAGCGCGCGCGCCTGGATGGCCGGCTGGGTCAGCATCGTCTTCAACGTCGCACGCAGCGCCGGCGTGGGCACGCCGATGCGCAGGTCGGTATGCGCCGAGGTTTCACCGATGAAGGTAGCCACGCCTTCGCGGAACAGGTGCGAGTCGGCGGTCTTGCACGGGTTGAGCAGGTGCACCGCGCGCCACTGGCCGTCGTCTTCGCGCAGCAGGAACGCCACGTGGCTGTGGCGCAACCCGTACTTGCTCAGGTCCTGGCCGCCGCGTGCCACCAGCACCACGTCCACACCGTCCAGCGCATCCAGTGCGTCGGTGGTTGCCAGCGCCACATCGAACATCGACGCCAGCGCGGCCGGCGTGGGGTAGCGCTCCACGCACTGCGGTTCGGCGTGGGCGAGCGCGGCAGTGCCCAGCAGCAGCCCACACAGCAGCGCCTGGCACAGGCGCGTGATCATCGCAGGGCGGCGGTCTTCCATGAGGCGTGTTCTCCCACGGCACGGTGCCGCCGGCGCATCATACCGGCAGCAGGCGCGCCTGTACTTCGGCGGCAATGCGCGTGGTTTCGCGCAGCGGCGTGATGCGACCGTCTGTGTGCCAGTCGAGCCAGCGCGGTTGCAACCGCCCGCGTGCGCGCAGCGCCTGTTGGAACAGCGCCAGCCGCCCCTGCGCCTGGTCGGCCAGCGCCACCGCCACCGGCATGCGCGTGGCGCACGCCTCGGACAGCAGGTTCACCGAATCGGGCGACACCACCACGCGGTTGGCCCAACCCAGCAGGCCCGCATACGGATTGACCCCGTCGCCACCGTCGCCCCAGATCACATGCGGAACATCGGCGAAGGCACTGCGCAGCGCCCCCACCAGTGCCGGCGGCGTGCGCCGCGAGGTGGTGGCCAGCAGACTGCCGCCTTCGGCACGCAGCTGTGCGGCCAACTGCTGGAACACCTGCACCATGTGTGGCTCGTGCCACGGCGCGTGCGGGGTAGGGCCACCCACCAGTAACGCAGTACGCGGGCCGGGCAGTGCACCGAAGGCGGCAAACGCCGCGCGCCCGCAGGCCAGCCAGCCATCGTTGACCGGGTTCAGGCTGCCCAGCAGGGTCAGGACGTTGCCGCCGCGCAGGCGGTCGTGTTCGGGCACCACCAGCAGGTCCCAGTGCCGCGCGCTGATCCGCGGGTCCAGGATCTGCACCACCTTGGTGCCGCCCCGGCGCAGTTCGCGCAGCGCCCCGGCGGCCTGCCGGCCACAGCCGATGGCCAGCTGCGGGTGTTCGGCGGCCAGCTGTTGGAAGGCCTCGCCAAATCCGCGGGCGGCGCCCGGCAGCCAGCGCGGCGCCAGCCAGCGCCACGGCGCGCGCGGGGTCAGCACCAGCGGTTGATGCGCGCCCCGTTTCAGTGCCGACGCCAGCGCCACCGCCTGCCGCACATTGCCGGCACGGCCGTCAGTGATCGTCCAGGGCGGACTCCATCGTTTCACGTATGGCATTAATTCGTTTCAGTGAGGCTAGGTGTTGCAACTGTCACGACACTCTACACTGCCAGCCTTCGCCCCTCCCACGGTCACCCCGACCAGCCGGCAGGCGACACCCGGTTTCTCCCCCTTTTCTGGAGGCTTCATGTCCCACGTGCTCAACGATGCTGCGCTTGACCAGCTGTTCCGTACCGCCCGCACCCAGAACGCCTTCCTCGACACCCCCGTCGAAGACAGCCAGCTGCAGGCGCTGTACGAGCTGCTGAAGTGGGGCCCGACCGCGGCCAACGGCAGCCCGGCGCGCTTTGTATTCGTGAAGAGCCCGGAAGCCAAGGCCAAGCTCGCCCCGGCGCTGTCCGAAGGCAACCACGACAAGACCCTGGCCGCGCCGGTCACGGTGATCGTCGCCTTCGACGAAGACTTCCACGAAAAGCTGCCCTACCTGTTCCCGCACACCGACGCCAAGGCGTGGTTCGACGGCCCGCGTGAAGCCCGTACCGAAGGCGCATTCCGCAACGGCAGCCTGCAGGGCGCCTACCTGATCCTGGCCGCCCGCGCGCTGGGTCTGGATGCCGGCCCGATGTCCGGCTTCGACAATGCCAAGGTCGACGAAGCCTTCTTCAAGGGCACCGCGATCAAGTCGAATTTCCTGGTCAACTTGGGGTACGGTGATTCTTCGGGCCTGTTCCCGCGGCTGCCCCGCCTGAGCTTCGACGAAGCAGCACGCATCGCATAAGCGTTTCCGCCAGACCCCGGCCCGTCTGAGCGGACGGGCTGTTTGTCTCACCTTTGTACTTTTCCCTTCGCATTCGAGAGAGACCTGACATGACCATGACCCGCAAACTGCTGTTGCCGCTGGCCCTCACCGTGGCCATCGCCGCCTGCTCCAAGCCGGCCGACGAAGCTGCTGCCCCGGCCGCCGACGCTGCGCCGGCCGCTGCCGCCACCACCCCGGCTGCCGACGCCGCTGCTGCTCCGGCCGCCCCGGCTGCCGAGGCCATCCAGATCGCTTCGGGCACCTACAAGCTCGACCCGACCCACACCGACGTGCTGGCGCAGTGGAGCCACTTCGGCCTCTCGCACCCGACCGCGCACTTCGGCGCGGCCGAAGGCACCCTGGTGTATGACGCGGCCGACGTGACCAAGTCCACCGTGGAAGTGAAGCTGCCGCTGACCGGCCTCAACAGCTTCACCGCCAAGTTCGACGAGCACCTGAAGAGCGCCGACTTCTTCGACGCCGCCAAGTTCCCGGCGGCTTCGTTCAAGAGCACCAAGGTGGAAGCCAATGGCACCAACAAGCTCACCGTCACCGGCGACCTGACCATCAAGGACATCACCAAGCCGGTGACCCTGGATGTGACGATCAACGGCGGTGGCGAGCACCCGATGGCCAAGGTGCCGGCTGCCGGCTTCGACGCCACCACCACCATCAAGCGCAGCGATTTCGGCGTGGGCGCGTATGCCCCGAACGTGAGCGATGAAGTGAACATCCGCATCACCACCGAAGCCACCGGCGAAAAGCCGGCTGCCTGATCGGTTGCTGATGTAGAAACAGCAGAAAGCCCGCCGAAAGGCGGGCTTTTTGTTTGGGTGGTGCAGGGGGGGCGTGGCGCACCGGTGTTTGCGTGACGCTCGTCGATTGCGTGGCCCCTCCGTTGTCCATGTCGTCCCCCGGGGTAGAGCCGACCGTTGGTCGGCTGCCGTTGCACTTACGTCGTGCACCGATTGCCGCGACAGCCGACCAACGGTCGGCTCTACCGGGGTGGTCCAGCGCCGCATCGCCTACACTCCCCCGCTTCACGCACAACAGGAGCACACCCGTGCAAGACGCACAGTATTGGATGATGGAATTCTGGACCGGCCTGAGCCTGCTCGACCTGGTCGGCGGCAGCCTCATCGGCACACTGGTCGGCCTGGGCCTGGGTATCGCCACCTGGCTGGCCATGCATCGCCGCCGCTGGCTCGCCCGGCGCAACCGCTGGCACCATTACACCCTGGCCACCTACGTGGTGCTGCTGCCGCTGCTGTTCGCCTTTACCGGCCTGCAGCTGGGCTTTGCCGCCGGCGCACAGCGCGCGCTGTACAAACAGATCGACCATTTCCAGCCGCACCTGCAGACCCTGGTGGCCAGCTGGATGGTGGAGTTCGAACAGTCCCTCGACGATCCCGCCCTCGCTACGTTGATGCGCAGCGATGCGACCGTGCACGACGCCACCCGCCAGGTGGTGGACGCCTACCTGGCCGATCACCCGTTGCCCGGGGCCAGCTACCTGCAGGGCGAAGGCACGCTCACACGCTGGACCCGCAGCGGCATTGAACACGTGCGCAGCGCGTTGATGTCGCAATGGGTGGAAGACAGCGTGTCCAAGGAAGTGGCCGGCTACAGCGGCGTGGACAAGAAGGTCTTCCGCGAAGCGCTGGGCATGCGCATGAACGAGTTGCTGCACACCAAAGGCGTCATCCGCCTGCTCAAGGCGCAGCTCACCAGCATGATGCCCGGCCTCTATTTCGGCCTGCTGCTGCCGCTGCTGATCATCATGGCGCTGGTGCTGATCGAGGCCGGCCTGGCCAAGCGCTACGGCTGGCGCCGCGTGGCCGCGTCACCACCCTCGGCAACTACGTAGGCAGACCGGCGCCAACCACGGAATCGGACTGTCACCCACCACGTAACCGGACTGTCGCCAACCACGTAACCGGTAGTGCCGGCCGCTGGCCGGCTCCCCAGCCAACCGGCATCACCAGGAGCCGGCCAGCGGCCGGCACTACCGCGGCGTCCTTCAGCCTGCCTCTACCGCCGTGGCCACCTTGCCCAGCCAGGCCGTGGCAAAGTCGGTGGGCAACCGGCGGGCCGGCGCGGTCAAACCGCCGTCGCGGAGGAAGGCGTGCGTGGCCTGGGCGAAATTCTGGCGGGCAATCAGCGCGGCCTGCTTCACCGTGGCCTGCTGCTTGCGCAGCTGCACGATCTGCAGGCTCGGCTTACCGGGCGCGGCAAACTTCTGATAGCGGCGCAGCTCGTCGGCCACCAGGCCGATATCCGCGTTGGCCTGTACCAGCGCCGCCTGCGCCTGGGCCAACGGCACCAGTGCCGCCCGCAGCGGGGCCACGTTGCCGCCCACCGACGGCGCCAGCGCGGTCAGCGCGGCATCCAGGGCGGGGTCGGCGCGCTCGGCGCGGGCGATCAGGTCGGCCAGCGCCGAAGAAGAAACTGCTTGCATGGAAAAGCACCGGCCCAAAACGCGATTGTCGCATTCGCAGCCGGTGCCCGTCGCGGCCTGGATGCCCCGCCGCGTTTGGCGGGGTTCCCGCCGCCCCATTGGCACACCGTGGGCGGCGGTCCTGTGTCTCCACCACTGGTAGCCGAGTGGGCTCTGCCAGCGCCACCGATAGCCGGTACCCGCCGCCGCAAAAGGCACCGGGCTCCAGCGCGGCTCAATCCCCGTCGTGCTCGTCGGCGTGGGCCTTCCAGTAGCCGGTCGAGCGGATCCAGTCCTTGGGCACGCCCAGATGGCCTTCGATGTACTTGCGCATCATCCGCGCCCGGCGCGACTCGGTGGCGATCCAGTAGAACGTATCGCCGTCGGGCTCCTCGAAATCGGTCAGCACGTCTTCCAGCAGCGTGCTGCTGGCCGCATCGAAGCCGTTGCGCTCCAGCCACGACACCCGGATGCGGTCATCGTCCGGCAGTTCCTGGCGGTCGCCCGACTCGGGAATTTCGATATACACATCGGCCTGCGCGCCTTCCGGCAGCGTCTCCAGCCAGCGGCCAATCGCCGGCAGCGCGGTTTCATCGCCAATCAGCACGTAGGTGTCGTAGTCCGGCGCGGTCATGTGCGACCCGCGCGGGCCGCCCACCGCAATCGCGTCGCCCGGCTGCGCGTTGGCGGCCCAGCTCGACGCCACGCCATGCCCATGCATGACGAAATCCAGCGCCAGCTCACCGGCCTCCAGGTCCCACCAGCGCGGGGTGTAGTCGCGGGCGGGCGAGGGCTGCTGGCCTTCCGGGTAGCGCGGGCCTTCCGGGGTCATCAACGGCACCACGAATTGCCCCTCGGCATTGGGGAAGAACAGCTTCACGTGGTCGTCGGGCGAGGGCGAATCGAACCCTTCCAGCGCCGGCCCGCCCACGATCACCCGGCGCATGCACGGGCTGATCTCTTCGGTGCGCAGCACCTGCAGCGGGCGGAACTTCACGGTATGACGCAGCAGTTTGTTTTCATGCACAGCCATGGGGAACACCTGTAATCAAATGCGCCGCAGCGCGGCGTAGGGGGAAGACCTGGCTGGCCGGGGCTGGCTGGGTCGAATACGTGGAAGGGGGCAACGGCATGCTCAGCGTCCTTGCCCGCGGATATGGGCGGCGGCGTCACGCAGGGCCTGCGCCACGCTGCTGGCGTTGGCCTCGTTCCAGCGGCCGTGGCACAGGCCCAACGCAGTTTTGAGCTCGCGCAGGGCATCGCGCACGCTCGGCGGCAGGTTGGCCTTGGTGATCGTGCGGGCGCTGTCGCGCACCCGGCGCAGCGCCGCGTCCACCTTTTCGCGCTGCGCGGCCAGCTCGGCCGCCCCCAGCGTGCTCAGCTGGTAGCGCTTGCGCCCGCCGTCCTCGATGGCGCCCACCCAGCCGGCCGCCTCGAACTGCGCCAGCACCGGGTAGATCGAGCCCGCGCTGGGCGTGTACACCCGCACGAACATGTCGCTGATCAGCTGGATCAACTCGTAGCCGTGGCGCGGCTGCTCGCCCAGCAGCGCCAGCATCAGCAGGCGCAGGTCGCCGCGGCTGAGCGGGCGTGCGGTCAGCGGGCGGGCAGGGCGGTCGAGGTCACGCGGAGCGGTCATTTCGATATATCGAATGCGATGGCGGAACGATATATCGAAATCTCGCCCGCCGCCAGCAACGGCGCGCGCACGGCAGGCATGCGTTCAGGTGCATCCCGGCTGCGACGGTGCGTGCCTGTGGTGGAACAATTCGCCCCCTCGCCGACACCGGACAGCCCTGCCCGAAGCGCGCACCAGCGCCGCGCTTGGCAGCGCCAATCGCCCGCAGCGCCCGCGCCAGCTGCATCGGCTTGTCCAGCGCTGTCCTTCTGACCTGCCGGCGTCATCGCGCCCGCCCATGCTTAACGCGCGCGTGGAACCATGGCGGCGGGCCAAATCCGTGGCCCAAGCTGTCCCCAAGGACACCGCCCCATCGTCCATACGCACCCGTAGCGAAGTAAGCAAACCCTAGGGTGCGCTACACTTTGCGGCTAGAAATCTAAAACAGTCGCGCGCGTGCGTGCGGTCATGGGAGCGCAAATGAACTGGTTGAACGAGGTGCTGAACAACGACCCGAATCCTGTGGAAACCCAGGAATGGATCGAGTCGCTGAAGGCCGTAATTGATGTCGAGGGCCCCGAGCGCGCGCATCAACTGTTGGAAGGCATGGTTGAACTCACCCGTCGTTCGGGCGCGTACCTGCCGTTCTCTCCCACCACCGAATACGTGAACACCATCGCGCCGACCCTGGAGGCCAAGAGCCCGGGCAACGCCGAACTGGAATGGCGCATTCGTTCCATCATCCGCTGGAACGCGATGGCCACCGTGGTGCGCGCCAACCGCAAGCCGGGCGACCTGGGCGGCCACATCGCCTCCTTCGCCTCTGGCGCCACGCTGTATGACGTGGGCTTCAACCACTTCTGGCGCGCCCCCAGCGACAACCACCCCGGCGACCTGCTCTTCATCCAGGGCCACAGCGCCCCGGGCATCTATGCGCGTTCCTTCCTGGAAGGCCGCATCGACGAAGCCCAGCTGGACAAGTTCCGCATGGAAGTGGACGGCGGTGGCCTCTCCAGCTACCCGCACCCGTGGCTGATGCCCGATTACTGGCAGACCCCCACCGTGTCGATGGGCCTGGGCCCGCTGGCCGCCATCTACCAGGCGCAGTTCCTGCGTTACCTGGAAAACCGTGGCCTGATCGAGAAGTCCGACCGCAAGGTGTGGTGCTTCATCGGCGACGGCGAGAGCGATGAGCCGGAAACCCTGGGCGCGATCGCCCTGGCCGGCCGCGAAGGCCTGGACAACCTGATCTTCGTGGTCAACTGCAACCTGCAGCGCCTTGACGGCCCGGTGCGTGGCAACGGCAAGATCATCCAGGAACTGGAAGGCGTCTTCCGTGGCGGCGGCTGGAACGTGATCAAGCTGCTGTGGGGCGGTTACTGGGATGCCCTGCTGGCCAAGGACACCAACGGCGTCCTGCGCAAGCTGATGATGGAAACCGTCGACGGCGAGTACCAGAACTGCAAGGCCTTCGGTGGCGCGTATACCCGCGAGCATTTCTTCGGCAAGTACCCGGAGACCGCCGCGATGGTCGCCGGCCTGAGCGACGATGACATCTGGCGCCTCAACCGTGGCGGCCACGACCCGCACAAGGTGTATGCCGCGTACCACGAAGCGGTGAACACCAAGGGCATGCCCACCGTGATCCTGGCCAAGACGGTCAAGGGCTACGGCATGGGCAGCGCGGGTGAAGCACTCAACCCGACCCACCAGACCAAGAAGCTGGACGACGACGCCGTTCGCCACTTCCGCGACCGCTTCAACATCCCGGTGACCGACGCCCAGCTGGCCGACGGCCAGGTGCCGTTCTACCACCCGGGCCCGGATTCGCCGGAAGTGAAGTACCTGCAGGAACGCCGCGCCGCCCTGGGGGGTTACCTGCCGCAGCGCCGTCGCAAGGCCGAAAAGAGCTTCGTGGCGCCCAAGCTGGAAAGCTACGAGCGCCTGCTCAAGAGCAGCGGCGAGCGCAGCTACTCCACCACCATGGCCTTCGTGCAGAGCCTGAACATCACCCTGCGCGACAAGGAACTGGGCCCGCACATCGTGCCCATCGTGGCCGACGAAGCCCGTACCTTCGGCATGGAAGGCCTGTTCCGCCAGATCGGCATCTACGCGCCGTTCGGCCAGAAGTACAAGCCGGTCGATGCCGACCAGCTCATGTTCTACCGCGAAGACCAGAGCGGCCAGGTGCTGCAGCAGGGCATCAGCGAGCCGGGCGCCATCGCCTCGTGGATGGCCGCCGGTACCAGCTACTCGGTAAGCAACGTGCCGATGCTGCCGTTCTACATCTACTACAGCATGTTCGGCTTCCAGCGCGTGGGCGATCTTGCCTGGCAGGCCGCCGACATGCGTACCCGTGGCTTCCTGCTGGGCGGCACCGCCGGCCGCACCACGCTGAACGGTGAAGGCCTGCAGCACGAAGATGGCTTCAGCCATATCGTGGCCGGTGGCATCCCGAACGTGCGCAGCTATGACCCGACCTTCGGCTTCGAAGTGACGGTGATCCTGCAGCACGGCACCAAGGCCATGATGGAAGATCAGATTGATGAGTACTACTACATCACCCTGATGAACGAGAACTACACCCACCCGGAAATGCCGGAAGGCGCGGCCGACGGCATCGTCAAGGGCATGTACCTGCTCACCGACGCCGGCAAGCCGAAGAAGGGCGAGCTGCGCGTGCAGCTGCTGGGTTCGGGCACCATCCTGCGTGAAGCCATTGCCGCGGCCGAGCTGCTGGACAAGGACTTCGGCGTGACCGCCGACATCTGGAGCTGCCCGAGCTTCAACGAACTGCGCCGCGACGGCTTCGACGTGGAGCGCTACAACCGCTTCCACCCGGAAGGCGAGCAGCGCAAGGCGTTCGTGACCGAGCTGCTGGAAGGCCGCCAGGGCCCGGCCATTGCCGCGACCGACTACGTGCGTGCGTACGCGGACCAGATCCGCTCGTTCGTGCCGATGTCGTACACGGTGCTGGGCACGGATGGTTTTGGTCGTTCGGATACGCGTGCCAACCTGCGTCGCTTCTTCGAGGTTGACCGGTACTACATCGCGCATGCCGCGATTGCGGCGCTGGCGAAGGAAGGGAAGATGACGGCTAAGGATGTGGCGCGGGCGATCAAGCAGTACAAGATTGATCCTGAGAAGGCTAATCCTGTCGGGGTTTGAAGTCCCATCGGATTACGTAGACTTGGGCGGCCCATGGCCGCCCAAGTCGTTTCTGCCGTCAGTCATCTGACGAAGTCCAGCTTGTTGCGTAACGAACTGGAACGCTGGTCACATCCTGCGCGACCGCGGGGAGCACGGAAGGAAGTCGCTCCTATCCGAATTAGCAACGCCCTGAAGAACTTTAACCCGACTCAGAGAAGGTCAAGGCGCATGCATCAAAATGATGTACCATGCATCATGGATTCAGGCGGGTGACGCTCATGGAAAAGAATAAAAAAAGGTCAATTAGGACTTCCGTTGTCCTTACCAATCTTCAATACGAGTACATCGCCGAAGTCGCACGCAGTGGTGATTTGTCAGTGGCTTGGGTTATCCGTCAGGCGGTTCAGCAATTTGTGGAGCGCGGAGAGTTTGAGCACCTCCTGTCGGGCGGGAAAGCTCAAGATGAATCTTGTGATGAGTGAAAACGACGAAAAATCCTGCTCTGCCGAGAATGTAGAATATTCGTCGGCTAACGAAGCAGCGATTGGAAGTTATTCCATATCGTCGCCCGCTGCTCGCAGGTCACTCGGTGCAACTGTCACCCGAGCCGAAGCTCCACTTAGATCGGCCGTAGATCACCTAGTGGCCGCTGGAAATGTCTCCGGAACATTTGATCGGATGATCCAGTCCAGCGGAAGATTGCTAACTGGAGGTGAATCTGAGACTTCGCTCTTGCGAGTTTCGTGGCTGATTGCCGTTTCTTTTGTGCTGCACCGAGCGCGCTGTCTGCAGGCTGATGCGCATGATGCGGCGGGCGCCATCTGCTGGTTCTTTGGCGATGAGATGGCGGAAAGAATATTCACCAGCTTCCCCACACCTAGTCTGGCAACGGCCTTTGACGCCATTCGTACTGGTTTTGATTCGGCCGATCTAGTTGAGTTGCTGCCCTTGGTCACCGAGCCATTTGGGCACGTCACGCGTAACAAGCTAGCGAAATGTGAGGTTTCCAAGCAAAAGCGGGCGGACAAGCGTGAGTCGGGGACTTTCTATACGCCGTCAGATGTCGCCGACTACTTAGTGAAAGAGATGACTTTTGGTGTGGTGAGGCCGACCACATGGCTAGACCCTGCTTGCGGCACGGGAATGCTCTTGAGGTCTGTGGTGAGGCGTCAGCTATTGAGCCAGCCGTTAGATTGCACTGAGAGTCGGCTGCGCTGGGTTTGCGCGAACATTTTTGGAATCGACAAGAGCATGCGCGCAGTTGATATGTGTGCGCTCGTTATTCTTCTTGAGTGCATTTTGCCTGCGATGGACGGAGAGGCCGAAAAGCCATTCTCGATGTGGAAGAAGATCCGCGACAATATTGTATGCGGGGATGCTCTAGAGTTGGTCGCTCCTGACCGCGAGCTCGTGCTCGGATCATCTCTGGCCCCGATGAGCTTGGCTCACATCTTCTCTAATCTGAACCGAGGAGGGTTCTCTAGAGTTGTAATGAACCCTCCTTATGCGAGTAAGAAGGTCTCGCGTGAGGCACTCTCAAAGCTCTCCTCCTTTACTGCGCAGGAGTCAAAGTCTATTGAGCTCCATATTGCCTTCGTCGAGATCATGTACATGCTCCTCACGGAGTCAGGGGCGGCTGCCGCGATTCTTCCGCTAGCTATAGGGACTAATACCGGGAAGGCTTATAAAAATCTCAGGGCTAAACTAATGAGCACTGATGCTGAAACAGCATTTCTGTTCTTTGACCGTGAGCCGCAGTCAATCTTCGGGGAAGATGTAAAGACACGCGCAGCGATAGTTCTAGTCAAGAAAGGTGACGCTAGACGTGTAATGACGAGCGGCCTACTCCGGTGGCGAGCTGAGGAAAGAGCCACAATCTTTAGCAAACCTAGGCTTCGTGAAGTGGATCGCTCACTTTGCTCGAAGTTTATCCCTAAGTTAGCTTCGCAAGAGGAAATTGGTAAATACACTCTTCTTAAGTCCCGCGCCCGCACCTATAGCAAGCCAAAGCTGGGGAAAATTACGTATCATGAGCTGTTCAATGAGCACTTTGATGGTTCCCAGTCGATGGTTCTTATCTCCGGAACGGCATACAACTTTATTAGTTGCTTCATGCCAGTAGCGGCAATCGGCGATCCCGCCCGATTTAGCTCTAGTGCACTGCATTCCCTTCAGGCAGATTCTGAAACCGAAGCATTCGCCGCCTATGCGATTCTTTCAAGCCGAACGTGTTTCTGGATGTGGGGGGTTGAGGGCGATGGTTTCCACTTGGGCCAGACATTTATAGAAGAGCTACCTTTGTGGGAAGCACTATCCGACGAAAGCGTAGTGGACATCCTAGCGACTCTCGGGAGAGAGCTTTGGAGTGTGGTCTCATCGCGACAGACCGTCAGCCTGAATGGGGGCAAGACTACGATCTCGTACAACCCATTGCCCATAGGCGAGCACATCATCGCATCAATCGACCAAGCCCTCGGTGCCCACTTCGGATGGGCTGCTGATCCTGGCACAGGAATCCCGAGGTAAGGATGAATAACGAAATTTACATTGGATCTAGGGGCGGTAGATGAAGAAGGTCTCGGAAGAGGTAAAACAGAAGAGTAAGCTCTCTGCTGACGAGTGGAAAGAATTTACAAAGACCGTATGGAGCATCGCAAATGTCAGCCATCCGGAGCATCCAGCGATATTTCCGGAGGAAATTCCGCACCGCCTCATTAAAATGTTTAGCTATTGGGGTGAGACCGTTTACGATCCATTCGGAGGTACTGGAACCACCGCGGTGGCCGCAAAGAGGATCGGGCGCAACTCTATCTTGGTCGATCAGAACAAAAAATACCTTCAGATTGCAAAAGCACGCTATGCGGAGGCTGAACCAGAGAATCAAGACTCATCGCTAAAATCAATCCTGGGAGACAGCAGGAAGGTAGCATCTGTCGAGGATGGCTCTGTTTCCCTTATCGTGACGAGCCCGCCCTACTGGGACAAGGCAGATTACGGTGGCGGCACCAAGGATATTGGTCAACAATCGTCGTACGTCGAATTTCTGGCGAAGATGGAGGAAGTCTTCAGCGAGTGCTTAAGAGTTCTTGAGCCTGGTCGAAAGATTTGTGTCAATACTGCGAACGTCAATCAGCAGACGGAGCATGGTCTTTTGACTTTTCCAATTGCCGCCGATTTCTGCATAATTTTGAGGAAGCTCGGCTTCGTAATGGTGAACGAGTTGATCTGGTCAAAGGATAAAACCGGCGGAAAATGGGGTTCCTCTAGTTCGCAGAGGCCCATCTTTGGCAGCTATCCCTATCCACCAAATTTTTTGTTCAAGAACGTCCACGAGTACATTTTGATCTTTGCAAAGCCCTCTCCGCTTGCGAAGAAGGGGCCCAAGGTCCGCAGGTACTCAGATGTCATGGGGATCTCAGAGCAGTAACAACGCTCAGATAAATCTCCACCATGTGGACTTACCAGGGTTGCCTGGCACCGCAATAGCAGTTGCCGTCGGCTGGGACTTGAGGCCTGCGAGAAGGGAATTCTCAATGGCCTTGCCCTGAACAGAGCTGGCATCAAAAACTTCATACTGAAGGCCATGCTTTGTGTGCTCGAAACGCGCAACCGGATTATTCATGCTTTTCGTTTCCGGCATCTCAATCTTAAGCGTATTCGGCCTTGTACTCGGCTTTCCCTTTACAAGGGGATGGGTCTCGTGTATCCCCCGATCCACCTTTGCTGTGACGCTATAGACTGAGGTTACGCCAGAGAAGAATGGGAGCTTGGTCAGCCTAATGGGCAACTGGACCTGTGTGCCTCTGGCCTTGCGAAGCCGCATGAGAAGCGCTTTGCCAGTTTGCGGTGGCGGCGCGATGTGGCTTTGAGTCGTGGCTTTTGCAGGTGAGTGCTGTTGTGTGGGGGGCTCAGCCTTCGCGGAAATTTTAGGAGCACCGGCGGGGGCAGAGCCGAAAAGCTTCTCCTTGCCTGCCTTCTTTGCCTTACGTTCGGCTCGCTTAGCTGCCGCCTTCGCCCGCAGGTCTGCTTCGCCCTCAATGTAGCCATTCTGTAAGAGATTAACGATCAGCTCTTCGGTAAGCCTTAGAGATAGGCCTGAGCCTTCGTCAGACCACGAGTCGACCGCAGCGAGAGCCGACGCGACGGTGTCGGATTTTGCGCCAACCGTAAGCTGCACGCCAGCCTCTGTGTTTCGATAGAGACCTGACTCAGTCAAATTGTTGGAGCCCACTATTAACAGGCCGTCGTTCTCGTTTCGTAAAATGTAGATTTTCGGATGAAAGACCGGTCCTGCTTCGTTGTGATGGACGAAGGTAACAAGACTTCCGTCGGCTTCCAGCTGGAGCAGAGCGCGCAAACCTTCAGAGGTGGTGTTCCCCAAAGATACTCCGACAACAAAACGAGCTCGGCCGCCCCTAGCGAGAAACGACGCAATCGGCGCGCGCAGATGAGCCATGCCAGATTTGCGCACCCACGCAACGCCAACGTCAAGCGCCGTCCATCGGCCCGATTCAAGCTGTGCAATGAGGTCAGTTCCCAAGCGACTCGTCAGCGGTTGAGCGTAGATCATAAGTCCACCTCCAGTTGTGGGCCCAGCAATCTGTCAGCCATTGACCTATTCGCTGGACTTCCGTAGTCATCATTGACCTTACCGATGCTGCACTCTGGCGGCAATCTACCTGTGGCGCAGCAAGTTCGGCGGCATGAGCGTGCCCGACGCCAAGCGGCTCAAGGACCTGGAGGCGGAGAACACACGCCTGAAGAAGCTACTGGCAGAACAGGTCTTCGAGAACGACGTCATCAAGGATGCGTTGCGAAAAAAGTGGTGACCGCGCCGGCGCGCAGGCTGCTGGTGCGGAGCATGGTCGAGAAGGGATTGAGCGAGCGGCGAGCGCTGACGGTGGTGCGGATGAGCGCTAGCGCGCTGCGCTATGAGCCTCGGGCCGACCGCAACGTTGAGCTGCGCGAGCAGATCGCTGCGCTGGCGCATCGGCACAGACGCTACGGGGTGGGCATGATCCATTTGAAACTGCGGCAGAAAGGGCTTGTCGTGAACTACAAGCGAGTGGAGCGCCTGTATCAGGAAGCGGGCCTGCAGGTGCGTCGCAGAAAGCGTAAGAAGGTGCCGATAGGCGAGCGCCATCCCCTCCTGCGGCCGTCCGCTGCCAATGAGGTGTGGTCGATGGACTTCGTGTTCGACCGCACCGCGGAAGGCCGGGTGATCAAGTGCCTGACCATCGTCGACGACGCCACCCACGAGGCTGTGGCCATCGAAGTGGAGCGGGCAATTTCCGGGCAAGGCGTGTCCAGGGTGCTGGACAGGCTGGCCATGCAGCGCGGCTTGCCACGAGTGATCAGGACAGACAACGGCAAGGAGTTTTGCGGTATGGACCGGCCAGGATTTCGTAGACATCTCAGAGCCATAATCAATGGAAGCGAGAGAGGTGTCTATGGCGAGCAAGCAGTACACGGATGAGTTCAAGGCCGAAGCGGTCAAGCAGGTTACCCAAAGG
>Ga0308158_10000650_pt1 | contig 49710 bp, 36 predicted proteins | sample PhyBR2_FD_201038 | JGI IMG/M metagenome (GOLD analysis project Ga0308158, IMG submission 201038) | Phyllosphere microbial communities from UC Gill Tract Community Farm, Albany, California, United States - DLSLB.R2 | ecosystem: Host-associated > Plants > Phyllosphere > Unclassified | place: USA... | reverse complement strand
TAAGTTATCACCAGGCATTACCATTTCTACACCTTCTGGTAAGAAGATCTCACCTGTAACGTCAGTAGTTCTTACGTAGAACTGAGGACGGTATTTGTTGTGGAATGGAGTGTGACGTCCACCTTCTTCTTTAGAAAGGATATAAACCTCAGCTTTGAATTTTTTGTGTGGCTTAACAGAATCTTTCTTAGCGATAACCATACCTCTCTTGATGTCAGTTTTTTCAATACCTCTCAACAATAGACCTACGTTATCACCAGCTTCACCTCTGTCTAGGATTTTTCTGAACATCTCAACTCCTGTAATTGTAGAAGTTAATTTTTCATCACCCATACCAACGATATCAACTGGATCACCAGTGTTGATAACACCAGACTCGATTCTACCAGTTGCTACAGTACCTCTACCTGTAATAGAGAATACGTCTTCGATTGGCATCAAGAACGGCTTATCCTGATCTCTTACTGGTTGCTCGATCCAAGTATCAACAGCATCCATTAATTCTTCTACAGTTTTGAACCACTTATCATCAGAGTTACCTTCAGTAGCTGCAGTAAGTGCACCAAGAGCTGAACCTTGGATTACAGGAGAGTTATCTCCATCATATTCGTAAGTAGATAAAAGATCTCTAAGTTCAAGCTCAACAAGCTCTAACAACTCAGCATCATCTACCATATCAACTTTGTTCATGAACACAACGATTCTAGGTACGTTTACCTGACGGCAAAGTAGGATGTGTTCTCTAGTTTGAGGCATTGGTCCATCAGTTGCAGCACATACCAAGATAGCTCCATCCATCTGAGCAGCACCAGTTACCATGTTCTTTACGTAATCCGCGTGACCTGGACAGTCAACGTGAGCATAGTGTCTGTTAGCAGTTTCATACTCGATATGAGCAGTATTAATAGTGATACCTCTTTCTTTTTCTTCTGGAGCAGAGTCAATCGCAGAGAAGTCTTTTTTCTCAGCAAGACCTTTGCTAGCTAATACAGCAGAAATAGCAGCTGTAAGAGTAGTTTTACCATGGTCAACGTGACCAATAGTACCAATGTTCAAGTGTGGTTTGTTACGATTAAACGTTTCCTTTGCCATGATTTAAAATTATTTATTTATTGTTTTTCAAATTTTCGGTGTGCAAATATAATGAATTTTTACATACCAAAACCTTTTTATTAAAAAAAGTTTTAATATTTAAATCCCATGAACTACAAACCGTATATTTCAAAGTATTGAGACTGCAAATTTACACATTTTTCTCAATTGAAAAAAACTTTGCAAAACCTTTTATAAAAAAGCCTGAAACACAATTTGTTCCAGGCGCGGTTAATATAATACAAATGAAAGAATAGTTAGATTTGCTGCGATTTTTTAGTTCTGTTGAAGATCCAGAAAATAATTGGGAAAATTAATAACGTTAAAACCGTCGCTGTTATCAGCCCACCAATAATTACAATAGCTAATGGTTTCTGAGACTCCGAACCGATTCCTGTTGACAATGCTGCAGGCATTAATCCGATGGAAGCCATTAAAGCCGTCATGATTACAGGGCGTGTTCTTGATTTTACGCCATTTAATATGGACTCATCAAGACTCAGCCCGCTTTTGACATTCTGGTGGAATTCCGTAATCAGAATCACTCCATTTTGGATACAGATCCCGAGAAGAGCAATCATTCCCACTCCGGCGGAAATCCCAAAATTAATTCCCGTCACATGAAGTGCAATAATCCCTCCAATTAAGGCAAACGGCACATTTGCCAATACCAAAAGTGAATCTTTCATATTTCCGAAAAGAATAAATAACAGGAAGAAAATTCCTAGAATACTGATAGGTACCACCTGAGTCAGTCTTTTTGAGGCTCGTTGCTGATTTTCAAACTGGCCGGTCCATCCTATTGAATAGCCATCAGGAAGTTCAATTTTGGCAACTTTTTTCTGAGCATCTGCAATTGTACCTCCCAAATCACGATCCCGGATGGAGAATTTCACTCCAATATACCTTTTAATATCATCACGATAAATAAATGCCGCTCCGTTATCTTTAACAATGGTACTGATCTCTTTTAAAGGAATTTTTGCACCATCCTGTGTAGGAACCATCAATGCTGCAATATCATTTTCATCTTTTCTGTATTCCTGTGAGTAACGAAGACGAATTGGGAATTTTCTTTCTCCGTCAAACATTTCTGAGGCTGTTTTTCCTCCGAAGGCCATTTCCAAAACCGCCTGTGCATCTGCAGGCATTACTCCGTAAGCCGCCATTTTATCCCTGTCTAGAACTACGCTTACTTCCGGCTGACCAATATTTTTAATGATTCCCGGATCTTTTACCCCATCGACATCTTTAATTTGTTTTAAAACTTCTTCTGCTAATCTGTCTAATGTTTCAAGATTGTCTCCATAAATTTTAATTCCGTTTTCAGCTTTGAAGCCTGCCACCGCTTCGGCGACGTTGTCAGAAATCGGTTGGGAGTAATTAAAGGTGATTCCCTGATATGTTCTTAGTTTTTTATCGATTTCTTCGATTAATTCTTCGTAAGTGATTCTTCGTTTCCAATCTTCTTTAGGCTTAAGGTTTACCGCAAACTGAACAAATCCAAAACCATTCGGGTCGGTTCCGTCATTACTTCGACCTGTTTGCGCCAAAACGTCCGTCACTTCCGAGAAACTCATAATATCTTTTTTAAGAAGATCCGCTGTTTTTAAAGATTCTTTTAATGATGAACTCATTGGCATTTCTGCAGTAATCCAAAGCGAACCTTCATTTAACTGGGGTAAGAATTCTGTTCCTAAGAATTTTCCTGAGAATAATGTCACTGCCAAAAATGATATGGCAACAATTAAACTCATTCTTTTATGCTTAAAAGTATAATTAAAACCTTTCAAAACAATTCGGTCCCAGAAATTCACAAACGGGTTATTCTTTTCTTTCACATTTTTATTTAAAAGGATATGTGAAAGAACGGGAACCAATGTCAAGGTAAAAATCAAAGCTCCCATCAAAGCAAAGCCCAAAGTAAATGCCAATGGTGAAAACATTTTTCCTTCTACTTTCTGGAATGAGAAAATCGGAATTAGTGAAGTAATGATAATTAATTTTGAAAAGAAAATCGCTTTACCCAACCCGGTTCCGGTTTGTTTGATCCAGCCTCCTTTTGCTAATGTATTGAATCGTTCTTCTCCATATTTATGAGCTTTGTGGTCGAGCATTACAAAGAGACCTTCGACCATGACAACGGCTCCGTCAATAATGATCCCGAAATCTACCGCACCGAGAGATAATAAATTGGCGCTCATCCCTGCCAGTTTTAAACATAAAAATGCAAACAATAACGATAATGGAATAATAATCGAAACAATCAAAGTCGTCCTCCAATCTGCCATGAAAATCAGAACAATCACCGTAACCAATACAATTCCTTCAATAAGGTTGTGCATTACAGTATGCGTTGTAAAATCCATTAAATTATCACGGTCGTAGAATGTGACCATTTTTACGTCCTTCGGAAGGATTTTTTCATTAAGCTCTTTAATTTTAGCTTTTACTCCTACTAATACATCACGTGGGTTTTCGCCTTTCCGCATTACAACGATTCCTTCCACCGTATCTTCATGATTGTTCAATCCGGCCTGCCCTACTCTAGGCATCGAGCTTTCGTGAACTTCGGCAACATTTTTAACCAAAACAGGATTTCCGCTATCATTCTGTATCGTAATATTTCCGATATCAGCGACAGATTTTACCAGACCTATTCCGCGAACAACATAAGCCTGTCCGTTTTTCTCGATCACATCTCCACCGACATTTAAGTTACTTTTTGTGACTGCATCATAAACCTGAAGCGGTGTCAAATTATATTTATCCAAAGCTCTCGGATCAATACTTAATTCAAAAACTTTATCCTGACCTCCAAAAACGTTGATATCTGCAACTCCCGGAACACCTCTCAAAGCACGGTCGATCACCCAGTTTTGCAAGGTTAATAGTTCACGGGAATCTTTCTTTTTACTTTCCAAAGTATATCGGAAAATTTCCCCGGTCGGTCCGTAAGGCGGCTGAACTTCGGGATCTACTTCATCAGGAAGACTGACTGTTCTTAACTGATTGTTCACCTGATTTCGGGCGAAAGTATCATCCACACCGTCGTCAAAAAGAATTTTAACAATGGAAAGCCCGAACATTGTGGTACTTCTCACACTTGTTTTCTTCTGAACGGGGCTCATTGCCAATTCGATGGGAGTTGTTACGAAACGTTCTACTTCCTCCGCGCTTCGTCCATTCCATTGAGTAATAATAACGATTTGGGTATTGGTAACGTCCGGAAAAGCTTCAATAGGCATATTTTTGAAACTTATAAATCCTGCAACCGCTAGAACCGCAACCCAAATAAAGGTAAATGCTTTATTTTTTAAGGAAAAAGCAATTATATTTTTAATGAATTTATTCATAATAGATTTTTTGATGACCTAAAAAGTCGTTGAAAGAAATTTTTGTTTTTAACCATTAAGGATATGTTCTTAATTCAACTACCTTTTAATAAAAACTTTAATGGTTAAAATAAAATTTAACTGTTCAGAGAGCGATAAATCAACAATTGATTATTGGTGATTACCTGTTCTCCTTCAGACAGACCTTCGGAAATATAGGTGATATCTCCAACCTGTTTCAAGACTTTTATTTCTTTAACCTTTACGTCGGTTCTGGATTTGTAGATCACCACAAAGCTTCTGTTATCATCAAAAATCACCGCTTTTGAAGGAACAGTAAGCGCCATACTACTTTCTGAGCTGGTTACTTTTATCGTAGCTTTACTGTCAGGAATCAGCAATCCATTCTGATTATCCAGCACTACTCTTGCCTGCATGGCATTGGTTTGCGGATCTATGATCTTAAAAATCTTATCAATTTTTCCGTCAAAAACTTTATCCGGATAAGACAAAGTAGAAACCTGTGCTTTCATTCCCAGACTGATCTTATCAATGTCGGATTCGTTGATGTTCATAATCGCCCAAACGTTAGTTGTATTTGCCACATCAAAAATATTATCACTTCTGTCACTTCTCAGCTGCATATCTTTGTTGATATTTTTCTGAACAATATATCCACTGATCGGAGCGACCACACTGTAAATATTTCCTTTCTTTACATTGTAAACCGTACTTACCGCACTTGCTCTCTGCAACTGATCCTGGGCTTTTTGTAACTGGCTCTTCGCTTCCAACACATCTCTCTCCGTATTCAATTTTCCTTCATACATTTCTTTTGCGACACGAAGATTATTTTGTGCAACCACTAAATCCGTTTTGGCATCACTTACATCTTTCTGAACTTCTGCCAATTCAGTGCTTCTGATTGTTGCCAACACCTGTCCTTTCGTCACTTGATCTCCAAGTTCTGCATTTACGCTCAAAACGTTTCCTCCGACCAACGGATAAACGTCGATGTAGCTGTTTTTGTCTGCCGAAATTTTTCCGTAGAAATTATAATCGTCTTGTATATATCTTTTTTCAACTTTAGCTAAAGAGATCGATTGAAGCATGGTGTTGCTCAGCTCAAAACCTTTTTTTGCCTGTTGTTTTACCGCTTCCTCTTTTTTGGAGCAAGATAAAAATGACAAAGCTATCATTACCGGAATTATATAATTTTTCATGTTTAATAGAAGATTTTCGTTTGTACTAGTTGATTCAATTGTTCCGCCGACTGGATGATCCCGTTTTTCATATCATAGATCTGAAGAACTGTTTCCCTGTAGCTGTCCATGAAATCTGTAAATTCAATAAGGCTCACATTTCCTTTTCTGAAATTGTTGACCATTCCGTTGTACACCAATTCCATATTATTAAGATCATCGGATTTAATTTGTGCGAGCTGATCGTACTGTGATTTCCAGGTTTTGTAAGCAGCCTGAACTTTAGCCTCAAGGTTTAATTTCTGAAAATCTGCATTTTTCTGATTTTGCTGAATCGCAAAATTTGCTTTATCAACATTGCCCTTATTAGATTTCCACAACGGCAACGGAATTCCTACCAACAGATTCACTTCATTTTTAAAAGTTCCTCCGTTCTGATCCCATCCTGCACCTAGATTCAGATCCGGAACATTCAGCGATTTCTGCCATTGAGCATACAGCTTATTGTTGTCTATTAATTTTAAATTATATTGATAATCCGCATTATTCTCCAATGCTTTTTTCTGTAATTCTGTTTCGTCGCCAAAAGGCTGAGCCGCAAGAATATCTTTCACTTCCGAATCTGAAAGCTCAGGTTCTATATCATCTGTAATTCCTGTCAGAACTTTTAGGGTCTGCTCAAATCCAAGAATATTTTTATTAATACCTACTTTATCGTTGTTCAGCTGAATTACGATACTCTGCAGCCTCACTTCATCTTTCAAAGAGACATTTCCTTTTGCTGATTGCACTTTATAAGCCGCTAAAAGGTCATTCATATACCCAAGCTGCTTATTGGTATTTTCAAGTTTTAATTTTTCGTAATAAAGATCAAAATAAGCAGAACGAAGCTGAGATCTCAAATCTACCAAAAGTTGCGAAAACTGAAGCTGTGCCAGTTCTTTGTTGGATTTTGCAAAGGCAATCTCGTTTTTCTTCTTGCCTCCCATGTAGATCAACTGCGTTACCTGCGCTCCTTTTGCGTGACCGACGTCAAAAACTTTTCGGTCTTCAGGGTTGTACACATTAATTTGTCCGCTCAATTGCGGAAGTTCCCAGATTTTGGCCTGCAAAATGTCTGCATCAGCCATGTTAATGTTATACTGTTCCGCAAGCAGTTGTAAATTGTTCTCCTGGAAAGCTTTTTCGCAATCCTGAAGAGACATTTTCTGTTGTGCCGCCATGAATGAGGAAATGACGATGAACAGTCCTGCAAATTTGTTCATTTTATTGATTTTATGATACAAAATTGCCTTTCTGCTATTAAAAAGCTCTTAAAGAACCCTTAAAAAAAAATTAAAATCCCTGATTACTATTCATTTTTAGAATGATTATCATAAAAATGAGTTTTATTTTTTATCAAGTAAAAAAATGTAAAAAATTATTTGCGGAAAATAACACTGAATTTATTTAATAAATCTCCCGGGGATGTATAAACAATCTGAGCATTGTGATACTCCAGAATTCTCTTGACAATTCTTAAGCCGAGCCCGGAACCGGAAATGTTCTGAGAGTTTTTGCCACGTTTAAAAGCCTCAAATAATTTTGACTGCTCTTCCTTAGAAATCGTATTTCCGTGCGAAATTACATCCACAACAAGATTTTCATTGGATTCGGTAATCAAAACATCAACTTCCACATCGTCTGAATAAACCGCAGCGTTCTTAAATAAGTTAATAAAAACAATATCCAATAAAGACTGTATTCCTTTTATCGTTAAAATAGCATCTTCGGAAGTATTTTCGGAAATAAGAAAATCCATTTTAAGTCTAGGATAGCTTTTTTCAACAGCTTCAAAAGATTCAAAAATCACCTCATCAATTCTTACTTCTTCGTAAATACTCTGGATATTTTCTTTATCAAATTTAGTTAACAATAAAAGCGAATTCGTTAAGTCAGACAATTGGTAAACATCACGCTGGAGTTGTTTTAAGGAAGATAAGGTTTCCGGAGAATGTTGTCCAAACTTAATTAAATTCTCCAGCTGAAAAGCCATTCTTGTAATTGGTGTCCGGATTTCATGTGAAGCACTCGCTGTAAAATCTTTCTGTGACTGGAAAACGTCATCTAATCTTGTAATCATGGTGTTGAAAGACTGTGCTAACACATTAATTTCATCATTAGATTCACGGACAGGAATTTGAGTTGTCAACTTATGAGCCGTAACCTCCGAAATTTCTTTGTTCAGATCTTCTAAAGGCTTCAGGAATTGCCCCATAAAGTAATAACTGAAAAAGCCAATCAGCAGCGTACTCATTACATAGGCTGTTATCAGGAGATATTTTAAATAGGCCAGTTTTGATTTTCCGTTCGTATCGAATGCACTGGTAAGAATATAGTAATTTTCTCCGTTAATAGTTCTGAGAGCCGCATAAATTTCAGGAACTGTTTTTTCAGAATAGATTATTTTCTTTTCGTCAAGTTGCTTTAATAAAGTATTATCCCAGGTTACATTTCTATCCTTAATGGTACTGTAAATCAGTTCCTTTTGACTGTTAAAAATTAAAATGGTTTCGTTTAAAAGAATATTATCCGAATTCTCATTAAAAAAAACAGGAGCCTCTTCTTCAAAATTCTTTGATTTGGCAATAAAATGAGACGTAAACTCCAATCTCTGCCTGAATCTTTCCTTAAATTCCTCTCTCCGGAAATCATTAAAAGACATATAAATTACCGCCATTACAATACCAAAAAGTAATGAAAAGGCTATACTGAGATTGAGTGCTATCTTCCGTTTTAAAGACATTTTTATAATGGACTTAAATAATATCCAAAACCTGAACGTGTATGAATAAGTTTAATTTTAAAATCTTTATCGATTTTCTTTCTTAAAAAGTTGATATAGACTTCTACTGTATTGGTATTCGTATTAAAATTATGTTCCCAGACATGCTCTGTAATCTGCTGTTTTGAAACCGTTCTCCCCTGCGCTTCCGCAAGATAAACCAACAACTGAAATTCTTTTAATGTAAGGCTGATTTCATTTCCGGCACGATATACTTTTTGTTCAGTTTTATTTACGATCAAATCATCAATCCTGAGAATATCCTGATCCGTAGTTTCAGATGGAGCTTTCCTTCTCAATAAGGAATTGATACGTAACAATAATTCCTCAAACTGGAAAGGTTTTACCAAATAATCATCTGCCAATCTGGTGAACGCATCTTTTTTATCCGATAAATCGCCATAAGCTGAAATAATGATAATCGGTGTGTTTTTATCAAAAGAACGAATTGTTTGACAAACATCCAGTCCATTAATCTTCGGGACATTAATATCAAGTAAATACAAATCGTATGCATTATTCTTTATCTGGCGGATAAAGGTTTCCCCGTCATATATCTTATCACATGTAAAATTATTTGATTCCAGAAATTTGCAAAGTTCTGCCGAAAGAATTAGATCATCTTCCAATAAAAGAATATTCATCAAACTATATTTTATACGAATGTACCAAAAATTTTTATGATTATAAATGAAGTGTCGGGTGGAGCGAAGTACTTTAATTAAATTTTAAGGTAGAAATTCTATTTTAAATTGTAATTAAATAATTATCAGAATAAATAATATTTAAGAATTTCGATGTCATCTCAACTGAATTTAAGACAAGTGTTTAACAATTATCTATACCAAAATCTAATTTTTCTCTCTTAAAGTATTAAAAAAATATTGGAAAGTCCAGAAAAAAAATATCCCGATTAAATCGGGATTGAAATGAGAGCCAACTACGGGACTTGAACCCGTGACCTCTTCCTTACCAAGGAAGCACTCTACCGCTGAGCTAAGTCGGCATTAATTAAAAAAATCACACTAAATAGCGTGATTTTTCTTGAGCGGAAGACGGGGGTCGAACCCGCGACATTCAGCTTGGAAGGCTGACGCTCTACCAACTGAGCTACTTCCGCAATTTTGTTTCCAAAACTATTGGTAACGCTGTGCAAACTTAGGAAAAATCCTTTAGTTATGCAACTTTTTTTATAATATAAAATGTGGGGAGAGCAGGATTCGAACCTACGAAGCCGAAGCAACTGAGTTACAGTCAGTCCCATTTAGCCACTCTGGAATCTCCCCTCATGTTTATATTAAAATAGAGCTTCCAGAGGGATTCGAACCCACGACCCCGAGATTACAAATCACGTGCTCTGGCCAACTGAGCTATGGAAGCATTTTAATAAATGGACTGAATGTGTGAGAAACTCTACTCTACATCATTTCAGTAGTAAAAAAAATCACGCTAATAAAAGTGTGATATTCGAGCGGAAGACGGGGGTCGAACCCGCGACATTCAGCTTGGAAGGCTGACGCTCTACCAACTGAGCTACTTCCGCAATTTTGTTTCCAAAACTATTGGTAACGCTGTGCAAACTTAGGAAAAATCCTTTAGTTATGCAACTTTTTTTATAATATAAAATGTGGGGAGAGCAGGATTCGAACCTACGAAGCCGAAGCAACTGAGTTACAGTCAGTCCCATTTAGCCACTCTGGAATCTCCCCTCATGTTTATATTAAAATAGAGCTTCCAGAGGGATTCGAACCCACGACCCCGAGATTACAAATCACGTGCTCTGGCCAACTGAGCTATGGAAGCATTTAATAAAAAAGAATTCAAAAGATCGCTGTTCCCTTTTTGCGAGTGCAAATATAGAACGGATTTTTTGAATTCTCAAATTTTTTAATGACTTTTTTTACTTTTTTTTCTATGCCATTTCTTTTTTCTTGATTAATAGCTTTTTAGCAGTATCAACGCATAGGTCTAAACTTTCTTCAAAACTTGTACTAGTCTTCTTTACTACGATATCGTCTCCCGGAACCGCTAAAATAATCTCAGCTGTTTTGTTAGCTTTATCTGAGTTATTTTCTACTTTTAAAAATATTTTACACTCTACAATTTTATCATAAAATGTATCCAATTTGCTTACTTTTTTTTCAATGTGTGATTCTAATGGTTCGTGTGGAGTTAAACCAATTGATTGTACTGTGATCTTCATAATTCTTCTTTTTTAGACGCTCTAGGATGAGCCAGATTAAACACTTTTTTCAATTGTTCAATATTAGCATTCGTATAGACTTGAGTACTTGCAAGACTGGAATGCCCTAATATTTTTTTTACTTTGGAGATCTCCGCCCCATTATCCAAAACGTGCGTAGCAAAGCTATGACGAAGGATATGAGGACTTCTTTTTTCTTTTGTTGTTATAAGACTAAGGTACTTATTAACTACCACATAAACAAATTTTTCAGAGAGTTTTTTGCCCTTCTTATTGACAAAAAAATAGGACTCATAATCAGTCAATGGTTTACGTATATCTAAGTAACTTTTTAACAAGTTCGAGAGCTCTCGGGAAATAGGAATCATCCTTTCTTTATTACCTTTTCCGATAACTTTCATTTCGTTTTCGTCTATGTTAACATTCTCAAATACCATACCACAAAGTTCCGCTTTACGAATGCCTGTCTGATATAATACCTCCATGATACATTTTTCCAAAATATCATGCATCTGATCAAATATATTGTCATTAAGCAACTGCATTTCTTCTTTAGATATAGGAATTTGCTTTTCAGCATAGAATTTAATGGAAGAGATCGTTTCGGTAGGAGAAATTTTAATCTCCCCAATTTTAAGAAGAAAAAGATAAAAACTGCGCAATGAGGAAAGCTTTCTATTGATACTTCTTTTAGAAATACCATTCTCACTTAGTTCTACAATAAAATTTCTGATTATTTTTTTATCTGCTTTGGAAATATCGTCGGAAGATTCAGTTTTAAGATAAAAATGAGAAAAGTCTTCCAGGTCTTTTTTATAGCTTGTAATGGTGTGAGGAGAATACCTCTTTTCGGATTGCAAATAGTCTAAAAATTTATCCAGCATCATTTAAATATAAAAACAAAAAAATTCATTCTTCAAATATAACTATTTAAAGAATGAATTAGTATGTGTTTAAGAAAATGTCTTAAGCCTGTTCTTCCTTGCTAAGATTTCTTTGCTTGTGAGCAGCTTTCAATCTTGCTTGTCTTAAAGTTACAGAAGGCTTAATAAACTGTTGTCTAGCTCTTAGTTGACGAACTGTACCAGTTTTATCAAATTTTCTTTTATATTTCTTTAATGCTCTGTCGATAGACTCTCCGTCTTTTACTGGAATTATTAACATATATTACATCTCATTTTGGATTGCAAAAGTATACATTTTTTATTAAACTACAAAATAATCACCTTCATATAATTCAACATTAATCTCAAAACATCAAAATAATCCTTTGTTAGTAGCTATTCACAGACATAAATATTCGAAACCCACATCATATTACAAATTCTCATTTATCTTTTGTATAAAAAAGCGAATAACAATATTAATATTATTTAAACAAATTGGTTATCTTTGCAGTCACTTTATTCATGGGGTTGACTGGTTTCGACAGCAAGGTCAATGGGTAAGTAAGCATGCAGAGAACCGTAGCGCGATCTCTATAATCCCTTGCTACAAAATTTTAACTGGCAACGAAGAGTTCGCTCTTGCAGCTTAATATCGAAGTATAGTAGATCAAGCGTTTCCCCGAAGATTTTAGTAAGGGAGCAAGATATTCCACAAATGCTCTGTTCTGCGGCGTTTGATCCTGGGATATAGGAATGCGGAAATAAGGTTTTAGATGCTTCGGCTAAAACTCGAAAATTTCAGAGGATAAGCTGAAAGTTGGGTGTCTGCTCTCTGCATTCAGTCGAAAACCAATAGTAGAATAAGCATGTAGAAAGCTTATGTATTGCTTGTTTGGACGAGGGTTCGAATCCCTCCAACTCCACTTTTTAAACTAAAGAGAATTTGTAAATTATTGAATTTTAAATAATTACATTTTCTCTTTTTTGTTTTTGTACCCAAAGTTGTACCCAAATTTTCGAGATGTACTTTTTTAAATCTATTTGAATTCAATCAAACTTATTTGAATTTTTAGAATACAATAAGTTTTATTATTATACAAATATATTATGATTTAAAATAATGTCCGTTGCTTTCAAAATAATCAAACATTACATTCTGTGCTGTACTTTGCCAATCAATGACAATCCAATTAGGAATATTAAATGTATTATCTTCGTACAACCATTGTACGAAATCTTCATCGCTTCCGTACTCGCCGTAATAAAAATTGTTTACATATTCATACAAGCTTTGGAAATCCATTTTTCCTAAACAATCAACACAAGCTATAAAAACTTCGGGATCATGTCCAGAATCATCTATTTGTTCTGCTATTTCGCAAATCTCAGGCGATAAATTGTACTCACTAATCAATCCGAGTTTTTCAAACAGTTCGCAACCCTCATAATCAGAAAGCATAAACTCTGGGTATTCTTCGTCTTTGTGCAGTTCTCGCATTGCTTCCAATAGTTTAACATAATCCGAATAGTCTCCGAGATTTAACCATTTCCCGTAAAGGCTTGAATTGTTGTACTTAACGTACGTTGATACATAGATACTCGCAGTATCAAGACAATTTTGTAAATTTGTCATGTCAGTAATTTTAGTATAGTTAAAATTTATTGATACGCCTAGCAAGTACGCCAATACTTCTAGGCATTTTTGTTTTTATATTGAACCTTGTACCCAAAGACACAAGGCTAAAAGCAGATTGTAAAGATGTATAAATATACAACATAAAGCCCATAAATACAAGTGTTTACATCGGTTTTCAACCAAAACATTAACACCTGTTAAAAACTTTTTAATCACTCGGATTGCATAAAAACAAAAAAAAGCAGTAAAAAACAAAAATCTTTGACAGGGGGTGCAACCAAAAAAGTCCAACAACCCCCGTCAAAATTCTATCAGTACCCCTTGTCCCGATACCTATAAAATTTTTGAGATTCGACATAGGGGGATGTTTTTATACTAAATTTAGGGTATGGGGTAAATGGGACTGTATATATTAGCAAAATTCCTTTCATTTACTTTCAATAATTTTCCATATCCAAAAAACATGAAAGGTAGTTTACCACACAGAAAATCTTTGAATCTGAAAAATTTCATATCTTAGTGGCTAAATTTTTAACGAAAAAAAATAAAGCGTTAGCTTTTATTCTGTACAAGGAAATCTGGTAAATTTCAAATACAGCACAGAATAAACAGTTGATGCCCTCGCTTATGGCGTGGGCTATACTTGTTTGTGCTGTATGGTTTACCAGAACCTCCTTGAACAAATTAAGTTATAGTTCCACGCTTTCTGCATTAATAACCTTTCACTTTGGGACTGAGTGATACAACAGCACTCATTCATGAAAAAGATTCAACTAATTTCATTCACGGCATTATTACTTTGCGCCTTATCATGTGAAAATCCAAAACCAAAATTTAAAACAGGAGACGATCCGCACATTGATTCTATGATGGCTAAAATCAAAGCTAATCAAAAAGTACAGTTTGATGAGATTGACCGCAAACTAGAAGCACATTCCAAACCTCAAATGCAATATCTTTTTGTGAGACTAGCTGTTACTGAAAATAAAATGACCCAAATTCAAGAAAGTAATATTGTATCTCCAATACAGGAACTTCAAACTATTGATGAAGAAACCAAGGCGAGAGTTGAAGATCAGGTAGTAGGAGAATATCTTAAATCATACGAAGCCCAAGTTTTCGATGGTAGAATTACCAAAAAGGAAACTTTTGTGTTCAACAGCTATACGGAAGCCAGTGAAAAGAGAAACAGTTTTTTAATCTCTGAAAATTAATACAATGAAAGTAAAAATTATAGCAAGTCTAATATCGGTTTTTGCTGTACAAACTATTTCCGCACAGATAAAAACGCTTAATTATAACATGATTCAGATTGTTGAAAAAGGCAATTTAACCGACCTCGTTCCCCAAAAAGCAAAGATTACAGTTGATAATACCAAAAAAACCGTTAGCATTAAAGATTCAGAGTTACTCAAGCCATATGTTTTCACTATTGAGCCTAAAAGCCGCTGCGATAATTTTGGAAAATTTGGAGAATCTGTAAGTTGTTTCTTACGAAGCAGAGAAGGAAAGCTATATATTTTTTCTTACAACAAAAATAGACTAGAGATTATGAATCTCGCAGGAGACGGAACAAGATATATTAATATAAAACCATAACATTATGAAAAAACGTTTATTCCTAGCATTATTGCTAACAGCTACATTATTAACTACAAGTTGCTCAAACAACAATGACGATGATAACACCCCAACCAATCAACAACCTACAATAACTCAATACTTTCATCCCCCTGCATGGATTCAGGGAACATGGGGCGTAACCAACGGAACAACCTCAAACAAGCTGTATAAGTTTACAACAGATGATTTTATATTACTTGTAACAGGTGTAAGCGAACAGAGCATGACAGGAACAATCAAATCAAGTCCGAACGATGGAAGTGTTGACGAAACTATTAACAGTGGTACGCAGTATAACTTTACAGTTAAATATAACATCACAACCACAACACAAAGTTTTGAATTTAGAAAAGTATCAGCAACGCAGATTCAGTGGAAAGACAACAGTAACGGAACTTGGTTTGACTTGGTAAAAATGTAGCTAAGAGATGAGCCTTGATGAAATTAGTCAAGGCTTTAAATTATAAAATATAGTTTATTACCCTAGTTTATAATTACAGCACTTGTTAAATTAATCTTCGTGAGAAAATGTGAAAGCTTTAATCCTGAGTATTCATGTGTAATACCATCGGCGGTTAATTGTTCTAAAAATAATGCATCATCTATTTTTGAGTTTATTTTTAAAACATATTTATATGTTGCATCATCATATTCAAGGATTTCTGACACACGTATATTTTCATCTTTGTAATTCTCATAAAATTTTAGTAAAAATGCCTCAACTTGAGTAAAAACTCTTTTATTATCAGATGTGATGAATGGGCTTACTATATTAAAATATTGTTCTTGAGCTTCAATTAGCGAAATATTTTTATTAGCCAAACTATTATAGAATTCGTTATAAAAAGTTTTTATATAAATAAGAAAAAAGAATATTGTTGGTAATAAATAATTATTCTGACTAAAGGTTCGTAGAGTGATCCTAGTATGAGCCAAAATCTTCTCTTGCTGTCGTAACGTTAAGTTTTTCAATAAAATTTTAGCAATTGTTTTAAAAGTCCTAACCTCATATTGAAACTCTCTGTATTTACTTCTTTCACTTGAGCTGAAAAAAGTGTTAAAATCGAAATACTCAAATAAATATTCAAAAAACTTACCTTCTTCTGGATTAGGAATTGAATATTCTATATCAATAAATCTTTTCAGATATTCATCAGTATCTATTTGTTCGGAGCCATAAACACCACAAATTGCATGTCCTAACTGAGTTTTATCAATTGACAATACAAAAACGATATTAGGAACAGAGAAAAAATGTTTAATTTGCTCTAGTATTGATACCGCATAATTAGGTCTGCATCTATCCAATTCATCAATAATGAAAATCAATGGTTTTTCCGCAGATTCAGTGGTAACAAATTCAAATAAACTCTTTTTAAATTCTGTTATTGACTTTTTACGTGTTGCATAATCTTTTACATCCTCCTCAAAAATATCTAAAAAGCTTTTTGATGTATCTGATAAAGCCTCTGATAGAGTTTTGGAATCAAGATACTTTTCAAGAAATGCCTTAATTATTGCAGGCGCAACATTTTTTGTTATTTGGGCTGCATTTTTTACTAGTTTTTTAAATTTCTCTTCCCCTTTTTTATTGACAATATCTTTAAGTTCGCCAATAAGTGCTGTCAAAGGATTATCTTCAAAATCATTTTCCCAGGCATTAAAATAAACTGTTTTAAACTCTGCATTTTTTAATTCCTGCTCCCACATTTTAACGAAGGTGGTTTTACCTGTTCCCCATTTGTTGTTAATTGCTAATACAAATCCTCTTGGATAGTTTTCAATAATATTTGTCAGTACATCTGCATATTGTTTTCTGTCAAGTTTACAATTTGCAAAAGGATTATTTTCATCAAATGCGATTTCGTGTTTTAAAGACATAATGGTTTACTAATTTTAAACTAAAGTAATAAATATTATTAATTTTAATTATGGTTTTCCTCAATTAAAAAACATGTTTTTTTTCTATTTTTGATTAATATAAAAGTAATTTATCTTAAGTAGCAAAAGATTATTTGACATCGAAGAGGAACACTTTAATACAAAAAACTAAAATTGGTAAACAAACTCATTACAATTCAACTACAGAATCAAAAAATTTTATAAATAAGTTAAATTTTATATATTGTCACAAATATTAACATGTATTTTTTCTGTTAATAAAATATTAAACTAAAAATAACTATGGAAATCCCAAAGTCTCTAGTAGACCAAATAAAAACAGGAAATGTTGTTTTATTTTTAGGAGCAGGTGCTTCATATGATGCAATACATCCTGAAGGCAAAAAAATTCCTTTAGGAAATACTCTATCTGATATGATTGTTGATGAATTTCTAACTGCTGATTACAAAGGAGAAGCTTTGCAAATAGTATCAGAATTAGCAATCAGTGAATGTAATTTATATGATGTACAACAATTCATTTATGAGGTTTTTGAACCATTTCAACCTAATGTAACACACAATAAGATTCCGAATTTTATTTGGAAAGCCATAGTTACTGTTAACTATGATTATATAGTTGAAAGAGCATATGAAGGAAAAAAAACAAGTCAGAAACTAGCTAAATTTTTAAAAAACGGGGAAAGACACCGAGATAAAGTAAAGTCCAATAAAGATTTACCATTCTATAAAATTCATGGTTGTATTTCAGATATTTCAGATATCCATACTCCTTTAATCCTTACCCCTAATCAATATATAACTCACAGAAAAAATAGAGATAGACTTTTCACAAGACTAGAAGAGTTGGCGGGAGAATATTCTTTTCTATTTATTGGTTTTAGTTTTAGAGATCCAGACATTAGAGAAATTCTGATTCAATTGGAGCAACTAAAAGATGGAAAACCTAGGTCATATATGGTTGGACCAGGCATCAAAGATTCTGAGGCAAGATTGTGGGAAGGCAAAAAAATTACCTCAATTAAGGCTACATTTGAAGACTTTGTAAATGAATTAGAAAAAAAAATTGATAATAATTCAAATGCTTTAGCTTTAAGTTTCATTCCAAATAAAAACTTTCATAAAGTTTTTGAAAAAACAAACCTTAATTTGGAAGAGCATAAGCCTTCCCAATCATTAATTGATTTACTTGATAATGATGTAGAATATATTCATGAAAATTTCACTTCTGTAACAACAGATCCAAAAGAGTTTTACAAAGGTTATTTTGCAAATTGGGATCCAATAATAAAAGATTATGATTCAAAAAGGACAATAACTGATAATATTTTGTACGAAGTTTTTCTAAAAGACAAATTACATAGTAAAGAAGATTTACAGTTTTTTATGCTTTTAGGATATGCAGGCTCTGGAAAATCTGTAAGTCTAAAAAGAATCGCATGGGAAGCTAGTATCCAGCTCAATAGAATATGTCTTTTTTTAAAACCAAACACAATAATAAAACCAGAGCCTATAGCCGAACTTTTCAACTTTGTAAAAGAAAGAATTTACATTTTCATTGATGATATTTCTGAGATCTCAACTGAATTAGATCTATTTATAAAAAAAATTGAAAAAGAAAAAGTCCCAGTAACAATCTTAGGTTCGGAAAGAATCAATATTTGGAATACGCAATGCCAAGATCTAGCCGTTAAAGCTAACGATATCTATAGATTAGAGTACTTAAATGATAGAGAAATAAAGCTGCTCATTGATAAATTAGATTGCTATGATTCTTTAGGATATTTAAAAGAAAAAAACGAAAGAGAAAGAATAGATGCATTGTCTTATAAGGCAGGCAGAGAGCTTTTAGTCGCTTTATATGAGAGTACAATGGGTAAACCTTTTGCTGAAATTGTTGTTGATGAATACAATTCGATACCTGATGATAAAGCAAAATCAGTATATCTAACTGTTAGTATTTTACACCGATTGGGAGGTCAAGCAAGAGCAGGTTTAATTTCACGCATTCACAATATTTCTTTTTCTCAGTTTAAGGAAAAGCTTCTTAAGCCGTTAGAGTTTATTGTTTTTGATAGGTTAGATAATAGGCTAGGCGATATGGTTTATATCACTCGGCATAGGCAAATTGCTGAAATAGTGTTCTCTGAAGTTTTAAGAACAAAACAATTAAAATTTGACGAATATTATAGGTTATTATCATTTTTAGACATAGATTATGAAAATGATAGAAATGCATTTTTATCAATGATTAATGCCAGAAATTTGATGGAGTTGTTTTCTGATCCTGAAATGATAAGGGAATTATATCAAGTTGCCATAAAAAAGAATTCGAGAGATGCTAAATTATTGCAACAGAATGCAATTTTTGAAATGTCTGCCAAAGGAGGCAATATCAATAAGAGCGAACAGTTACTCAACGAAGCAACCAAAATTCAAAAAAATGACAGTATTATTCAGCACTCATTTGTTGAACTAGCTTTAAATAAAGCTGAAAGGTCAAAAAATCCCATGGAAATTAACGCTAGCTTAGTTGAGGGAGAAAGAAAAGCTAAAGCTTTAATAAATAAAAAGAAGGATGAACCATATCCTTATCATTCATTATTAAAAATCAATTTATTTAAATTAAAAAGTGCTATATCAGGAGAGGATGCACCAACTATTGAGAGAATAATCAAAGAAACAGAGGAATTATTTAGTAAAGTAAATCAATTATTTCCACATCAAGAATTTCTTTTAGAAGCTGAATCAAAGTTTAATGCTATTTTACAAAATAGTCCCAAAGCAATAGAATTGCTTGAAAAAGCTTATAACTTAAATAAAAGAAGCCCATATTTATGCTTAAGATTAGCAGATATTTATGAAAAAAATGATGAATTTGATAAGGCAATTGATTCCTTAGAAGAAACTTTAAAAATTATTCCTAATGATAAAGACATTAATTTTAAATATGCTTTAGTTTTAATAAAATATAAACCTGAAGATCTTACAACTATACAACATCATTTAAAAAGGTCTTTTACAAAAGGGGATAATCGTTACCAAGCGCAATTTTGGTATGCAAGGACAATGTATCTAATTGGAGAAATAGAAGATGCTAAACAAATATTTAATGATCTTTCAAAAGTAAAAACTACACAATCAATAAAAAACATGCCTCGTGCAAAAGTTAGAAAGGAAGGGGATTTAATACGGTTTAAAGGGGTTATTTCTACAATAGAGTCACAATATGGATTTATCAGCAGAGATAAATTTGGAGATGATATATTTTTCTATAAATATCAAAATAAGTCTTCTGAAAATATTTGGAGTTCATTAACTAAAAATAGAAGGGTATCTTTTAATTTAGCTTTTAACTTTAAGGGACCAATTGCTGTTAATATCAGAATTGAATAAATAAATATCCAGTAATAGATTTTAAACGAGTATATGTTTAAGAAATTAGCCCTGACCGTTTGTGGTCAAGGCTGATTTTATCATTTTTAAGCTACTTTCAGGCATTCATCACTATTACACCATAATTCTGTCTTAAAACTTGGTAAAATACCGTTAGAATAACTTAAAAACAGTTCCTGTACCATAGGTTCCAGAATGGGAAACCAACTTTTAGAAGTGCAAAAAGAATCATGTATTGTCCAAAGTGGCATATCAGGATTTACTTCTGCAATTTGTTTCGTTATAGTATCAATCACACAATCAGACTCAACCTGTTGCAAAAGTTTGGGGAACAGTTTGAATGAATCCTTTTCATTGGAAGTCGTTTTAAAAACCTCAATACACTCACAAAACAAAGGAAAATATTGTTTGAATATCAGATATTCTTTTGACGGTCTTTTGAGCGGAGTATAAAGAATTTGTAATGTGAGTTTTTTCATTAAATCTCGTTTAGTCGGGAACTTACAGACTTCTGCTTTACCAGTGTTTGAATCATAAAATTTCTTTCTAAATATACCATCATAATCGGGTTTAATATCTGCATAAAATGGCATTAAAAATTCATAAAATTTGCCTTTCAGCACAGCTTTTTTCAATGGAGCAAATTCCTCTTGAAACACCTTATTGGACATGATTTGTTGTAATTTCTGCAACATAGTACCTATATTACTATTTCCAAACACTTTACTCATAATCTTCATAATCTTACTATTACCTAAACTTTCCAATATTAAAATCATAAAATAGGGTTGTGAGTTCTTAATATCCAAACTTTGGATGTTTTCACCGTAATATGTCAGGTATGGACGGAATTTAGACGGCATATTGGTTAAATTCGTATGCAGTCTGTTATCCGAATCAGGTTGTCGGGAAATACGATAACATCTTTCTTTTAACATTAATGCAGTGTACCAATAGCTATATGCTTTAGCAATTATCGGATTCAATCTGGTGTAGCTCAAACTGTACTTATTATAGCAGAACTCGGACTGCAAATCATCATTCAGGCGGTCAACATCAAGGAACAGCCCATCATTAAACCATTTGGAAAGATGCGGACAGTCATTGCCAATATCTTCTTTCAGTAGATTTTTGACCAGAAATTTATCCGTCATTTCAAATATTGAAAAATCCAGACATTCTATACCTTCAAGATTGATATTTTCATAGTTGTATCGGTAACGTTTACAGGTACGACCTTTTGAGTGACCTTTACCCTGCAAAAGACCAATCTGTAAAAAATACTCAAAATACTTACTGTAATTGGAATCTTTCTTTCTTAAACGTTTGGAATCCATAGGTATGTATCCCCAGAGATACGTTTTGTCTTTCTGATATGCAGGAATACTAATAACCAAACTCAAGAAGTATAGGGCATTATCCATTTTAAACTCTTTGAACGGTTGTTGTACCTGAACTTTTTCCTGAAGGTATTTAACAATGATTGTGGGAAGCACCACCTTCCATTGATAGCCCTCATGATAAAAGGCTGATGCGTTTATGGTACGGTTTGAACTTTTTGTTTTGTATTGTTTCATTTTGTTGTTGTTTGCTAAAAAGGCATAGCAATAGCCGTCACAGCAGTTTTACCGTGCCTTTGCGTGATTGTTATAAAAAGATTTCTAGTTGATTTTTGCGTGATTGCGTGTGCGTACGCAGGGTTGTAGTGTACAATAGTAAAAAGATTCAGCCACTAAAAGATTCAGCCTTCCTAAAGCCTTGTATCTTTGTGTACAAGGTTTAATCTTCGATTATAAATACAGCATATTTAACGTTAGGCTGTTGAGAAGCAAAATCTTTAACTTTACCCTCGTCTTTTGTCATGATAAGGCATTCAAATTCATTGGTGTTTAAAAGATTTTTAGCTTCATTATAATCCCGCACAAACTTCAACACGGGTGTTTCAGATTGTATCGTTTCTGTCTGCAGTGTGGCTATTTCTTGATCTAAATTAATCTGCACATCCTTTGTTTTTTTCTGAACTAAATTATATGCAGAGGTAACACTCAATTCCCCTTGCAACATTCTTTTAATAATATCCTCCAAACCACTATTAAGAACCTTTTTATATCTTGAAACAGTCGTTCTGCCAACATTGGCAATTTTTGCAATTTCTAAAAGTGTATCAACTGGTTTTTCTATGTTATTGCCCTTACCTGCATCAATAAGATTAACTTTTGCAATTTGTTGTATTGTTTCCTCATGCAAAATTGCAAGCTGTAACTTTTGTATTTGTGTAAGATTCCTTCTCTGACATTGGTTTTTTATCATCCAAAACTGAACATCAGCAAGAGTTTCAAAATTTTCTTTGATTTCTTTCGCAGGAATATTGGATATTTCTAATTCAATACATGTTTGCAATCTTACATGCCCATCAATAACCAATTTTATATTATTAACTGTAGTGTATAAAATTGGATCGTTAATTCCATTTTTCACAATATCCCTTTTTAATAGATTATATCCTTCTGGATCTGAATTTGTTAAATAATTTTGGAGTTCTGAAATTGTTGTTAAACCTGCATAAGTATTGTTAACATTATAATTTTGACCGAATAATTGAATTGTATTTGACATGATATTTGATATTTTTAAATTTGACACAAGAGATAACCACACAATACTCTAAGTGTGCTTTGATTAAACATTAAAAGCGTGGTAAATAGTTAAGAAATGATTTGGGGTTAGTCCAAAAATTTCCCCGATGTAGTTGTTTTTAAGATGCTTGTTTCAGTTTTGAAAATACTTCATCTTTTGAGTAATACACTCTTTTGCCGATTTTGGTATTTTTCAATGTACCGTCATTATTCCAATGAAACAAGGTTGTCAAACTTACATTTAAAAGTTTTGCTGTTTCTTCACGAGTATAAAACTCTTTTTCTTCTGATTGTACAGGAATGATTTTTTCTAATTCTTCCCTAACAAGCTTTTGAATAAATTGACCAAAAGAATCTATATCTATTTGCATCAATTGAATAGCTGAATTTGTCATAATTTTTATTTGTTAAGATTATGATGCAAAATTTCAAATAGGGAAAACAGGGAAAAAGTAGGGAAAATATTTTTTTGCTAACAATACATAACTAGCTAATATTCAAAGAGAAAAATTTCAATAAATTTTTAATTCTGGAATTGGTTTCAACTTTTCCCTATCAATTCCTAATGAATATTCAATCTCTGATAAGAAAAGTTCTGTTTTTTTTGAAGTAAATGGATAATCCTTATGTTCAGAATTATTAATATTAGTGTAATTTTTAAGGAACTGCTGTTTATTTTCTCTTTTGTTTAGTGGATTAAACTTTATTATAGAATCAAATGAAGCAATTGAATCAAATACAATTCCTTCTACTTCTGTAAAGTAATCGAAAACGTGAAAAAAATAACAAATTCTAAAAAAGTAGATATCACGGTCAGTATTAAGACTTTTTATATTTAAGGAATTATATTTATTTTCTGACAAGAGATTTAAAACAATATTGATTTCCTGAGTTGTAAAACTTTTTCTCTTCAAATAGTTTACAAAATTTTCTTTTTCTTTAAAAAAGTAAGTAAAGTTTTCACTCAAACTCTCACCGTTTAAATCATTGTTTTCTCCATATAACTTTAAATTCAAATATTTTAATTTCATTCCATATAAACAATGTTCATCATCCAGTTCTACATAATTGTATTGATAGATATTGTTTAAATAAGCCAACTGAAAAATATTTGAAGCTTTCAAAATTGTGAGATAATTCCACAAAGTATCATAAAATGAAACAAGAGGAATGAGTTCCTCAAAAAAACCATCTAATTGTGGTGTGTTAAATGAATGCTTATAGCACAAGACTTCATTTTCCGCTACTAATGTTTCCAAGTATTTAGTAGCATTTGAGACTTCATTAATTAACGGTGAATTTGTTAGAGCATCTATTTCTCTCATAAAACGTCTCATTTTGTTACTACTTTTTTGATCTAAAAAAAGAATTTGCGAAGCATAATAACTAATATAGGTATTACGAAATATATACCGTAGAGATACAAAATCTTCAAAATCTTCTTTTAAAGAAGCCAAATCAATTTTATAATTTTCTTCAAACAAACAATCATCGTCTTGTTCTTCCTCATAACCATAACATGTTTCTTCTGTTAACAGGTAATTGACATCAAACAATATGGACTCTATTTCTTCTGCATTATAAAGGTCTGATAAAGTATTAATTTCATCAAAATCTACATAATTACAGTCCTCGTTAATTATTTTATCAACATCTGTAAAATATTTGATGTATTCAAAATAATCTTTAATTACTTTCGCAGAACCTTGTTTCTCGTGAAACAACGCTTCCCAATGATATACAAACATATCCTCTGATGCGTGCAGAATAAGTTTTCTTTCTTTTTCATCAGTAATATCAGTATAATATTTAGCAATATTACTTTTTATTTCCTCATCCGAACAGTAATTTTCCACCTTATTTACTATTCTATGATCTTGAAAAAAGAACCCACCAATTCCATGTACATTAGCGGGCAAATTTGATGTAACAGCATATACAATAAAATCAAGTGTTACTCCAGATTTTGTATTAACATCTGTATGTTTTTTCATATTAGAATCCTAAACTGTTAAAAATTTTTGCAGTTGACTTTGCTTTTTCCACTTCCGTTTTATTAATGTATGCCAGCAACTGTTTTTCTGTCGTATGCCCTGTAAAATTAAGCAAATAAGTTGTAGGAATTTTCTCATAGAAGTTAGAAGCAAAACTTTTTCTTCCTATATGAGATGTAACAAGTTTATGCTTAGGAAAATTACCAAAAACTTTACGAGTAATATTTTTCCCATTTTTTTCTATTGTCTCCGTTCTGCCATTGTATACAATTTCATCTATTTCGGCAATCTCACATACATCTTTGATATAAAGATTTAGTTTTACATCTGATATTTTTCGCGGAAACTCTCCGTTTCGTTTTGCCAAAATATCTTGGACTTTTTTTAATAAAGGAATTTGCATCTTAGCATTCGTCTTCTGCTGTGTAAATTCAATGTATTTCTGTCCCTCACTGTCCTCCACAATCATCGAAGAATTAAATCTCATGTAATCACTCACACGTTGCCCTGTATAACAAGAAATAAGTAACCAATCTCTTGCATTATCTAAATAATCATGAGGCATTTCTTTTTGTTGTATTTTATCAAGTTCGTCAAATGTTAAATAGATTGATTTTGGGATATGCTTCGTCACCTTCTCTACCTCAAATTTCCATAATTCCGCATGCTTATGAACTTCAATGTCGAAAGATCCTGCAACTTTACAAATCATTTTTAAGAATTTAAGATTGCGATACGTTGTTGAAATCTTATAATTCTCTTTATTACAATAATCTTCAAAATCAAATCTAAAAGAATTATCTAAATCTTTAAACTTTAATTCTCTAAATGTTTTCTTCCTGATTTTTCTATCTGCTACATATCTTATCATTAATTGCTTAACAACATTAGCCTTCTTAATAGTCGATTCTGTAACACTATCTTTTTTTAAAGAAATATAAGTATCAATAAAAGCAACTACATTATCCGAATAGTTATTATCTTCTGCTTTTAAAGTTGCAGGTTCTATAATGGATTTCAGCCATTCTTTTAAATCGATTTCTGGATTATCCTCCGTATAACTTGAAATAATATTAGCTTCTAATTGTGAAAGACGAGTGTTTATAGTTTCAACATCATCTTTATGCATTTTCTTAGATGGCATTTTGCATTTTCCATCTTTCCATTCTTTGGGTTTGCAACTCAAATACGGAACAGGAACACGTATATCAATATGCTTATCTCTAAACTTAGCCCAAATTGTACTTTCTTTATCCTCTACCTTTCCTCTAATAAAAAAACTTACTGATGCCATAATTGAAATGATTAAAATTTAAAGTTGTACCCAAAGTTGTACCCAAAAAATTCAAATATAGTTTAATTTCAATAAATTCAAATTAATCAAATAACCTTAAAAAGCCCTTGTACAAAGCATTTATAAATTAATCAAGATTTTAACAGATTTAAAAATCTAGTCCCTCCAACTCCACAAAACCTCTTTTTTCTTCTTATTATTCTTTCGAAACTCCCATGGTGAGACAGCATTTCCATCCTTCCATAACCCGGTTTTTGAATTTTTAGCTTTTATTTCATAATCTTTTAAGACTATATTTTTTGAAGCTTTAAAATACCACCAGCCAAGACCCGATTTTATAATCTCGGCAGATAAATATTTATTATCATCATAGAATATTTTAGCAACCGTACGTCTATACCTATCTTTGCTCATCCTGTAAAACACCACCGTTTTGCCAAAAATCTGTGAACTAGTAAATTGTTTCGCGTTCTTACCAAAGGCCTGACCATTTTCAGGACAATCCACTTCTGCTAAGCGTAATATTTCCTGCTTATTATTTCCCAAAAGAACAACTATAGTATCTCCGTCTTTTACTTTTATTACTTTACCTTTTGATTGACAAAAGAATAAATTATAACTTAAACACAGAATTACAAAGACTAATTTCAACTTCATTATATATATAATATATAAGGTACAAACTATATGATTTTACTTGGCGACGAGCCATAATGTTTTTTAAAGGCAAATGAAAAATGAGATAGATCTTCAAAACCCAGGTCCAGATATATTTCGGAAGCCATTTTCCCTTTTTCTAAAATCAGATAACGAGCTTCCTGCAGTCTTTTCTGAATCAGCCATTTTCCGGGTGTAATTCCGAAAATCTTTTCAAAATCCCGTTTAAAAGTAGCCAAACTACGACCGGTAAGGTAGGCGAATCGGTCTAAATTAACATTAAAATGAAAATTTTTATTCATAAAGGCCTCAATGTCTATTTTACCGGGTTCATTGAAATCAAATAGTATATTTTTCAACCCAGGCTCTTCTTCGAGTAATAAAATGAGTCCTTCTTTTATTTTTAAATCCACCAATCTTGGATCGGAAAGCTTTCCTAAGTGATGATACAACAATAATGAATTCATATAATTCTGAAATTGCAGGCTGCCATTTAGCAGACATAAAGGCTTATTATATTCTTTTTTTTCAGAAATTAAATTATATTCAACACTAAAATCTTTAAGAATCTGCTGATTTAAATAGATTGACAGCGACTTAAACTCTCCTTCAGGAGGTGGCTGTTTGGTGAATTTTAACAACTGATTTCTTCTTAAAAAGCGAATTGAACCATCTTTTGCTGAATAATTATTAAATCCGTCATTTAATATCAAATCCCCTGCAATCTGATAACTCAATACATGATCAGACACAAAATGTTCTCCCTGCCGGCTCAGTTGAGTATAACAGGAATATACAATACTATCCAAATCTTCTCTTTTAGATTTCATCACATACAAAGATATACAATGAGAATGCAAATTATAGTCTCAATTATTGTTATTATTCCAGATTAATTCCTTTGTGCACCAAATATTGTTTTCCGTATTCTGTTTCGAAAATGCTAACTGCATCGTCATGATCTGTAGAAATTGTTACATCCATCCATTTTTCGAATTCCTCTTTTCTTTTTTCATCCGTTGCTTTTAAAATAGCTGCCGCCTCACTTCCCAAAACCAAATGCAATGGTGGGTTTTCATTTTCTACAACATCAATCATTACTTTTGCCGCCTTTGCAGGATCTCCCATCGGTAGAAACTTACCGGAAGCCAGATGCTCTTTCACCCCTCCTACTGTCGCTTCATACCCTTCAACATCTTTTGCAAAACTCATTGAAGAACCAGCCCATTCGGTACGGAAACCACCCGGCTGAATACAAGTCACTTTAATTCCTAATGGAGCAACTTCTTTACTCAGAGATTCAGAAAACCCAACTAATCCAAATTTCGCTGCCTGATAAATGGAAAGACCTGCATTTCCTACTCTCCCTCCAATAGAACTGATTTGCAGAATACTCCCTGAGCGTTCTTTTCTCATATAAGGCAAAACTGCTCTTGTCACTTCAATCGGCGCATACAAATTAACCTCCAGCTGATTTCTGACCTGCTCATTGGTAAAAGCTTCTGCCGCCCCTGTAATTCCGAAACCTGCATTATTCACCAAAACATCTATTTTACCAAAATATTTCACCGCTTTTTCAACCGTAGAATAAATCTGTTCTTTATTCTGTACATCTAATTCCAACACCAGCAACCGCCCTGAATACTGTTCAACCAATTCAGTTAGTTGTTGAGGATTTCTTGCTGTAGCCACAACAAAATCTCCTTTTAATAATACCGCTTCAACAAGACTTTTTCCTAAACCTTTTGAACTTCCTGTAATAAACCAAACTTTTTTCATTTTATTATTGATTTTTGTTTGATACAAATTTCCGTCAATAATACCTGCATTCAGTTTGTTAAAAAGCTCATATTCACTTTGTTTAAAAAATCATTTTACTTGAAGTTAAACCATTATCATATATAATATATGGATACAATAAAATTTTATTTTATTTAAACCTAAACCATCATATGAAATGTTAAAATATAAACTCCTGAAAACTAAAACACTAAACTGGCAAACGACAAAATAAGCACCCACAAGCCACAAAAAAGACTAAAAAAATGTTTTATCGTAAAGAATTTTATATATTTGCACCATCTAACAATTAAAAAAAATAATTTACTATGTCAGACATTGCATCAAGAGTAAAAGCTATCATCGCTGATAAGCTTGACGTTGAAGAAACAGAAGTAACTCCTGAAGCTAGCTTCACTAACGATTTAGGAGCTGATTCATTGGATACAGTTGAACTAATCATGGAATTTGAAAAAGAATTCAACATTCAAATCCCTGATGATCAGGCTGAAAAAATTACTACTGTAGGACACGCTATCGCTTATATCGAAGAAGTAGTAAATAAATAATATTCTTCAACAAAAAGAAATTAACAAAGTTTATGGAATTAAAAAGAGTAGTTGTAACCGGGTTTGGAGCAATAACACCGATTGGAAATAATGCAAAAGAATACTGGGAAAATCTTGTAAAAGGTGAGAGCGGTGCCGCTCCGATTACTCTTTTTGATGCCACAAACTTCAAAACAAAATTCGCTTGCGAAGTGAAACATTTCGATCCATTACAGCATTTCGATAAGAAAGAAGCTAAAAAAATGGATAGAAATACTCAACTTGGGCTGGTTGCTGCTAGGGAAGCAGTTGGACACTCAAGAATTATTGAAGATAATGTAGACAAAAACAGAGTTGGAGTGATCTGGGGTTCAGGAATCGGAGGTTTAGAAACTTTCGAAACTGAAGTTTTAGGATGGGCAAACACGGAAATTCCGAGATTCAATCCTTTCTTTATCCCTAAAATGATTGCAGACATTACTCCTGGACATATTTCTATTGAATATGGATTCCACGGACCTAACTATACTACTGTTTCTGCATGTGCATCTTCAGCTAATGCTTTAATTGATTCCAAAATGCTTATCCAATTAGGAAAAGCAGATGTAATTGTGTGTGGAGGCTCTGAAGCAGCCGTTACAGCAAGTGGTGTCGGTGGATTCAATGCAATGATGGCACTTTCTACAAGAAATGATGATCCTAAAACAGCTTCAAGACCTTTTGACAAAGACAGAGACGGATTTGTATTAGGAGAAGGAGCAGGATGTATCATCCTTGAAGAATACGAGCACGCTGTAAAACGTGGTGCTACAATTTACGCAGAATTAAAAGGTGGAGGTCTTAGTGCGGATGCACATCACATGACAGCGCCTCATCCTGAAGGTTTAGGAGCTTATCTTGTAATGAAGAATTGTTTGGAGGATGCAGGCTTAACTGCTGATGAAGTAGATCACATCAATATGCATGGTACATCTACTCCATTAGGAGATATTGCAGAATCTAATGCAATTTCAAAATTATTAGGAGAGCACGCTTTCGACATTCAGATTAATTCTACAAAATCAATGACAGGTCACTTATTGGGTGCAGCCGGTGTTATTGAAGCTATTGCTGCGTTAGGAACTATTATTCATGGTATTGTTCCTCCAACCATCAACCATTTTACTGATGATGAAAATATCGACAGCAGACTGAACTTCACGTTCAATGAAGCTGTGAAGAAAGATGTAAAAGTAGCCATGAGTAATACTTTTGGGTTTGGTGGACATAACGCTTGCGTTCTATTTAAGAAAATCTAATTTTACTGAATGGAGTTACAGAAATACTTTTCTAAATTCCTTCTCAAAAAAAGAAAAAGAAAATTAACGGAGAGAGATTATTTCCTCAGTACCGAACTTAATAAAATGTTGGGTGCCGAGGTACAAAATGTTGCGCTCTACCGTGAAGCTTTCTCTTTAAAAAGTTCTTCTAAAAATCAAGACAACAGTAATTACGAAAGACTTGAATTTTTGGGAGATTCTGTTTTGGGTACAATTATCTCCTGCCATTTGTTTCAGACTTATCCTAAAGCTAACGAAGGCTATCTGACACAAATGAAATCTAAGATTGTCAACAGGAAAAACCTTAATAAGCTTGGAGAAGATTTAAAATTGACAGATCTTCTGCAAAAGCAAAACTCTGTGGCTTTAGGAGAAAACATCTCCGGAAATTTATTTGAAGCCTTAATAGGTGCTGTTTATCTGGATTTTCAATATGAGACGTGTAAGAAAATCATTTTGGAAAGACTTTTAACGCCGACAGAAATCAATAAACTTGAGAATAAAATTGTAAGCTACAAAGGTCTTTTGCTGGAATGGAGCCAGAAGAAAAAAATAAATATAAAATATGAGACCTGTGAAGAAATTCAGGTAAATAAAGCCGTCATTTTTCGTTGTCATGTCTGGTTGGGTGAAGAAAAAATAGCCAACGCTACAGAAACCTCCAAAAAGAAAGCAGAAGAAAAAGCAGCACAGAGAGCATTTTATATTCTAAACAAAAAAGAAAATATACTTGGAAATCCAAAAACTTTATGATCTAGACGATATAGAATTTGAAGATATTACCATAGGATTGGTAAGATTAGCAAAAAATATACCCGATCATGAGTTTTTCTACAAAATAAATCAAAATAATGATCTTATATTCTCCAGGAAAAAAGATATAATCTTACACGGAGATTATTATGATTATTTTTTTGCAAGATTTGAAGCTTATCACAAGTTTACAAAGACATGCTTTACTTTTATTTCGAACAAATCTTCAGAAAGTAAGCAAAAAAAAATACAGACAGAACTCTTCTCAGAAGAAGAAAATATTAAGTTTTTATTAAATAATCAGGTAGATGTAGAATATATTCTGCATAGTTCGGAACAGTTTCCTGATTTTTCCGTAATTTTGCTCCCTGAAAATCTTGTGTTTCCAATTCAAGATTATACATTGAGTTCTGAAGAAGAACTATATCAAATTATCCAGTATTATGAATAAGTATTTAAAGAAGACAAAAATTATCGCAACACTTGGACCGGCTTCATCGTCGAAGGAAGTAATGTTAGGATTAATGAAAGCGGGAGTTGATATTTTTAGAATCAATTTTTCACATGCAGACTACGATCTAGTCAAGTCAAACATCCAAATAATCAGAGAACTTAATAAGGAATATGGGTACTCTGTAGGTATTTTGGGAGATTTACAGGGTCCAAAACTGAGAGTAGGTGTAGTAAAGGAAGGTTCTTATCTAAATCCTGGAGACATTCTTACCTTCACGAATGAAAAAATTGAAGGAGATTCTACAAAAGTATACATGACTTACCAACAATTTCCACAAGATGTAAAAGTTGGTGAAAGAATTTTGATCGATGATGGTAAATTGGTTTTGGAAGTTACCGAGACTAACGAAATCGATACCGTAAAGGCAAAAACGATTCAAGGGGGACCCCTAAGTTCTAAAAAAGGAGTAAACCTACCGAATACAAACGTTTCTCTTCCTGCTTTAACTGAAAAAGATATTCAGGATGCCAACTTCATGCTTGATCAGGAAGTAGATTGGGTTGCACTTTCATTTGTGCGTCACGCTCAGGATATTATTGATCTAAAAGAATTAATTAATAAACATCCAAAAGGGAAATTTAAAACTCCGATTATCGCGAAAATTGAAAAACCTGAAGGAGTAAAAAATATCGATGAGATCTTATTGGAATGTGATGGTCTAATGGTTGCCCGTGGTGACCTGGGTGTAGAAGTTCCGATGGAAGAAGTTCCTGCTATTCAGAAAACATTGGTGGAAAAAGCCAGATTTTATTCTAAGCCGGTAATTATTGCTACCCAAATGATGGAAACAATGATTAACAGCTTAACACCAACAAGAGCTGAAGTAAATGACGTTGCCAACTCTGTATTGGACGGAGCTGATGCAGTAATGCTTTCCGGGGAAACTTCTGTGGGAAGATATCCTGTTCAGGTGGTTGAAAATATGGCTAAAATTGTGAAAAACATTGAAATGACACACTTTTACCAACACAAAAACGAACCGATTGAAAAAGACTACAACTGTATTGATGACAGATTCATTACCAACAGAGTATGTCTTGCGGCAGTAAGAATTGCAAAAACGACCAATGTTTCTGCTATTGTTACATTGACTCATTCAGGATATACAGCCTTCCAGCTTGCAGCGCACAGGCCGAACTCACATATTATCGTTTATAGCGGAAATAAAAGAGTAATCACAATGCTGAACCTTCTTTGGGGAGTTCATGCTTATTATTATGACATGAAAAAACCTACGGATGAAACGATTATCCAGGTAAATATGTTAACGCATAACCACGGTTATATCGAAACCGGAGATTTTGTAATTAACATCAATGCTACTCCATCATACGAAGGTGGTAAAACGAACACATTGAGATTAACTACGGTTTAATCAAACAATATAAAAAACAAAATGACTCCCAGGATTTTGGGAGTCTTTTTAGTTTTTATGTCTCTTCTAAAAGAGAATAATATTATATCAATGACGAGTTCAAATTAAAAACTCCCGAAAATTTCGGGAGTTAATATGTATATTAAATAATTTCAATTAAATCAATTACCTACAATCGTCTTAGCCGTAACAAACTCTTTTAAAGCCAGTAAAGAAAGCTCCGTACCATAACCTGAAGCTTTTGTTCCACCAAAAGGAAAACGGGGATCTGAACTGGTCATTCTATTGATATTTACTGTTCCCGATTCAAGGTTTTCAATAAAAAACAATTGACGGTCTTTATCAGCTGTCCAGACAGAGTTTGAAAGCCCGAAAGGAATATCATTAGCCATTTGTAAAGCTTCCTGATCATTTTTAGCAATCATTACCATTCCAAGAGGACCAAAAAGTTCTTCCTGTAAAACTGGATTACCTTCCTTCACACGGATTAATCCCGGCTTGAACTCTATATCAGAAATTCTTTCCAACGGAATGATAATTTCTGCTCCATTCTCCAAAGCTTTTTGGAATTGTTTTTCCAGATCATCAGCCAAATCTGGTCTTGCCATTCCGGTAATTTTAGTATCCTTACTCATTGGATCTCCGGGAACGAATTTTTTATATTCTTCAATGAATTTTGGAAGAAATGTATCTTCAATTTTTTCATCAATAATAAATCTTTTTGCTGCCACACAGGTTTGTCCGCAGTTTTGAAGTCTCGCCTGAGCTCCCACTTTTGCTGCTTTATCCAAATCGGCATCATCCAAGACAATGAAAGCATCACTGCCTCCCAACTCAAGCAAAGATTTTTTAATGTTCAGTCCTGCGATCGACGCTACTTCTCCACCAGCTCTTCCACTTCCCGTTAAGCTTACTCCTTTTATAGCATCATGCTCAAGAATTTCTTTTACTTCCTTATGTCCTACTTCAAGATTTTGAAAAATTCCTTTTGGAAAACCTGCTTTCAAAAACACATCTTCAATAGCATTCCCGCTTCCGAAGCAAATTGATGCATGCTTCAGAACAACCGTATTTCCCGCTAAAATTGCAGGAATAGCGAATCTTAATACCTGCCAGAAAGGAAAATTCCATGGCATAACTCCTAAGATTACACCCTTCGGAACATAATGAATTTCAGAATAAGTATATTCGGAATCTACTTTTTCCGGTTTTAAAATATTTTCAGCATCTGCATAATAATTCATCATCAGGGCAGACTTCTCAACTTCCGCAATCGACTGTAGGATGGGTTTATTCATTTCAGTAGTAATGATTTTACCAAACTTTTCAGAATTGTTTTTTAAAATTCCCGCAGCTTTTGCAATGAGTTTTTGCCTGTCTTCAAATGGCATTTTTTTCCATTCGGAAAATGCCTTATCTGCTGTAATAAGTTTATTTTCAATTAATTGTTCCATACTGTAATCTTTGTTTTTAAATTCAATCAATGAATTTATTTGCGCTCTTTTTCAAAAACACGATGAAAGCAACAAATTTTGTTCCTTAAGGGTTAATAGAATAATGATTTTCTCTATCGGAAAAATATAATTTTGCATCATATCATAAACCATTCATTCATAAGACATGCCGCCAGTCTTGCCGTTCTTTCCTGAATATCAAATAACGGATTTACTTCTGCCACATCCAAAGCCAACAGTTTTTCACTTTTTAAAATGTGCCTGTAAAAATGCATAAATGTAGCATCTGCAAAAATTCCATTGTAAGCAGAAGCAGAAACTCCCGGAGCAATGGAAGCATTAAAGACATCCATACAGATTGTTAAATAAACATAATCAACACTTTCTAAGAGTTCATTTATTCTCTGATATACAGACGGTAAATTTTCAAAAAATAGTTCATCTGCCAAAATGTATTTCATTCCATACTGATGAGCTGTATCAAATAATTTCAGTGTATTAGAGTTTCTTTGAATACCTATATGTAATGAATTAATTTCTCCTTCCTGCGCAATTTGCCAAAATCCTGTTCCGGAGCTTGCTCCTACTCCGTTTTCTGGTTGTCTGTTATCAAAATGAGCATCGATATTAATAATTCCGATCTTTTGTTCAGGAAAAGCTGTTTTCACACCCAGATAATGAGCATAGGTAACCTCGTGTCCGCCTCCTAAAACTATAGACTTTCCTCCTTTCAATAAAACTTTGGAAACATTTTTGGCAAGATTATTCTGAGCATTTTCTAATTTTCCATCTTCACAGGTTACATTACCAAAATCCAGCAACGAAAAATCAGGAAGAATCACAGGAAAGTTAGACATATTTTTCCTTATAATGCATGGAGCATCTTTTGCACCCTGTCTTCCTTTATTCCTCCGAACGCCTTCATCTACGGCAAATCCGTGTAAAACGAAATCATTCGTTGAAATTGCATCGTAATTAGTTTCTTCTTTCACTCTTTGAAAAAGTCTGTGATAAAGAAGTTCTTCACCATCTAATCTACCCTGCCAGATTTTGTTCATTACCTTGATAATTTTGTATTTAATCTAAACTTTTTCTCCGCCAATATAAACACTTTCAGCTTGTAAGCTTCCCTGATTATAAAGAACATTTTGGAAATTATTGGTTTTAAAAGTCACGAAATCTGCTTTCAGGTCTTTTGCCAATCTTCCTCTGTCTTCTAAACCAAGCGCAAAAGCTGAACGAAAAGTAATTCCCGCCAACACTTCTGCTGTTGTCAATTTTTCAAATGTTGCTAAAATAGAAGCTTGTGTAATCAGATTTCCCATCGGTGCAGAGCCCGGATTCCAATCACTTGCTATGGCTACAATTGCTCCCGCATCCAATAATTTTCTTGCCGGAGTAAACTTTTCTCCTAATCCTAAACTTGCACCTGGTAAAGCTGTAGCCACAGTTTCTGATGTTGCTAAAAACTCAATATCTTCATCAATTGTCGCTTCCAAATGGTCTGCTGATTTTGCACCCACTTCTACAGCGATTCTGGAACTTCCAGGTGTAAACTGATCGGCATGAACTGTGATTTCAAAACCTAAATCTTTCGTTTTAAGCAAGAAATCTTTACTCTCTTCAGGCTGAAATGCTGATTTTTCAATAAAAATATCAACACGTTTTGCCAGGTTTTCATCTTTTACTTTAGGCAAAATTTCAGTTAAGATGTATTGTAAATATTCTTTGTTGCTTCCTTGAAAATCTCTTGGCTTCAAATGGGCAGAAAGACAAGTAGGAACTAAGGCAGCCTTTGTATTTTCCTGAGCTTTTTTAATAATCCGAAGCATTTTAAGCTCGTTTTCTACATCCAATCCGTAACCACTTTTCACTTCAATGGTTGTGATCCCCAAGGAAATAAGAAAATCAATTCTTTCTAATAGTGTCTTTAATAATTCCTCTTCTGATGCATTTCTTGTATGCTGAACAGAGCTCCAGATTCCTCCTCCGCTCTCCGCAATTTCAAGATATGTTTTTCCAGCATTACGCATGGCAAAATCATTTGCTCGATTTCCGCCAAAGCAAATGTGCGTATGTGAATCCACGAAAGCCGGAAGAACAATTTGTTCTCCTTCAACGTTTTCAATTTCTATATTAGCATATTGGGATTTTAATGTCTCAAAATTTCCGACCTGCTGGATTTTATCTTTATAAATTAAGATTCCACCATCAACAATAATTTCAAGTTGTTCGTCAGAAAGTTTACCTCTTAAGGGAAGGTTAGCAAGTGTCACAACCTGCTTGAAAGGACCAATAAGTTTCATTATGTATTGCTATGGCTAAAAGCCTATTTAATTAAAATTTTTCTCTCTCAAAAATACTTAAAATATCTCTTCTGCTCAAATCTTAATTTTTCCTTAGTAACTGTCTTTATCCCTTAACCTAATTTTCCTATCTTTACGGTAAATGAAATTGAATTAATGCCCGATTTTTTACATCCAGACAAAGATAATTACTCCCGCGAAGAGCTGATTCAGGAAGAGAAGATTCGTCCTCAAAGCTTTAAAGATTTTGCGGGGCAAAGGAAAACTTTGGAAAATCTCGAAGTTTTTGTGACCGCTGCCAAGAAACGTGGCGGTGCGCTTGATCATGTATTATTGCATGGACCTCCCGGTTTGGGAAAAACTACGCTAGCAAACATCATTGCCAATGAGCTTGGTGTAAATTGTAAAATTACGTCCGGTCCTGTTTTAGATAAGCCGGGAAGTTTGGCTGGTTTGTTGACTAATCTTGAAGAAAACGATGTTCTTTTTATCGATGAAATTCACCGATTGTCTCCTGTTGTGGAAGAATATTTATATTCTGCGATGGAAGATTATAAAATTGACATTATGTTGGAAACCGGTCCGAATGCGAGAAGTGTCCAGATTAGTTTAAATCCTTTTACATTGGTTGGAGCTACAACAAGAAGCGGAATGCTGACCAAACCCATGCTTGCCCGGTTCGGGATCCAAAGCAGGCTTGAATATTACACAATTGAGCTATTATCGATGATTATCATTAGAAGTGCGAGAGTTTTAGGTGTAAAAATCTACGAAGATGCAGCGATTGAAATTGCAAGAAGAAGCCGCGGAACTCCAAGAATTGCCAACGCTCTTTTGAGAAGAGTCCGTGATTTTGCCGAGATAAAAGGTAATGGGGAAATTGAAATCAATATCACAAAATACGCGCTTAATTCTTTAAATGTAGATGAATTCGGATTAGATGAAATGGATAATAAGATCATGCGTGTGATGATAGAGAATTTCAAAGGGAAACCCGTAGGAATTTCAGCTTTGGCAACGTCTATCGCAGAAAATCCTGAAACTTTGGAGGAAGTTTATGAGCCGTTCTTAATTCAGGAAGGATTTATCATCAGAACTCCAAGAGGTCGTGAGGTGACAGAAAAGGCTTACAAACATTTAAATATTGCAATACCTAAAAATCCAGGAGAATTATTTTAAACAATGTTTATACCTAAATTATACAGAAGCGAAGATTACGGTTTGATGAAAGAAATTATCAGAGAGAATTCTTTTGCTTTATTAATCTCTTCCGTGGATAAAATTCGTGCGACTCATTCAATGATGATGCTGAATGAAGATAACAAAGAAAATATTTATATTGAAACTCATATTTCGAAAGCCAATCCGCAAGCAAAAACATTAAAAAACGGAGATGAAGTTCTTTGTGATTTTCTAGGAGCACATACGTACATTTCGAGCAGTTGGTACGATCATATTAATGTTTCAACCTGGAATTATGAGGCGGTTCAAATTTATGGAAAAGTTGAGCTGATGAATCCGGAAGAATTGTATATTCATTTGGATAAACTGACTTCCAAATATGAAAAATTTCAGAAATGCCCCGTGATGGTAAAAAATATGGGAAAGGAATTTGTTGAGAAAGAGATGAAAGGAGCTTTCGGATTAAAAATTATTCCTACTGAAATTTTCATTAAACAGAAGCTTTCTCAGAACAGAAAGGAAAACGACTTTAAAAATATCATTTCAAATCTTGAAAACAGCGATGAAAACGGAAGAAAAATTGCCGAGAAAATGAAACTGTTAAATAATACATTATAAAACTTAATATTATATGAAACTATATCCAATACAGTGTGGAAAATTTAAATTAGATGGCGGTGCCATGTTTGGAGTCGTCCCAAAGAGTTTGTGGGAAAAGACCAATCCTGCAGACGAAAAAAACCTAATCGAGCTGGGAACACGTTCACTTCTCGTAGAAGACGGAAAAAAATTAATTTTAATTGATTGTGGTCTTGGAAATAAACAGGATGACAAGTTTTTTGGGCATTATTCTCTTTGGGGAGATGATAATTTAGATAAAAATTTAAAAAAATATGGTTTTGTAAAGGAAGATATCACGGATGTTTTCTTAACCCACCTTCATTTCGACCATTGTGGAGGAGCCATCGAATGGAACGATGACAGAACAGGCTACCGGCCGGCTTTTAAAAACGCACAATTCTGGACTAACGAAAACCACTGGCAATGGGCAACAGAGCCTAATGCCAGAGAAAAAGCAAGTTTTTTGAAGGAGAATATTATTCCTATGCAGGAAAGCGGACAATTGAATTTTTTACCGCTTCCTAAAACCGGAAATTATGGCTTCGCTCCGGATTTGAAAATGGATGTGATATTTGTTGACGGTCATACAGAAAAACAAATGTTACCTGTTATTCAATATCAGGATAAAACAATAGTTTTCGCGGCAGACTTAATTCCTACAGCAGGTCATATCAATCAAGTATATGTGATGGGATATGATACAAGACCTCTTCTGACATTAGAAGAAAAAGGAAAATTTCTGAAACAATGTGTGGATAATGAGTATTTATTGTTCTTTGAACATGATGCCCACAATGAACTGGCCAGTCTTAAAATGACAGAAAAAGGAGTAAGACTGGATGAGATTTTTAGCTTTAATGATGTTTTTGGATATTAATTTTAGGTATGGAAGAATTACAGTCAGAAACTCAGAAAGCAGAACCAGAACCATTATCTATCCCAAAAATAATAGGCTTAACGGGGGGAATTGGTTCAGGAAAGACCACTGTTGCAAAATTCATTGAAGAGTTTGGATTTCCCGTTTATTACTCAGACGACAGAGCCAAAGATATCGTAAATGATAATGATGATTTGAAAGGCAAAATCATAGAACTTTTAGGTAATGAAGCTTATGAGAACGGAATTTATAACAGAAAATTTGTTGCTGAAAAAGTTTTTAATAATAATGATTTACTTCAAAGCTTAAATGAAATTATTCATCCTGCTGTCCGGATTGATTTTGAAGAATGGGTAAAGAGACAAACCAAATATCTTGTTTTTAAAGAGACAGCCTTGTTATTTGAATTAAAATTAAACAAGCAATGTTATCAATCTGTTTTAGTAACAGCGGAAGATAACATCCGAGCGAAAAGAGTAATGGACAGAGACGGTAAAACCTACCGGGAAGTAGAATCTGTGATGGAAAAACAGATGCCTGAAAAAGATAAAATAAAACTGGCAGATCACATCATCTATAACAATACCAATTTAGATGATCTGAAGAAACAAACAGAAAAAATCATTTTTGAAATTGAATGAAATATAGCTCGCTGAAAAAAATTTTAGCGAGTTTTTTATTCTTCTTTTTATTTTATAAATATCAAAAAAAATCAGCTCCCATTTCTGAGAGCTGATTCTATTTTAAAAGTAATTAGTTGTTATGATTACTATTCCTTGATGAATTTCTTCTGTACCGAAGTTGAGCCATCCTGAATATCGATCACATACATTCCGTTGATCAGCGCATGAACATCTACCTTATTGTTTAAGATAATTCCACTTGAGATCAACTGTCCGGCTGCACTATAAATCTTATAGTTCGCTCTCTTGCTGATATTCTTAACGTTCAATACCGTACTTACGGGGTTAGGATAAATTAAGATATCATTCTGATTCAACAGATTAGTAGCGGATTTCTTAGTGATTCTTACCGTGTAATCTTCCACTTCTCCATTATCAAAGCTGGTACAGTTTACAGGAATTCCTCCCTTCATTAACGCTACTCTCATCACTACATACATATAATCTGCATTGCTTACAAAAGCATCGGATGGTACACTGAATGTCGTCGTTGCTGTCGCTGCACTATTTGGTCCGGATACTAAGATTCTTTCATTGATGTCAAATTCTCCGTTTCTGTCAAAGTCAATCCACGCTACAACGCCCGCATCTCCGGTTACTACTTTATCAATCGTTAACTGATTATTTGTAGAACCCTGAATCAGTTCAATTTGAGCAGTAGGAACAGCTGTATAGTCTGTATACGTTGATCCTGCAGAAGGATTCAACATCTGTGGCTTACCATTAGGTACAACCGTTACTTTAGAGATATAATCTCCTGCCGAATTCAATGCTGCCATCTGGCAATAAATCACCGTTGGAGTCGTAAAGTAGTACGGTAGAGTAAAGTTACCCGGAGTACCGCTACAGATATTAGCTACCTCCATTTCATATTTTGTCAGCTCGGTTAAACCGGTAAGAGTATAAGTATTGTTTGATACCTGAACAGTAGTCCATCCCGGAATTCCTACTTTTCTGTATCTCAATATATATTTACCTGTTGCATCTGGTCCTAAATAAGGATCCCACTGGATTTTAGCACTTGTAGGTTTTAATTCCAGAATCGTTAATCCCGGTGGTGCAATATCACAGGTTCTTTCAGTGGTAAATCTTGCCAAGCTTGACCATGGATTAGGTGTCGTTGAATTGACACATGTGCTTCTTACCTGAACTTCATACTGTGTATATGGAGTTAAACCTGAAAGCAAATAAGTAGTAGATGGCGGATTAGGCAAATTGATCGTAGCTGACCATGTTGGATCTCCTACTTTTCTCCACTGCAATTGATACGTTGCACTTGCCGCTAAAGGTGACCAGTTCACAACTGCCGAAGTAGATGTAATATTTGTAAAGGTTACATTAGGCGGAGTCGGATCACATAATGTGGTAAATTGATTATTTGAATACACTCCAACATTCACGGTGTTACAAACTGCTGCTACTTCTACTTCATATAACGTTGCAGGTGTTAGCGGATAAGTTGGCGGATTTAAGGTAAATGTCTGCGTTGTTCCTGTTACCGCTGGTACATCAATAGGACCTGCTGTTGGCAACCATTGGGTAGAACCTACCGGGCGGTATCTTACTTTGTAAGAAGCTCCTCCACTATCCTGTGGCCATGTAATCTGAGCCGAATTATGCGTAATAGAAGCTGGGATTACCGTAACCGTTGGTGTAGCTGTACTACAAACCCTCAGTACAATATTATCGACTGCCACCGGTGGTTGTGTTCCTCCGGAAGTATCATTTCTCCATTCGAATACCAAACGCATGGTACTACCTGCATAATTGGTAAGATTTAAATTGGCATTAGAGTAAGAAGTCCAAGTTGTTCCATTCAAATTATACTGTCCTACCTGAACTCTTCCCGGAGCTCCCGGTGTTCCGGTTGCAGCTGTAATCTGAACTCCAGATGTAGGCATAAAATTAGATGGAACAAGCCACACTCTTAAATAATCATAAGAACTCTCACCTTGTGCTTTCCAGTCAAAAGAGAAAGAGGCTAAAGTTGTTCCTGCAGGAATTTGAATATCTCTATAAGCCTGTACTGTACTTGCAGATGCAATGGAATAAGCATTCGTTGTTCCATTATCATTCGTAATATAAATAGACTTTCCGGTATTTCCGGTTGCAGAACCATAGAACCATTTATTCGTTTGAGTTCCGTTGATCAGTCCCAGATCATTAGCTGTTTCAAAATTCTGTATGTAAGGAAGCTGGGCAGGAATCTGTGTGGTCATAACAGAAACCACATCTGACAGATCACTCTGATCTGTAGAACTACACAATGCTTTTACCCATATATAATAGGTAGTACTTTGGGCAAGTCCTGGAATTGTATATCCTGTACTTCCACTTGGAATTCCTGTAATATTCGGTGTTGCAGGTGGTGTATTTGTAGTGCTGTAATATATTTGGTAACCTCCGGCGGGTGCAGTAGCAGGCGGTGTCCAAGAAATTGTCGCAGTAGATGATGTTGAGCCAACTACTGTTACTCCTATTGGCTCAATACATGTTGGAGCTACTCTTAATTTAAAATCATCAATTCCTAAATACCAAGGAGAACTATTACCAGATACACTAGTAGCAAAATAGTAAGTCCCGGATGTAGTTGGGGTATAATATACTTTATACTTAACGTAACCTGGCGTATCCTGAGTAGCTGTTATAAATGTTCCTAAATTGGTTGCTCCTGTCATTGAAGTGGCAGAATTTACCAATACATTACCTGTAAACCCTTGGTAAGAAGAGCCTTGCCCTCCTGTATTATAATAGAACGAAAACTCATAGGCTGTACCCGCTGTTAATGCAAATCCAGGTGTCCATAACTGACTTGCGGTAGTATTACCATACGCAATCCTCATATAATTAGGAGTAGATCTAGGTGCATTATAGGTCGTAGAGCCCGTATTGGAAGAAGTCCACGCATTAGTACCTGTTATTTGTTTCCAGCAAGAAGGAACAATTCCTGAACCAATACTTGGCATAGAATCAAAATTCTCAGTCCATGGTAAAGCTGTAATAGCCGCACATGGTGTTGTAAAAGATGTCGACGTCCAACCACTCTGATCTGTTCCGCTACATCTGGATCTTACCCATACATAATATGTTGTATTGGGAGCTAGGGACGAAATTGTTGCAGAAGTTCCTGTTGGCACTGTCTGTGATGGAACAGTTGAAGCAGTTGGTGCAGCCGTAGAAGTAGTATAATAAATATCATATCCACTCCCAGGAGCTGACGAAGGAGCCGTCCAGCTCACTGATCCACTTGTAGATGTTATTGGAGATGACGTCAAATTCGTAGGTGCAAAACAAGTTGGCGGAGTCCAGGTATAAGTGAGGCCATTCGTTGGCATCCCTGGAGTAGCTGCAGTTGTATTAAATGCTTGAGTACTGCTATTGGCAGTACCAGCCGTAGAGTTTGTGAAAAGAACTGACGTCGAATTAGTTCTGTTATTAAAATCAGCATTGGATGTACCTCTCAGACCGATTTGTCTGGTTCCACTGATAGATGTACTTCCTACAAGATAAGACCCGTTTTTATAAACAACAGCAATTGTATTCGTAGTTTCTCTTAATCGTATTTGAAAAGAAAAAGCATAAGCATTTGTAGTAGAAATCGTATAGGTAGGTCTGAAATCTGCCCATTGAACCACTATCTCTCTGTTCGGAGCTGTTCCCACAACTCCCCAACTAATAGTTCCTGTAACACCACCAAGATTGAATACAGAATTAAGATCTGCTCCAAATGCGGAAACAGCGCCGGAATATGCTGTCGTATTAGAAATTGGTGAATATTCGGATGCTGACGGTGCCGTTGTTCCAAAGGTTAAGAAACCATTCGTTGAAACATTCAATGATGAGTAATTAACTCCATTAAATGAAAAATTAAATGGAATTGTTACCGGATAGATAGTGTTATCCAGTGAACCCGCAATTGTATTGGCGGTAGCAGTTCCTAAAATCGTTGCCCCTGTTAGGGCCGTGTAAGTTCCAGATGACTTCACAAAACTGTAAGAACTCACCTGTGCATTAGTTATAAATGCAATTACAAATGAAAAAAGTAGTAAAATCTTCTTCATATCATCAAAATATTGAATCCATTATTAGGATTTTGAGAATTATACATAAATTAGAATTAATTGGTCTTAAAAATATGTTTAACGTTTAAAACCTTAAGTTATTATAGAAAATAGTAAAATGTAAAAATTTTTATCATAGGCTTCATTATTTTAAATTGGTTGCAAAACTAATACTTTTATCTCACAAATACCTTACACTTATTTATTTTAAATAAATAACACAAAATATCATTTTTTATTGGAGATAAATAAAAACCAAAAAAAATATTTAAATTTTAAAAACCGTAACTTTTAACTATTAAATACCTATTAAATCAAGTATAATAAAACAAAAAAAATAATTGCTTAAAAAATTTCATTTTAATTACATTAAACTTTAACATTATCGAATTAGAAAATATAATTCATTTTATTAAACCATAGCTATATCAAAAAAATCAGCTCCCATTTCTGAGAGCTGATTCTATTTTAAAAGTAATTAGTTGTTATGATTACTATTCTTTGATGAATTTCTTCTGTACCGAAGTTGAGCCATCCTGAATATCGATCATATAAACTCCATTAATCAGCGCATGGACATCTACCTTATTGTTTAAGATAATTCCACTTGTGATCAATTGTCCAGCTGTACTGTAAATCTTATAGTTCGCTCTCTTGCTGATATTCTTAACGTTCAATACCGTGCTTACGGGGTTAGGATAAATTAAGATATCGTCTTGATTCAACAAACTATTAGCTGGTTTCTTAGAGATTCTTATCGAGTAATCTTCCACTTCTCCACTGTCGAAGTTAGTACAGTTTACCGGAATTCCCCCTTTCATTAACGCTACTCTCATCACTACATACATATAATCTACATTGCTCACAAAAGCATCGGATGGTACATTGAAAGTAGTTGTTGCTGTCGCTGTACTATTTGGTCCCGATACTAAGATTCTTTCATTGATGTCAAATTCTCCGTTTCTGTCAAAGTCAATCCAAGCTACAACGCCTGCATCTCCGGTTACTACTTTATCAATCGTTAACTGATTGTTCACTGAACCCTGGATCAATTCGATCTGAGCAGTAGGGACAGCTGTGTAATCAGTATAATTTGATGCTGCAGAAGTATTGACCATCTGTGGCTTACCGTTAGGAACCACTGTTACCTTGGAAATATATTCTCCAGAAGTATTCAACGCTCCCATCTGACAATAGATTACAGTAGGGGTTGTAAAATAATACGGTAAGGTATAGTTACCCGGAGTACCGCTACAGATATTAGCTACCTCCATTTCATATTTTGTCAGCTCGGTTAAACCGGTAAGAGTATAAGTATTGTTTGATACCTGAACAGTAGTCCATCCCGGAATTCCTACTTTTCTGTATCTCAATATATATTTACCTGTTGCATCTGGTCCTAAATAAGGATCCCACTGGATTTTAGCACTTGTAGGTTTTAATTCCAGAATCGTTAATCCCGGTGGCGGAATTTCACAGGTTCTCTCGGTAGTAAATCTTGCCAAGCTTGACCATGGATTAGGTGTCGTTGAATTGACACATGTGCTTCTTACCTGAACTTCATACTGCGTATACGGTGTTAAAGTATATCCTGTTGAAGGAAGTGAGAAAGCATTAGCAGGTGGATTGGGTAAATTAATCGGTCCAATCCATGTCGGATCACCCACTTTTCTCCACTGCATTTGGTATGTTGCACTTGCAACTAACGGTGACCAATTTACAACTGCCGAAGTAGCCGTAATATTCGTAAAGGTTACATTAGGCGGAGTCGGATCACATTTTGTCGTAAATTGATTATTGGAGTACACTCCAACATTCACGGTGTTACAAACTGCTGCAACTTCTACTTCATATAATGTAGCAGGTGTTAGCGGATAAGTTGGCGGATTTAAGGTAAATGTCTGCGTTGTTCCTGTTACCGCTGGTACATCAATAGGACCTGCTGTTGGCAACCATTGGGTAGAACCTACCGGGCGGTATCTTACTTTGTAAGAAGCTCCTCCGATATCCTGTGGCCAGGTAATCGTAGCTGAATTATGCGTAATAGAGGCTGGAGTTACTGTAACTGTTGGTGTAGCTGTACTACAAACCCTCAGTACAATATTATCAACTGCCACCGGTGGCTGAGCACCTCCAGTAGTATCATTTCTCCATTCGAATACCAAACGCATAACAGTACCTGCAAAGCTGCTAAGATTTAAATTGGCATTAGAGTAAGAAGTCCAAGTCGTTCCACTTAAATTATATTGTCCGATTTGAATTCTTCCAGCACCCGCTACAATCTGAGCACCTGGTGTAGGCATGAAGGTTGCCGGAACTAACCATACTCTTAAATAGTCATAAGAACTTTCGCCCTGTGCTTTCCAGTCAAAAGAGAACGTTGCAAGGCTGGTTCCCGCAGGAATTTGAATATCTCTATAAGCCTGTACTGTACTTGCAGATGTAAGGGTATAAGCATTAGTTGTTCCGTTATCGTTTGTAATATAAATGGACTTTCCTGTATTTCCGGTTACAGAACCATAAAACCACTTATTAGGCTGCGTTCCGTTCAGTAATCCTAAATCATTCGCTGCTTCAAAATTCTGGATATAAGGAAGTGTTGCAGGAATTTGTGTAGTCATAAAGTTCGGCCCTTGAGCTACATAACTGTTATCTGTAGGTGAACAAATTGCTTTTACCCACCAGTAATATGTTGTGTTCGGAGCTAAAGTAGGAACAAGGTTTACTGAAGTCGCCATTGTTGTTCCTGTAGGCGTTGTCGGTTGCGTTGGTGTTGTAGAAACATAATACGCATATCCGCCAGCCGGAGGAGTGGCAGGAGTTGCCCAACCTATAATTGCTCCGTTACCCGTTAAACCAGTTACTGTCAAACCTGTTGGGGGTAAACATGTTGGTGGCGCAACTACAGCCAATGTAAAGTCAACATAACTACCATACGGTGCAGGACCACAAGGAGTAACTGCTCCGATATAAGATGAAGATGCTCTTACTCTATAATTTCCTAATGCTTGTCCTGCAGGAATATTAATTGTTGCCGTTCCAGTGGAAGCATAAGAAGTAGTCGCTAAAATAGTTTCTCCTGGATCATTGAAGTCCATATCATTATTCCAGTCAATCCAAACATAGTAATAATATGTAGAACCTCCTGAAGTTGCCAAGTTCATCACCACACTACTTCCTGGCGAACTTAAGAAAGACATATTAGAATTAGTATACGCATTATAAGAAGATGCCGTATAATTCAAGTTAGTCCACCCTCCTGTAGTCGTAACATTATTTAAATAGTAAGTTGTTGAACTAGTTCCACCTGTAGGTGCACAATAGTTAGTAAATACCGTAATTGGTCCAGACCAAGGGCTCGCATCAGTAGCACTACATCTTGCTCGTACCCATATATAATAGGTAGTATTAATTGCTAAGCCAGGAATTGTAGCCGTTGTACCCGTTACCCCTGTGATCTGAGGTGTAGCTCCCGTTCCAGGAGCGATACCTGTCGTATTATAATAAATTTCATAGCTTAATGGTGTAGTTGTAGAAGCTGTCCAACTTATCGATGCAGAAGACGTCGTAGCTGAAGTCAGAGTTAATGCTGCCGGTGGCATACATGTAGGAGGGGCTCCAACTGCTATGGTATAATCTACATAATTACCATATGGTGCTGTACCACAAGATGTAATTGCTCCACTGTATGATACAGCAAATCTTACCCTGTAATTTCCATAAGCCTGTGCAGCCGGAACATTAATGGTGGTTGATCCTGTAGCAGCATAAGAAGTAGTTGCAAGAATAGTTTCTCCTGCATCATTAAAATCCATATCATTATTCCAGTCTACCCATGTATAATAATAATAACTACCGGTTCCGGCTGCTGCTAAACTAACATTAATGGCACTTCCTGGTGAAGTACTGATTGTATTTGTTGAATTATTAACGTATGCTGCATAGGATGATGCTGTATAATTCAAATTGGTCCATCCTCCTGTTGTTAAGATTTTATTCAAATAATAGGATGTCGAACTCGTTCCTCCTGTTGGCACACAATATCCTGTATAGAAAGAAACCGGCCCAACCCAAATACTTTGCTGAGTAGAACTACATTTAGCTCTCGCCCATACATAATACGTAGTATTGGCTGCCAATCCGGAAATAGTAGCTGATGTAGTCGTAGTTTGTACAGAGTTAGTAGCGTTAAGTACCGTTGAAGATGTTGGTGCAACACCTGTAGTGTTATAATATACATCATAACCGTTTGCTGGTACAGGAGTAGGTGCTGTCCAGGTAATCTGCCCACTGTTTGAAGTAATGGTTCCCGTAGCTAATTGATTTGGGAACATACATCCTGAAGGCGCCTCACTCACTAGCTGCAATCTTGGAATAGATGCAGTTCTGCTATTAGCAGTAGGTGGTGAAGCCGGATCTGCATTTACAGTATCACTATATTGATATATTCCCGTATTTGCTCCTGATGTATAGGCTCCCCAGGTAGCTGTACAAGAATACCCCGGTGCATTCTCATCAACTGCAATTACCAGGTTGCTCGTTCCATCCCATACAAATGGTGTAGTAAGAGAAAGCTCTACCCAATTCCCAGTTGTCATAGTTCCTAATGTTCCGGAATAAACCTGCGACATTTGTGATAAAGGTACCCAGTCGGTTGTAGAGGAGAAAGTCGTTTTGGTAGTATTACCAAAATAAACCGTCCACTGATTATAGTTGGTCTGGGTTGCCGCCGTAGCTGATACATAGAATCGCACCTTGGTAATTACCGTATTGGTAGTTCCAATAGCTGTAGTGAGCTCAGCAGCCGTGTACAATTGTTGCGAATAGTTGTATCCATAACAAGAGTAAACAGGAAGGTTGCTGGATGTAGCAGTACCCGTACCAATTGATCCCGTTTGTCCTTTTGCAAACAGCCCAAACAGCATACAGAATAACACAACCAACTCCCTAAAGAATTTTTTGTTTTTACAATGTAAAAATACGCTCATAGTTTTTAAAATTTAATGATGATAATCGTCGAAAGACAAGTTATTTGTTCGATCATATATTCAAAGTTTTGAATATATTTTATTTACAGTTTCAACTGTATTAAAGAAAAGAATAAAGGTTTATTTCATATTATAATATTTTTAATAATTACACAAATCTAATCATATTTTCATTAAAAATATCATTAATAATTACTTTATTTTAACAATATCATACAAAATCCTTTAATTATGATTAAAGATATCAAAAAAATACACAAAAGTGTGAATTTTAAAACGCGGATTTCCCCAGTAAACAAAAGCGTTTAATAAATATAGGGAGTTCATTTTTTTAAGAAAGAGTAACCTTGTTTAATAAATTATCGATTCCACATTGAATAAAAAATATTCAAATTATTTTTTCAACACATTCTATTTTTTAGCTAAAATTCCACAAAACGCCAACATAAAAAATCAGCTCCCATTTCTGAGAGCTGATTCTATTTTAAAAGTAATTAGTTGTTATGATTACTATTCTTTGATGAATTTCTTCTGTACCGAAGTTGAGCCATCCTGAATATCGATCACAT
>Ga0308158_10000648_pt1 | contig 49763 bp, 45 predicted proteins | sample PhyBR2_FD_201038 | JGI IMG/M metagenome (GOLD analysis project Ga0308158, IMG submission 201038) | Phyllosphere microbial communities from UC Gill Tract Community Farm, Albany, California, United States - DLSLB.R2 | ecosystem: Host-associated > Plants > Phyllosphere > Unclassified | place: USA... | reverse complement strand
TCGCGACGAGACGTCTTCCTGCGCCGCGTGGCGGCTGGTGCCGTGGTCGGCATGCTCCTCCTGAGCGTGGAGGCCACAGCATCCGCGGGATGCCGGAGCCGTCTTCGATGTCCGCGTGTGGCGCGAGCCAGGACCGTGCGGACAGTAGTACCGGTTCCCGTCGACGCACGTGAGACCTGCGAGGATCACCGGGAACCGAGCGTCAGTCTACGCCATGTGCGCCTGTGCGGGGAGCGCAGGACACGCAGAGTTCACCTTCTACGCCGGCGAGTCGAGCACCCGTCGTGCGTCGGTCACGTCGTCGGCCATCTGCAGCATCAGCTTCTCGATGCCTTCGAAGGCGACCATGCCACGGAGCCGTTCGACGAACTCCACCGTGACGTCGTGTCCGTACAGATCCAGCCCGGTCTCGTCGATCACGTGCGCCTCCACCTGGCGGACGAGCACGTCGTCGAACGTCGGGTTCGTGCCGACCGAGATCGCCGCCTTATGACGGATTCCGGTGTCATGATCGACCAGCCATCCCGCGTAGACCCCGTCGGCCGGCACGAACGCGTCGGTGATGGTCGACAGGTTCGCAGTGGGGAAGCCGAGCTCCCGCCCGCGCTTGAGCCCGTGCACGACTTCCCCCCGGACGTCGGGGAACCGTCCGAGCACCTCGGCCGCACCGCTGACGTCTCCGGACATGAGCAACTCGCGGATCCAGGTCGACGAGACGCGGCGGTCGGAACCGGGCAGGTAGACGTCGTCCACGATCTCGACCGTGAATCCGCGGCTCGGGCCCATCTCTGCGAGCAGTGCGGGCGTTCCCGCTCCCCCTCGACCGAAGCGGAAGTCCTCTCCGACCAGCACCGTCGAGACCTTGAGAGCCGAAACCAGGATGTCGTCGACGAAGTCCTCCGCGCTGCGCGCGGCGAGTTCCTCATCGAATGTCAGAACGAGAGTGGCGTCGAGCTCGAGCTCGCCCAGCAGCTCGAGCTTGCGCTCGACCGTGACGACGTTCTCGGGGCAGCGATCGGGACGCAGCACCGCGAGAGGGTTGCGGTCGAAGGTCACTGCCACGGCGCGCGATCCGGATGCCGCGGCCTCGACCTTGAGCCGCTCGATGACGGCGCGGTGCCCGGCGTGCACGCCGTCGAACTTGCCGATCGCCACCGCTGACCGTCCGAAGTCGCCCGGGACGTCCAGAGGGTCGCGGAACACGATCATGCGGTCACCTCGACTCGCCGCGCATCCGCTGCCGCCGGCCGGTGGGTTCGCAGCCACCAGAGGCCGAAGATCGGCAGAACCAGCGGGATGAACAGATACCCCCGGCCGAACAGCGACCACACCGTCTCGTGCTGGAACAGTTCGGGCACGAGAAGGCTCAGGGCGCCGACGACGAGCACACCGGTCAGTTCGAACACGATCGCGATCCATGCGACGACGTACCAGCCTCTGCGCTTGGCGAGCACGAGCGCCAATGTCGCGAGGATGTAGACGACTGCAGCCGCCGCCGACAGCGTGTAGGCGAGCGGCGCCTCGTCGAATCGCCGGACAATCTGCACGAAGCTGCGGCCGGTCGCCGCCAGCGCCATCACGGCGTAGACGATCACGAGGACACGACCGATACCGGTCATCCGAGAAGGGTGTGCGGAGGTGCTCATAGCTTCGTCCATCCTAATCCGCGGCGGATGCCGCGGCTTCGCGCTCACGCGATCTGAACGGTCCAGATGACCTGCATGCGCCAGAGCATGATGGCGATCGCGAGGGCGGCGATTCCGAGGATCACCGTGCTCCATCTGCTGCGTTCCATCAGCGCCCAGAGCACGGCTCCGATCGGCAGCAGCACGGCCGAGACCAGATAGACCCAGTACTCGAGCAGATCACCGGTCGGAGGGTTTCCCGCCAGAGGTGCGACGATCGCGACGACCACCTGCGCGATCAGCAGCACCTCGACGACCGCGAGAGCTCCGACCGTGAAGTCGCTCGGGCGTCGGCCCGCGAGTCCGGCAGCGATGCAGAAGGCTCCTGCCGCGATCGCGATCGCGACCTGGGCGATCGTGAACCACAGGATCATCGGGCGGCCTCCGGCATGTTCATGGCGCTCTTCAGATCGGATCCGCGCTTCTCCACGATCCCGACCAGCACGCCGTCGTCATCGATCGCGGCCGCCAGCGAGCCGTCCAGCCGAGAAGCCTGCCCCGCGAGGCGCTTGCCGTGCCGAAGGTCACGGGCGTCCTCGGCGGTGACCGGCAGCGGCTGCAGCACGCGCGCCGCGGCCTGCGCGGGTGTCAAGGTCTGGGCCCCTTCGAGATCATCGATGCCGACGGCATCCACCACATCGAAATCGCCCACTCTCGTGCGGCGCAAGGCGGTCAGATGCCCGCCCACGCCGAGGTCGGCGCCGAGGTCGCGCGCGAGCGAGCGGATATAGGTGCCCGAGGAGCAGTCGACCACCACATCGAGATCGACGACGCCTGCGCCGTCACGACGGGAGACGACGTCGAAGCGCGACACCGTCACCGAACGGGCCGCGAGAACGACCTCCTCCCCCGCCCGGACGCGGTCATAGGCGCGTCGGCCGTCGACCTTGATCGCGGAGACCGAGCTCGGGACCTGCGAGATCGCACCCGTGAGCGCGCGGATGCCCTCGGCGATGCGCTCTTCGGTGACGGCAGCCCAGGCATCCGTCGGCGCCGTCGTCAGGATCTCACCGTCGGCGTCGTCCGTCCCCGTCGTCTGGCCGAGCCGGATGGTCGCCTCATAGGTCTTGTCCGCACCGACGATGTAAGTCAGCAGACGGGTCGCGCCCTCGATGCCGATGACCAGCAGCCCCGTCGCCATCGGATCGAGCGTGCCCGCGTGCCCGACCTTGCGGGTGCCGAAGGCGCGGCGGGTGCGGGCGACCACGTCGTGGCTGGTGAGGCCTGCGGGTTTGTCGACGAGGAGGATGCCGGGCGAGACCATCCCTCAAGCCTACGATGCGCGCGGATTCTCAGCCGCACACCTCGTAGGAGGGCTGATCTCCGGTGGTGACGACGACATCGGATGCTCCGACGACGTCTTCGCGGTAGTCGAAGAAGATGTGCGCGTCCGAGTCGCTCGGCACCTTCACCCACGTTCCCTCCCCGATCTGCGCTGTGCCTTCCTCGGCATCCGGATAGGCGGAGAGCACTTCCTCCTTCGTGGCGCCGAGCCCGAGCCCCTCCGCGGTGACCGGCGAGGCGAGCGCCACCGGCGTCTGCGCAGCGGTGTAGACCGAGATCTCCCGGATCGGTGCGTCTTCGCTCTCGGTCCCCCGCACGAAGAACACGCCGTAGCTCGAGTCGTCGGCGTTCCACCACGCGGTCCACGTGCAGTTCTCGTCGTCCGTCCACGTCGACGGCAGCTCGGCCAGCGTGTCCGCGAGCACACCCCCGATCTCGATCGGCCCGACGCCGTCCTCGCTGATGATCCACGTGGTCGGATCCTGCGGGTCGGCCGACGGCGATGCCGTGGGTGATGCCGACGGCGATGGTGCGGGTGTCGCCGTGGACGTCGCACTCGACGTCGGCTCGGTCCCGTCCGCTCCCGGTGCACAAGCTGCGCCGGTGGCGAGGACGAGGCCAGCGATCAGGACGATAGCACTGCGCTGTCTGGTGTTCATCATCATCTCCTCCGATCATGTGCGGCGTTTCGCCTAGGCTGTCGAGGTGCCCTCGACGTCAGCCTTCCCCGAGCGAGAGCTGCCGCTGTCGGAATGGTACCGAGAGGCCGCCCGCGATCTTCCATGGCGCACATCGCAGTTCCATCACGTTTACGGCGCGTGGGGCACGCTCGTGAGCGAGTTCATGCTGCAGCAGACGCCGGTGAATCGTGTGATCCCGCATCTGGAGGCGTGGCTGAACCGCTGGCCGACGCCCACCGCTCTGGCCGCCGCGTCGGCCGCCGAGGTCGTCCAGCAATGGGCCAACCTCGGTTATCCGCGCCGGGCTCTGTGGCTGCACCGCGCCGCGATCGAGATCACGCAGCGGCACGGCGGCGAGGTCCCGCGCGATGTGGACGCGCTCCTCGCGCTGTCCGGCATCGGGGACTACACGGCCAGAGCCGTCGCCGTGTTCGCGTACGGCGACCGGCATCCTGTCGTCGACACCAACACCAGACGCGTCCTGGCTCGCGCCGTGCAGGGACTGGCGCAGCCCGCACCTCCTTCACGCCGCGACCTCGCCCTGATGGAATCGCTGCTTCCGGCATCCGATTCCGACTCTGCGGTCTTCAACGCGGCCGCCATGGAGCTCGGCGCCACGGTCTGCACCGCACGCTCTCCGCGATGCGAGATCTGCCCGCTCGTCACGCGGTGCGCGTGGGTGGCCGCAGGCCGACCCGACACCGGTGACATGCGGCGCCGTCAAGCGGCGTTCGAGGGCTCGGATCGTCAGACGAGAGGCGCCGTGCTGCGGATGCTGCGCGAGGCGCCGGCCGGCAGCGTGCTGCTGAGCGCAGTACTGCCCGATTGGCCCGACCCGCAGCAGCGCGACAGGGCGATCGATTCCCTCATCGCCGACGGCCTCGCCGAGGCCGACGGCGAGATGCTGTCGCTTCCGCGCTGAGCTGGACGCTCAGAGATACTGCACCGTGCGGTGGGCGAGCACGGTGAGCTCCACACGATTTCGGACGTCGAGCTTGCCGAACACCCGGCCGAGATGCACTTCGACGGTACGGACCGACAGCTGCAGTTCGTCGCTGATCTGACGGTTGGAGAAGCCGGCCACGACCTTCATCGCCACCTCGAGCTCACGGGTCGTGAGCAGCGGCCCCCAGGCCAGCCTGCACGCGGTCAGCGAGTCGCGGGCGGCGTCGCCGCCCCTGGCCTCCTCCTCGACGCGGGCGTGGCGCTCGGCGGAGGCTCTCGCCCATGCGTCGGCGCCGGCGATGTCGAACAGGCGCTGCGCCGTGCGCAGGTGCTCGCTCGCCGCGTCGAGATCATTGCGGATCACGGCTCGGACGCCGAGCATCGATTCGACCCGAGCCCGCGAGAAGGGCGACACCAGCGCGCGCGTCGCTTCGAGGATCTCGTCACGATCCACGCGCCATCGAGCGTCCGTCGTGGTGGCGATCCTTCCCCGCAGGCGCTGCGCCTGAAGTATCTCGGGAGGAGCGACGGTGCCGGCCGCAGAGGAGGTGTCGCCGTCGATCGGTGCGAGTTCGTCGAGGCCAGCGACGTACAGCGCGGCCCGCGGACTCCCCCGATCGCTCCACAGCTTCATGAACGACGACGCCTCTTCGAAAGACCCGGCGAGGTGCGCCTCGATCGCCCGATCGACGAGCTGATCCAGTCGCACGGCTGGCGGGAGCGCTGTCGTCAGCGCGTCCGCGAACGGCCCTATCCGCCCGAGCACAGCGAGATCGAGCCGGCGGGCGAGCATCACGCCGAGACCCGTGAACGGTATCGCCACAGGAAGTGTCATCGCGGCGTGGAGCAGCCGCTCGCGCGCGACGCGGATGTCGCCGCGCCACATGAGCAGCAGCACTTCGACGATCGCCCGGTAGGCGTTCACGACCGGGCTGTACTCGAAACCGGCCACGAACGGATCGACCTCGGCCTCGAGCCCTGAGTCGCCGACCGCGATCAGGCGGAGGCCGTCGTCGATATCCCCGTCCAGCGCAGAACGCAGCGCACGCAGCATGCCTCCGCTGAGCGGACCGGAACCGGCCACTGTCTCGAGGTCGGACTCTCCTGCGATCAGCCAGCTCAGCGCGACCACCGGGTCACGCAGCTCACGCTCGGCCCCGACGACCGCGCAGCCATGACGCAGCGCCTTGAGCCACGCGCGCATGCCGCGACGATCGCCTCGTTCGGCGCACAGCACCGCGGCGAACGCCGTCGCGCGGGTCCAGGAGTACCAGTCCTCCGGGTCGTCCGTGCTCGGGCGGAACGAGGAAGGATCGATCGCGGGAACCACGCCCTGCAGATACGCCTGGGCGATCACGAGCGCGCTGAGTCCCTGGAGCCGATATCTTTCATCGCCGTCGGGGAACAGCGGGCCGAGCCAGACGGCGGCTTCCGTCGCGTATCCGGCGGCGATGGCCGACGCGCCGGCCACCACACGGGCCTCGTCGAGCTCGCTGCCGACGGCGTGCGCGGCCGCCTCGCCGGCCAGTTGCAGCGCGCGTGAAGCGTGACCGGCTTCCGAGAGCTCCCGGGCGATCCGGATGAGCTCCGGTGCCGCCTCAGGCACCCCGCGCAGCGAGGCGCGGGATCGATGCCAGTCGGCGCTGACGCGATCCTCGCGGGCGGCGAAGATCTTCACCAGACGCTCGTTCACGGAGGCCTGGACGGCCGGATCAGCGGTCGAACGGATCCAGATGTCGAGCAGGGGGTCGACGAAGCGCACGCGCCCCGCGCGGAGCGACAGGTGGGGTCCGATGGCGCTGAGCATGAGCTCGTCGGCGATGCGGCCGTCGAATGCCAGCAGCGGCTCCAGCTCGTCGCCGAGGCACAGCGAGACGGCCAGGAGCAGGTCGCGATCGCGATCATCCAGCTCCAGGCTGTCGTACTTCGCCTGGATCGTCGCCACCATCGGCAGCGGGGCCGGAAGCGGACGCAGTCCGAACCGCGTCGGCGGATCCAGCCGAGCGATCATCTCGCGTATTGTCGGCTCATCTCCGCCGAGCTGAGCGATGATGCGCACCAGGACGTGCGGCGCGCACGTCAGATCGCCTCGCCGCAGGTCGTCGAGAAGCTCCCCTACCGATGCGGGTGTGATGGGCGCCGATCCTGGCGCGCTCCTACCGTCTATGCTGATCCCCCCAGCTGTGCGGCACACGTTGCCGCACAGCTGAGGTTACCAAACGGGGTCAGTCCTCGTCGTCTGCGTGCACGTACGGATCGGCGTCACCGGCGTGCGAAGCGGAGGACGCCAGCTTGGCGACCTGCGCGTCGTGCTCCTGAGCCTGTCGCAGCAGAGCGCCGATGTGGTCCGCGTTCTCCGGCAGCGCATCGGGGATGAACTCCAGAGTCGGCACCAGTCGGGTGCTCAGCTGGCGGCCCACCTCGCTGCGCAGCATGCCGGTAGCCGAAGTGAGCGCCGCGCCGCTCGCGACGCGCTCCTCTTCGGTGCCGAGGACCGTGTAGAACACGGACGCGTGCTGAAGGTCACCCGAGACGCGGACATCGGTGATCGTGACGAAGCCGAGGCGCGGGTCGCGCAGTCCCTTCTCGAGACGCTCTGCCAGGATCACACGGATGCGGTCCGCGAGGCGTGCCTGTCGTTCACCAGCCATTGTCTTCTCCCTCTGAGAAAGCCTGCGGGCGCCCTCCCCTCCCCCGACTCGCTCACGAGTCAGGAGAGGCGAAGGACGCCCAGAGGCTGTCGAACCAGATCAGCCGCGCGGCTTCTCGACCAGCTCGGTGGTCTCGATCTCGTCGCCGATCTGGATGTCGTTGTACTTGCCGAGGCCGATACCCGCCTCGAAGTCCGTGCGGACCTCGGTGACGTCGTCCTTGAACCGGCGCAGCGACTCGATGGCCAGGCCATCGGCGATGACGACGCCATCGCGGATGACGCGTGCCTTGGCGTTGCGCGTGATCGTTCCCGACCGCACGATGACACCGGCGATGTTGCCGAACTTCGAGGAGCGGAACACCTCGCGGATCTCGGCGACACCCGACTGGACCTCTTCGAACTCCGGCTTGAGCATGCCCTTGAGGGAGTTCTCGATTTCGTCGATCGCGTTGTAGATGACCGAGTAGAAGCGGATGTCCACGCCTTCGCGCGACGCCGCCTCACGGGCCTTCGAGTCCGGACGGACGTTGAATCCGATCACGATCGCGTTGTCGATCGTGGCCAGGTTGACGTCCGACTCGGTGATCGCACCGACACCGCGGTGGATGATGCGCAGCTGGACGGAGTCGTCGACCTCGATCTTGAGGAGCGATTCCTCCAGCGCCTCGACGGCACCGGACACGTCGCCCTTGATGATGAGGTTGAGCGTCTCGACCTTGCCCTCTTCGAGAGCGCGGGTGAAGTCCTCGAGCGAGATGCGCTTGCGGGCCTTGGCCAGCTGGGCGTTGCGCTCGACGGCCTCACGCTTCTCAGCGATCTGACGGGCCATGCGGTCCTCTTCGGTGACGATGAACACGTCACCGGCGCGGGGCACGGAGTTCAGACCCTGCACCTGCACGGGGCGCGACGGGTAGGCCTCGAGGACGGCGTCGCCGTTCTCGTCCGCCATGGCACGAACGCGTCCGTACGCGGTGCCGGCGACGATGGCGTCACCGATGCGCAGCGTTCCGGACTGGATCAGCACCGTCGCGACCGCACCGCGGCCCTTGTCGAGCTTCGCCTCGATGGCGACACCGCGAGCTGCCTTGTTCGGGTTCGCCGTGAGGTCGAGCCCTGCGTCGGCGGTGAGCAGCACGGCGTCCAGGAGGTCCTGGATGCCGGTGCCGGCACGAGCCGAGACGTCGACGAACATGACGTCGCCGCCGTACTCCTCGGCGACGAGGCCGTACTCGGTGAGCTGCTGACGGACCTTGGCCGGGTTGGCCTCGGGCTTGTCGACCTTGTTCACCGCGACCACGATCGGGACGCCTGCCGCCTGAGCGTGGTTCAGCGCCTCGACCGTCTGCGGCATGATGCCGTCGTCGGCCGCGACCACGAGGATCGCCAGGTCGGTGACCTGCGCTCCTCGAGCACGCATGGCGGTGAACGCCTCGTGACCCGGGGTGTCGATGAACGTGATGGCGCGCTCGATGCCCTCGTGCTCGGTCCAGACCTGGTACGCACCGATGTGCTGCGTGATGCCGCCGGCTTCGCCGTCGATGACGTTCGTCTGACGGATCGCGTCGAGCAGTCGGGTCTTACCGTGGTCGACGTGACCCATGACGGTGACGACCGGAGGACGGATCTCGAGGTCGTCCTCGCTCTCGTTCTCCAGCTCGGCCTCGAGGTCCAGGCCGAAGCCTTCGAGGAGCTCTTTGTCCTCGTCCTCGGGCGAGACCATCTGCACCTTGTAGCCGAGCTCGGCACCGAGGACCTCGAAGGTCGCCTCGTCCAGCGACTCGGTGGCCGTGGCCATCTCGCCGAGGTTGAAGAGGATGGTGACGAGGGTTCCGGGCTGCACGGTGTAGCCGGTCAGCGTCTCGATCTTGTCGGCGAAGTCCGCGATCGATGCGCCGCGGCGCATCCGGATGATCTCCCCGTTGCCGCGGGTGACGTTGACGCCACCGACGACGGGAGCATCCCGCATCTCGAACTCTTGCCGCTTGGCCCGACGCGACTTGCGCTGCTTGCTCTTGCCGCCGCCCTTTCCGAAGGCGCCTGCGGTGCCACCGCCAGGTCCACGACCGCGACCACCGCCGCCGCCGGGACGACCCGCGAAGCCGCCGCCCGGACGTGCACCGGGACCGGCGCCGGGAGCACCGGCGCCGCCGGGACGACCGGGACCGCCGGGACGCTGCTGGAACGGAGCGCCGGGACGACCGCCCTGACCGCCGCGAGGAGCGCCGGGACGGGGGGAACCGGGCCGGGGTGCACCCGGACGCGGAGCGCCGGGGCGAGGAGCCTGGGGGCGCGGGATGTTGCCGGGCGTGGGACGCTGGCCCATTCCCTGCGCGGATGCGAAGGGGTTGTTGCCCGGACGGGGACCCGCGGGGCGCTGCCCCATGCCCTGCGACGAGGAGAACGGGTTGTTGCCGGGACGCGGGGCGCCGGGCTTCGGCGCAGCGTTGTCGGCCGGCTTGGGAGCGGCGGGACCCGGCTTGGCAGCGGCTGCGGGAGCGGCGGCCTCAGGGGCAGCCTCTGCCGGAGCAGCCACGGCAGGGGCCGGTGCGGGTGCCTCGGGGGCCGGAGCCTCGGGCGCCGGTGCCGGCTTGGGGCCGGGCTTCGGGCCCGGCGTGGGCGCACCGGACTTCGCGGCCGCCGGCTTGGCGGCTGCGGTCTTCGCAGCGGGGGCAGCATCGGCTGCCGGCTTCAGCGAAGCGTCGGCCTCGATCGCCGCGCGCAGCTTGCGCGCCACCGGCGGCTCGATGGTCGAAGAAGGGCTCTTGACGAATTCGCCGAGCTCCTTGAGCTTTGCAAGTGCGATCTTGCTGTCGACGCCGAGTTCGGCGGCGATCTCGTGTACGCGTGGTTTACCAGCCACAATTCTCCTGTCTGGGGTCGGTCTGCCCCAGACAGGGCAGACCATCAGTCGCGGACGGGTCTCATTTCGAGCCGTTCACTTTGTTTCCATAGCTGTTCAGCCTTTGTTTCTGGATGGATACTGTTCGATGGCCTGCGTGTCCACCGTGGCGGACACGCGGAGTGCTCGTCCGAAAGCACGTCGCCGCAGAGCGGCTTCCATGCATTCCCGCGTCGGATGCAGCCACGCGCCTCGCCCTGGCAGCACGGCGCCTTCATCGATGATGAGGATGTCGTTCTGAGACACCACTCTGAGCAGAGTGGAGCGGGGAGCACGCGTGCGACAGCCGACGCACGTTCGTACGGGTTCCATCTTACACCTGCGTTTCACCCGGGCCCGACGCCCCTCGGCGCGAGTCCCGGGAAGCGGATCAGTCGAGGATGCTGTCCGGCTGGATGTCGATCTTGGCTCCCGTGAGCTTCGCAGCCAGACGGGCGTTCTGCCCCTCCTTGCCGATCGCCAGCGAGAGCTGGTAGTCCGGGACGAGCGCGCGGACAGCCTTCGTGCCTGCATCCAGGATGAACGAGCTGGTCACCCGTGCCGGCGAGAGCGCGTTGGCGACGAAGGCGGCGAGTTCGGGGTTGTAATCGATGATGTCGATCTTCTCGCCCGCGAGCTCCTCGGTGACGGCACGGACGCGACGCCCGAGCTCGCCGATGCACGCGCCCTTGGCGTTGATCGCCGGGTCGTTGGCCTTGACGGCGATCTTGGTGCGGTGACCCGCCTCGCGCGCGAGCGAGACGATCTCGACGAGTCCGGCCGCGATCTCGGGCACCTCGAGGGCGAACAGCTTGCGCACGAGACCGGGGTGAGTGCGCGAGACGGTGATCTGCGGCCCCTTCAGGCCCTTGGCCACGCTGGTGACGTAGACGCGCACGCGCGAACCGTGCGTGTACTCCTCGCCCGGCACCTGCTCTTCAGGAGGCAGGATCGCTTCGACCGAACCCAGATCGACGTGGATCATCCGCGGATTGGGTCCCTGCTGGATGACGCCGGCGACGATGTCGCCCTCCTTGCCGCGGAACTCGCCGAGCACAGCGTCGTCCGCGATGTCGCGCAGACGCTGGCTGATGACCTGCTTGGCGGCGAAGGCGGCGATGCGGCCGAAGTCATCGGGGGTGGCATCCTCTTCGCCGATGATCGCGCCCTCGTCGTCCTTCACGACCTGCAGGACGGCGACGTGGCCGCTCTTGCGATCGAGATCGACGCGGACGCCTTCGGGAGCGGGTCCCTCTCCGGCGACGTGCTTGTTGTAGGCCGTCAGGATGGCCTGTTCGATGATCGACACCAATTCGTCGAAGGGGATCGCCTTCTCCTTCTCGATCCCACGCAGCAGACTCAGTTCGATGTCCATGACGGCCTCTCTATTCAGCTCTCGCCTCGCGCGATGCACCGCGGGCATCCGTCCAGGATACCGGACGGCGCGGCGTCCGCGGCTCAGCGCGAACCGCCGGATCGGCCGCTCGTGGCGGCCGGTCCGCATTGGCCTCCCGACCGCCCGGTCAGGCGCGGTAGGCCTGCACGACCGCCGGACGCGGAGCGGTGGACACGTCGCCCGGCGCATTCGAGCCGTAGTCGGGGAAGAGCGAGTTCGGGGCTTCGAACGTGCCGTCCTCGCCCGGATGCTGCACCGCGACGAACACGAGACCCTCCCCGTCGTGGATGACAGGACCGCACGTCTCCGCGTCGCGGGGCACCGCGAGGAACTGCTGGACGTGGCCGCGCTCGGCGCCGGTGAGGGGCACCTTGAACAGGCCGTCGGCGAGGCCGATCGTGCTCGGCGCGCCGTCGGTGGAGATCCAGAGGTTGCCCTCGGAATCGAAGGCGACGTTGTCCGGGCACGAGATCGGCGACACGAGCTCCTTCGGGAATCCTGCGAAGTAGGCGTTCTCGAACGTGGCGGGGTCACCGCACAGAAGCAGGATGCTCCAGCCGAAGGTCGTTCCCGACTGTCCCTGCGTCTCGGTGAGTTCGACGACGTGACCGTAGCGGTTGCCGGTGACCGGGTTGGCCTCGTCGACTGCCGTGCGCTTGGAGTTGTTCGTCAGCGCGACGTAGACCTTCCCCGTGACGGGGCTCGGCTGCACGTCCTCCGGGCGATCCATCTTCGTCGCACCCACCGCGTCCGCTGCGAGGCGCGTGTACACCAGCACCTGCTCGGTCGTGAAGCCGGGCACGACGCTCTCGCCGCCCTGGGTCAGCGGCAGCCACACGCCGGTGCCGTCGAAGGCTCCGTCGGAGGGAAGCGACCCGGTCCCGGTGATCTCGGACGCCGGCGAGTTGCCGCTGAACCTGGCGACGTAGAGGTCGCCTTCGCTCAGCAGGTTCAGGTTCTTGCGGCGCGACCCGGAGATGCGGTTCTTCGAGACGAACTTGTAGAGGTAGTCGTTGCGCTCGTCATCGCCCATGTAGGCGACGACTCTGCCGTCCTCGGCGACTCGGACGTTCGCGCCCTCGTGCTTGAAGCGTCCCATCGCCGTGTGCTTGCGAGGCGTCGACGTCGGATCCTGAGGATCGATCTCGACGATGTAGCCGAAGCGGTTCGGCTCGTTGACGTAGTCGGGGTTGTGCGCATCGAACCGCGGGTCGTACGACTCCCATCCGGTCGACGTCGACGTGGTGCTGGTGGCGGAGTAGCGCTTCTGCTCGGCCGTGTCCGCGGACCAGGCGAAGTAGCCGTTGAAGTTCTCCTCGCCCGAGAGGATGGTGCCCCACGGCGTCGTGCCGCCCGAGCAGTTGCCCAGAGTCCCGTGCACCCAGCGCCCTTCGGGGTCCGCTGCGGTCTTCACGAGGTCGGAGCCCGCCGCCGGGCCGGTGAGCTCGAACACCGTCTCGACCGTGATGCGGCGGTTGCGGCGGCCGTCGACCACGTACGACCAGGGCTGCCCCACCTTGCGTCGGCTGATGTCGACGACGGACATGCCCTGGGCCGCCTTGTAGATGTCGCCGCGACGACGCAGCTCTGCGGCATCAGCGGTCGCGGGGAACATGATGTTCGGGTTCACGTACTCGTGGTTGTTCACCAGCACGCCGGTCTTGCCGCTCGGGTCCGCGACGATGTCGAGGTAGTCGCTGTTGTAGCCGAACTGCTCGGCCTGGGCTTCAGGAGTCTGACCTGCGAGGCTGAACGCCGGCGTGCGGGAGAACAACGGGTCGCCCCAGCGGATGATGGGCTTCCAGGTGAAGCCGTCCGGTACCGTGAGCGCGTCGACGTCGGCGGGTACTGGGGAGATCGGACCGAAGGCGAGCCCGGCGGTGCCCGGCTTTCCGAGCGGGATGCCGGCGCCTCCCGTGCCGGCTGCGCCCGGAGCGGAGAGCGGTGCCTGACGTCCGGCGCCGACGGCGATCGCGACGGCCGCAGCCGCGCCGAGCCCGAACAGCGCCCGACGCGAGAACACCGATGAGGCGATCGATCGGAAGTCCTCGTTCGCGGAGGTGTTGCACTCGGGCCCGAGACAGGCGTTCGCGCACTTCAGCTCACAGGTGACCGCCGAGCGCTTGCCGCGCACGTGGTCGGCCATGGGAAGGCTGCGTCGGGTGTGGTCTGCCAGGGTCATCGAGTCCTCCTCGTCGGGATGCTGCCGGGACAGCTTCCTCGCGAGAGGTGACGACGCGGTGAACAGCCGCTGAACCGATGCCTACCGGGAGGCGGACGGCAGCGCGTTGATCGCGCCGATCAGACGGAACAGGTTGCCCACCTGCCACTGATCGAGATGCAGCGCGAGTCGCGGCAGCTCCAGTTGATCGAGATCGCCGACCTCGGGCGCGAGCGGCTCGCTGCGCTCGATGCGGCCGGAGAGGAGCATCGACGCGAAAGCGGCGTTCAGCCCATCGATCTCGGCATCCGTCGGCTCGTTCTTCAGGCGCAGCACGAGAGTCTGTCCGACCCAGCGCAGGGAGTCGTAGTTGCGCCAGAAGCCGGTGATCTCCGCGGTCGCAGCCTCGATCGAGTCGGTGATCACGACCCGGTCGAAATCTCCCTCGGAGATCACGCCGGTCGGCGCGAGGTCGTCGTCGATGAAGCGCTTGAGCCCCTTCCAGAATCTGCCGTCCTGCTCGTCGAGCAGCACGATCGGCATGGGTTCGGCCTTGCCCGTCTGCTGGAGCGTCAGAAGCTCGAACATCTCGTCGAGTGTGCCGAATCCCCCAGGCAGGCAGATGAACCCTCGGGACTCCTTCATGAGCATGAGTTTGCGGGTGAAGAAGTACTTCATCGCGACGACGTGGTCGGACGCCTCGACGAGCGCGTTCGCCTTCTCCTCGAACGGCAGGCGGATCGAGACGCCGAGCGAGAGCGCGGGACCAGCCCCCTCCGCTGCCGCCTGCATGATGCCCGGCCCCGCGCCGGTCACGACCATCCACCCGTCGGCCGCGAGGGCGGCGGCGACGTCCCTCGCCTGCACGTAGAGCGGGTCGTCGTGCCTGGTCCGCGCGGATCCGAACACGGTGACCTTCGGAATCCCCTCATAAGGGGCGAACAGGCGGAATGCATCGCGCATCTCGGCGAGAGCGGCCGATGCGATCTTGAGATCGAGACGACTCGTCCCGTCCTCACCGAGCAGCACGGCGGTGCGGAGCATCCGCATCACCAGCCGGCGATCGGCATGCACCCCGGCATCGTCCAGGACTCGGTTGATCTCGGCGCTGAGCGCCGCCGGCAGCGGTTCCTCGGTCATGCCCCCAGCGTGTCATGCTCCGCGTACGACCGCCGACGCAACGCCGCCGAGTCAGCGGGCGGCGACTTGCTCGACGACGGCCCTGATCTGTGCATGAGGCAGCGCATGGCTGACGTGACCATCGCGACCGACCATGTCGCGCGCGGCGACGAGCGCATTCCACACTGCCTCGTCGACAGCCTCGACAACCGCTGTGAGGAATGGATCGATCCGCCCCCATGGGATGAAACGAAGAGTCTCGTACTCCGCTTCAGCGGATGCCGGGAACGTCGAGGTCAACGCTCCCTCGTTCGCGGTGGAGAAGGCGAGCATGATGTCACCGGAGAAGTGCCCGCCGACGGTGCCGCTGCGTCCGAGACCGAGGGCGCCGCGTCTGGCGAGCGCCGCGCACTGGCCGGGCAGCATCGGCGCGTCTGTCGCGATGACGACGATGGCTGAGCCTGCCCCGCCGGGCGCGCCGAGACGTTCGCGCTCACGGTGGAACCAATCCTCTTCTTCGATCGGATTCGGCGTACTCGATCGCGCCCCGATGTCCGCACCCCCGAGCCGGAGTTCGGCGCGGGAGCCGAAATTCGCCTGGATCAGCACCCCGACCGTGTACTCGTCATCGCCGTGCGCGATGACGCGCGAAGCTGTGCCGGTGCCGCCCTTGAACCCGTAACAGTTCATTCCGGTGCCGCCGCCGACGTTCCCCTCCGCAACCGGACCATGGACAGCAGCATCGAGCGCGGCGACCGCGTCGTCCGGGGTGACATGCCGGCCGTTGATGTCGTTCAGATAGCCGTCCCAGGTCTCCCCCACCACCGGCAGCATCCACTGCGCGGCGACATGCGGAGCAGCATCTGCGACCCATCGGTCGATGCCGGTGTGCACAGCGCCCACCGAGTGCGAACTGGTGATCCCGATCGGCATTGAGAGCGATCCCGATTCGTCGATCCAGGCGCGCCCGGTGAGTTCCCCATTGCCGTTGAACGACTGCACCGCAGCCGCGCACGGCGATCCGATCCCCTCGCGCCCCCGAGGGAGGACCGCGGTCACCCCGGTACGAACGGCACCGGCCCCTTCCCCGCTCACCAGCGTCCGAAATCCGACCGCCAGCCCAGGCACATCGGTGATGGCGTTGAGGGGACCCGGTCGACCATCGAAGCGGATGCCGAGCGAGCGCGCTCGCACCGGAAGCGAGTCATTTGGTCCGGGCATCACGGACATGGGGGCTCCTTTGAACATGAACAGACGTTCAGACTCTAGCCCTTGTTTCTAGAAATTGCTTGACTTTGGAGGTCGCGTGCTTTTGACTCACTGTTCAGGTTGACCGCAGGGGCAGCCTCTCACCTCTCTCGAGATCGCGGAGCCCGCAGATGTCTCAGCAGAACCCCTCTTCGTCCGCCGTGACGACCTCCACCACGCTCGCTCAACGCAGACTCGGCGTGTGGGCGATCGTCTTCTTCGTGGTCTCCGCGGCCGCGCCACTGACAGTGGTGGCGAGTGCCGCGTCCACCGGCTTCCGCTTGGCGGGGATCGGCGGGCCCGGCGCGATGCTCGCCTGCGGTGTCGTGCTGATCCTGTTCGCCTTCGGATTCACGGCGATGTCCCGCTACGTGCGGAACACCGGAGCCTTCTACGTATACGGTGCGCGCGGTCTGGGGAAGCCCGTCGGCATCGGCATCGTGTTCGTCACGATCTTCTCGTACGCGGCGCTCTGCATCTGCTTCTACGGCTTCGTCGGATTCTTCGGCGAGATGACCTTCGCAGCCTTGTTCGGTGTCGAGCTGCCCTGGACTGTGTACGCCGTCGTGGCCCTGGTGATAGTCGGCGTTCTGGGCTATCGCAAGATCGACGTCGGTGCGAAGGTGCTCGCCGTGCTGCTCACCGCAGAGGTCGCCATCCTGCTCGTCCTCGCGATCGCCGTGCTGGTACAGGGCGGACCGGAGCCGACCTCCTTCGCGTCGTTCGCCCCTGAGAATGTGTTCTTCGCAGCGGGAAGCGGCGCGCTGTTCGTGTTCGGCTTCGGCGCCTATCTGGGTTTTGAGAGCACGGCGATCTACGCGGAGGAGGCGAAGGATCCGCGTCGAACCGTGCCGGCCGCGACATACATCGCGATCGCATTCCTGGCAGTGTTCTACGCATTCACCTTCTGGGTGCTCACCGTCGCTTTCGGCATCGACGGAGTGGTCACCCTGGCGCTGCAGGACGATTTCCAGGACATGGTTTTCCACGCAGGCGACCAGTACCTGGGCATCTGGGCTTCGATCGCTATGCGCGTACTCATCGTGACGAGTTTCTTCGCCTGCCTGCTCGCCTTCCACAACGCCAGCTCCCGCTACCTGTTCTCGGTCGGCCGTGAGCGTCTGCTTCCGTCGTGGCTCGCTCAGACGCAGCCGAACTCGCAGGCACCCCATCATGCGAGCCTCGTCATGTCACTGATCTCACTCGCCGCCATCGCTGCGACCCTGATCACGGGTTCCGATCCCTTCCTCGGATTCGCACTGCCCGTGTACTCCGTGGGCGTAGCGGGCCTCGTCTTCGCCCAGGCGGTGACGGCGGTCGCGGTCGTCGGGTTCTTCCTGCGCGACCGGCGAGGACACAGCTGGTGGCGAGTGATCTTCGCGCCCGCGCTCGGCGGCGTCGGACTCATCATCGGCTGGGTGCTGATCGCCATGAACTTCGACCTCGTCACGGGCCTCACAGGGCCGGTGAACTTCGCGCTCCTGGCGCCCACCCCAGTGCTGTTCGCCGCCGGCATCGTGGCCGGGCTGGTGCTCAAGCGGCGCAATCCCCCGCACTATGCTGAACTCACCACGCTCGTTCCGGACGACGAGTGAGGCCGGGCACCGGGAGGGCTACGTGGTCGAGCAGAGAGGGCGCGCAGCACGACGTGCCGAACTGATCTCGGCGACCAGAAGGGTGGCCGGGCGCAGCGGGCTCACACGCACGAACGTCAGAGCGGTCGCGGCCGAGGCCTCTGTGAGCACCGGGAGCGTCCTGTACTACTTCCCGACGTTCGACGATCTGATGTACGCGACGGTCGAGGGCGTGCTCGAGGAGATGTACGAGAAGCGTCGGATGATCGCGGAATCCGAGCCCGACCCCGCGAAGCGGCTGGTCGCGCTCATCGTCGCGGGCGTTCCCGATGAGATCAGCGATCACCTCCGGATGGCTTACGAGAGCATCCCGCTCTTGCGCGAACAGCCCGAATATCGTCCGCTGCACCGATCAATCGTGGAGCGGCAGGTCGCACTCTTCCGTTCGACGATCGAGATCGGGGCAGCCATCGGCGTCTTCCGCCCGACGGCAGACCTGACGATGATCGCGCGCAACATCGTCGCCCTCGAAGACGCCTACGACCTCTACCCTCTGATCGGTCTGGAGCACGGCGCGGCCACATACCGGGCCAACATCCTGTCCTATGCGCGCACGGCGCTGGATTGCGAGCTGGATCTCCAGGCTTCGTCGTGACGCACGAGAGCCGCACCGCCCTCTCCGGGCGGTGCGACTCTTCCCGGCTCAGAGGACGGTCAGGCGTGCGATCGCTTCGGCGACCGAAAGCGCATCGCGGTCGCCGGTGGCGCGGTCCCACAACTCGACCTGGCCATCGGCGGCACCGCGCCCGACGATGACGATCTTCGGCACGCCCACGAGCTCGGCATCGCCGAACTTGACGCCCGGCGACACCTTGGGACGGTCGTCGTAGAGCACGTCGAGTCCGGCCGCCTCGAGCTGGGCGGAGATGTCCGAGGCGACGTCGAAGGCGACCTGGTCGCGGCCGGCCGCGACGACCTGCACATCGAACGGGGCGACCGAAGCCGGCCAGATGAGCCCCTTGTCGTCGTTGTTCAGCTCGGCGATGATCGCGAGGATGCGCGTCACGCCGATGCCGTACGAACCCATCGTGACGGTGACGAGCTTGCCGTTCTTGTCGAGGACCTTGAGGCCCAGAGCCTCGGCGTACTTGCGCCCGAGCTGGAACACGTGACCGATCTCCATGCCACGGGCGAGCTCGACAGGACCTGAGCCGTCGGGAGCAGGGTCGCCCTCGCGGACGTTCGCGATCTCGACGATGCCGTCGGCGGCGAAGTCGCGACCCGCGACGACCGAGTGGGCGTGCTTCTGATCCATGTTCGCGCCGGTGATCCAGCTCGTGCCCTCGCCGACGCGAGGGTCGACCAGGTATCGGATGCCGGTGGCCGACTCCTCGCCGAGCACGGCTCCGGTGGGCGACCAGGGGCCGATGTACCCCTTGACCAGCAACGGGTTCTTCTCGAAGTCGTCCGCCGTCGCGGTCTCGACCGCTGCGGGTGCGAAGGCGACCTCGGCGCGCTTCTCGTCCACCTCGCGGTCGCCGGGGATGCCGACGATCACGAGTTCGCGGGTGCCGTCCAGGTGCGTCAGTGCGAGCACGACGTTCTTCAGGGTGTCTGCCGCGGTGTACTCGCCGTCGAGGTTCGCGTTCGCGTGCGCGACCAGAGTGTCGATCGTGGGCGTGTTCGGCGAGTCGAAGATCACGGGAGCGGCGTCGGCGTCGAAGCGGATCGCGGCAGGCACTGCCGTTGTGAAAGCCTCGACGTTGGCCGCGTATCCGCCGGCGCTGCGCACGAACGTGTCTTCGCCGACGGGGGTGGGGTGCAGGAACTCCTCGCTGCGCGAACCGCCCATCGCGCCGGCATCCGCCTGCACGATCGCGTACTCGAGGCCGAGCCTCTGGAAGATGCGCTCGTAGGCGTCGCGCTGCGCCTGATAACTGGCGTCGAGCCCGGCGTCCGACGCGTCGAAGGAGTACGCGTCCTTCATCGTGAACTCCCGGCCGCGGAGCAGGCCGGCACGCGGACGTGCCTCGTCGCGGTACTTGTCCTGGATCTGGTAGATCGTCAGGGGCAGATCCTTGTAGGAGGAGTACAGGTCCTTCACGAGCATCGTGAAAGCCTCTTCGTGCGTCGGCGCTAGAAGGTAGTCGCCGCCCTTGCGGTCCTGCAGCCGGAACAGCAGATCGCCGTACTCGTCCCAGCGCCCGGTGGCTTCGTACGCCTCACGGGGCATGAGGGCCGGGAAGTGCACCTCCTGTGCACCTGCGGAGGCCATCTCTTCACGGATGACGGTCTCGATCTTCGCCTTGACCCGCAGCCCCAGCGGCAGCCACGCGAAGATGCCCGCTGCCTGCGGCCGGATGTATCCGGCGCGGATCAGCAGCCGGTGGCTGGCGACCTCGGCGCCTGCCGGGTCTTCGCGGAGCGTGCGGAGGAAGAAGTTCGAAAGACGAGTGACCACGGGACGATTCTAGTTGCCCGTGGTCACCCGTTTTCTCGTCGTCAGTTCAGCGCGGGAAGGCCGGCCGGAATCGCGCCGGTGCCATAGAGGTCGGAAGCCAGTTCCTGCAGTGCGGTCAGCGCGACGCGCTGCGGAAGAGGTCCGTAGGAGATCCGCGCCACGCCGAGTTCCTCATAGGCCGACGCGGTGAGGGCACCGGGAAGACCGATGACGCTGACTTTCCGCTCGCCGATCCCCTCCACGAGCTGGCGGGTGATGTTGGCGTCGAGGATGCCGGGCACGAAGACGGCGGTCGCTCCTGCGTCGAGGAACGCCCGTCCGCGCTGGATCGCGTCGGCGACGCTCTCTTCGACCGGGCGCCCGCCGCCGCGGACGAACGCATCCGTGCGGGCGTTCAGGGCGAACGGCACGCCTTCCGCCTCCGCAGCCCTGACGATCGCCTCGACGGCCGCGACGGATTCGGCAAGCGGCTTCAGCCGGTCTTCGACGTTCGCGCCGACGACCCCTGCGGCGATCGCGAGGCGCGTGGTCTCCCCCGCGTCGCCGTAGCCGTCGTCGAGGTCGGCGGTGACGGGGACGCGCACCGCAGCCGCGATCCGTCCGACCATGTCGATCATGACGTCGCGTGGCGTGCTGCCGTCGTCATAGCCGAAGGATGCTGCGATGCCGTGCCCGGCGGTCGCGATCGCCTTGGTCTCGGGCAGCGCTGCGACGGCGCGGGCGCCGACGACGTCCCACACGTTGACGACTCGGAGGATCTCGGGTGCGTCGTAGAGGTCGATGAGGGTCTGAGCTTTGGCTGCAGTGGTCATGCCTCAACGCTAGTCACTTCCGCGCCGACCGGGACGAAACGCGGCGCATTCGCGTTGGCCGTTGAGCGAGCGCAGCGAGACGAAACGGGGTGGCTCCCCCTTCGGTCGTTGAGCGAGCGAAGCGAGACGAAACGCGGTGACTCCACCTTCGGTCGTTGAGCGAGCGAAGCGAGACGAAACGCGTGGCTCCTGCCAGGTCGTTCAGCGACGCGTCGGCTTGCTGCTCGCGCAGCGCGGGTCTCCTGCCCCTGGTCGTTGAGCGAGCGCAGCGAGACGAAACGGATGGTTCGAAGTTCGTTGTGATCCCGTGATCTTCGGGTGCGTTTTGACCGCTGATCTGGGCGGGAATGTCGGTGGCCCCGAGCATGATGAGGGTATGAACGTTCTGGTCGAGATGAGCGAGGAGCGGGTGGGCGCGTTGGGCGCGGTCACCGGAATGCTCGTCGATGTCGACCGGACGATCAGCCAGCTCCTCGCGGTCAAGGACGGCCTGCTGGCGTTGGGGTGTCGGCTCGCGGTGGAGATCGGAGAGGATGCGGTCGCCGCCATCTGCGCAAGTGACGCGACCGGCGTGCACAGCACCGGCGCATCGGCTGCGCGCGCGGCAGCCGGAGCCGACCCCTCGCTCGGGTCGACCGCCTCCGGCTCGGCCGACGGCTCATCTTCGGACTCGACCCTGTCGGCGTCAGCCGCAGCGGAGGCGGTGGAGTTGGCGGGGCGGGCGGTCGCGGCAGAGCTCGCAGCCGCGCTGCGAGTCAGTGACCGGACGATCCAACACCGCATGGGCGAGGCGTCCGCGGTCGTGTCGGAGTTCCCTCAGGTGTGGCGGGCTCAGGGCGCGGGACGGATCAGCGCCGCCCACGCCCGGGCGATCATCGACGCCGGCACACACCTGGATGACCCGGACGCTCGGGCCGCGTACGCGGAGCAGATGATCGGGTTCGCGGAGACCACCTCCCCGAACAGGGTCTCCCGGATGGGCCGGCGGGTCGCCGAGCGCTTCCAGCCGCGTCCTCTGGACGCCCGTCACCGCGACGCCCGACAGCGGCGGCGGGTCTGGGCATCGGACCGCCCCGACGGGATGGCGATGCTGGGCATCCTCGGCCCCGCCGCGCTCATCCACGGGGCGCACGACCGGCTCACCGCCCTCGGCCTCACCCTCCTCACCGACCCGGACCGTCCAGCCGGCGACACCCGCTGCCTGGACGAAGTCCGATGCGACCTCGCCCTCGGCCTGCTCCTCACCGGCACTCCGGCCGGGCACGACCCCGATGGGCTGATCGCCGACATCCGCGGGGACGGTCACGATCACCGTCCCCGCCGCTACCCTCTCCGGTACCGGAGCGAATCCCGCGGAATTGAACGGCCGCACGACGATCGACGCGGCCACCGCCCGCCGCCTCGCCGCAGCCGCATCCGGATGGGATCGGGTGTTCACCCACCCGACCACCGGCGCCGTGACCGCGGTAGACCGGTACCGCCCCTCTGCCGACCTGAAACGATGGCTGCTCGCCAGAGACCAACGCTGCCGATTCCCCGGCTGCGGACATCCCGCCCGAGAATGCGACATCGACCACACGAAGGATGCCGCGACCGGCGGCCCGACCCGGGCCGACAACCTCGGAAACCTCTGCCGCCGCCACCACGTCGCCAAACACCAGACCCCCTGGACCGTCGAACAACTCCACGAGGGGACCTTCGCCTGGACCAGCCCCACGGGACGGGTCTACCTCGACCATCCACCGCCCCCGAACACGGTCGTCACAGACGACAGCACCCCGCCTTTCTGATGACCACGCGCCGGTCGCAGGTGGGGTGCGCGATCCGAGCGGCCCGGCGGCTATGACGAAAAGACCCCGGTGAACGCCTGCAGCCTGGTGACGTTCAGCCCCCGGGGCAATCGCCCGTCGTTCCGTAGCAGACGGGGTGATCGTCATGGACGACCGGTGCCGGGTCTGGAATGAAGCGGCCTTCGGGCACTTGGAAGACGAACGCGGCGATTAACGTGCAGGCGAGCACGACCGCGGACGTGACGATGAGTCCCCGCCGTCGGCGCACGATCGCCAGTGCCATGGCAAGCGCCAGCGCGGCGATAGCCAGCCCGGCCGTCCACTCGTAGCGCGCGACCTCTTCCGTCGTCGGCGGCTCCGCAACATCCCAGATCGAGAAGTACACCCCGAACCAGCCCACCGGCAATGCGAAGAAGAGAGCGACCCCCACCACGAGGCAGAACAGAATCGCAGGCGCGACTCGCTGCTCTCGCCGCCGTCTTCCGCCATCATCCGCTGGGTCGGTCCCACCGCCCGTCGCCGTGGATTCTGCAACTCCCTGTCGCCCGGCCGCCGGTACCAGCAATTCCTTTGAGGGACGACGCACATGAATCACTCCGGCGATCGAGCCCAGCACAGCTGCGCAGCCCAGCGTCAGAGCCTTCCAGCCCGCGACGACGAAGAGCACTACGCCGCCGGCCGGTCCACCGATCTGCACGACCGCCGTCGCCGCGGCGATCAGAAGCGCCGCAGCGACGGCCGCCAGAGCGAGCCGTGCATCGCTTCCGCCCACGTACGGCAGCAGAAGCACCACCACTGCGGCCCAGATCAACACCTCCGGCTGCGGCACCAGCGAGGGCAGCGAGAAGCCGCCCATCAGCCCAGTCACGATCAGCGTGCCGATACTCATCCCGATCAGACCGACGAGCCCTGTGACGATCGCCTGCCTGCGGGCGCGCGTGTACGACTTCGCTGCGATGCCTTCTCCGGCGGACATGACCCGAAGCCTACTGCGACCGCGTACCGCTGCGGGATCGCGGTGTCGCCGCCCGGGACGTCGGCCCGTCATGCGGATCGGCTTAGGGTGGGGGCATGCCCCAGCGTCGATCCCATGTCGCCCCGTCCGCCGCGCAGACCGAGCTGGCCGCAGCCCTCTCCGGCTTGCGCGACAACCTGGACGCCCCCGTCGAGTTCCCCGCCGCTGTGCTGGCCGAAGCCGAGAAGGCCACGGCGAGCACGCCGGAGCTCGACCTGCGCGACATCGCCTTCGCCACTCTCGATCCCGAAGGCTCCCGGGACCTCGATCAGGCGTTCCACCTGGAACGAGACGGCGACGGTTACACCGTTCGCTACGCGATCGCCGACGTGCCGTCGTTCGTCGACCCGGGCGGGGCGGTGGATGCCGAAGCGCGCCGACGCGGGCAGACGCTGTACGCGGCTGACGGGACGATTCCGCTGCATCCGAAGGTCCTGAGCGAGGACCGCGCGTCGCTGCTCCCGGGAGTCGACCGGCCGGCCCTCGTCTGGACCTTCTCGCTCGACTCCGCCGGCGCGGTGATCGACTTCCGCCTGGAACGCGCACTGATCCGCTCACGCGAGCAGCTCGACTACGTGAGCGCTCAAGCGTCCCTCGATCGCGGCGACAACGGTGCGGTAACGCTGCTCCCCGTGATCGGAGCGCTGCGGATCGAGCAGGAGAAGTCGCGCGGCGGCGCCAGCCTGAATCTGCCCGACGAGGAGGTCGTGCGGACCTCCGACGGCACGTACGCGATCGAGCGGCGCCGGCCGCTCCCCGTCGAGGACTGGAACGCACAGCTGTCGTTGATGACAGGCATGGCCGCCGCCTCGCTCATGCTCGACGCGAAGATCGGCGTCCTGCGCACGATGCCGCAGCCCGACGAGAAGTCGTTCGACGCGTTCCGGCATCAGACCGAGGCGCTCGGACGCCCGTGGACGACCGGTCGCTACGGCGACTATCTGCGTGAGCTCGACCGCGACGACCCGCTCACGCTCCCGATCCTCGAAGCCGCCGCATCTCTGTTCCGCGGAGCCGGCTACGTGGTCTTCGACGGCACAGCGCCGGTTGACGCGATGCAGGCTGCGATCGGCGCGCCCTACGCGCACACGACCGCTCCCCTGCGTCGGCTGGTCGACCGGTGGTCTCTGGCGATCTGCCTCGCGATCTCCCGCGGCGAGGAGATCCCCGCCTGGGCCCGTGATTCGCTGAACGAGCTTCCCGCGCTGATGCAGGAGTCCGCGCAGCGCGCATCGAAACTGGACTCGGCGACGATCAACTGCGTCGAGGCTGCGCTCCTGACCCCGTTCGTCGGCACGACCATCGACGCCACCGTGATCGCGGTGCACGATGGCCGGGCGACCGTGCAGATCGCCGATCCGGCGGTGACGGCATCCGCTCCCGTCCCCACCGGCACAGCCGCAGGGAGCGTCGTCCGCCTCTCGGTGCGGAGCGTCGACATCGCCGAGGGGAAGGTCGAGCTTGTCCCATGACCCGCTGGGACCGTGATCTGCTCACCGCCGGGCAGGCAGAACTCGTCCGCGGATGGCTTCTCGAGCCTGAGCTCGTCGACGACCTGTCGTGGGGCATCGTCGACTCCACCGTGCTGCATGTGCGTGCCAGGGGCTCCGATCTCATCGTCAAAGCCGGCGGCCCCGGCAATCATCATCTGGGTCGTGAGATCGACGCGCACGAAACAGCCACGTCGCCCCTGATGGACCGCGGTCTCGCCGCCCCACTTCGGCACGCCGATCGTGACGAGCGCATCATGGTGCTCGATCGTCTGCCCGGTGCGCTCGCGGCGGGGTCCGAATCCGAGTTCGATGCAGACATCCATCGACAGGCCGGTGCAGCTCTCGCGCTGCTCCACGCCGGTGCCGCGCGCCCGGATCCCGACTACGAGCAACGAGTGACCGAACGCACGCTCGCCTGGCTCGACGGCCCGCACCGCATCGACGGCGCGATCGAAAGCGACCTGCGCACTCTCCTCGTCGAGCGACGTGGGGACGCCGTGCAGGTTGTTCCGACGCATGGGGACTGGCAACCGAGGAACTGGCTCGTCGATGAGGGCACGCTGCGCGTCATCGACTTCGGACGGTTCGCCTATCGCCCCGCGTCCACCGATCTCTGCCGACTGGCCGCCCAGCAATGGAGAGAGCGCCCCGACCTCGCCGACGCGTTCATCGCGGGGTACGGATCAGACCCGCGCGAAGATCCGCTGTGGCCGGTCGAGCAGCTTCGAGAAGCGGTCGGCACCGCCGCCTACGCGTTCCAGATCGGCGACCTCGACTTCGAAGCCCAGGGCCATCGGATGCTGCGCGAGGCGCTGCGGACCCTCTGAGGTCGCTATGCCTAAGCTCGGCTACATGACCGTCTCGCCGTATGTCGCCGGAGTACGCGCCCGCATCGGGCACGACCTGCTGCTGCTGCCTGCAGTGACGGCAGTAATCCGCGACGGCCACCGCTATCTTCTCGCCAAGCACCGAGGAGCGAGCATCTGGGGCACGATCGGCGGGGGCATCGAGCCCGGAGAGGAACCGGCCGACGCGGTCGCCAGGGAAGTCTTCGAGGAGATCGGCGTGGCACCGCAGGTCGGCTCACTCGTGGGCGCGTACGGCGGGGCGGACTTCGTCCTCGCCTATCCGAACGGCGATCAGGTGAGCTACGTCACGATCGCATTTCTGTGTGCGGTTCCGAGCGGATCGCAGTTCATGTTCGAGGATGAAGAGCTGTCCGAGGCTCGCTGGTTCACGAGGGACGAGATCGCGACTCTTCCGCGCGAGGTCTGGGTCGACCGCATTCTGGACGATGCGGACCGAACCGACGGCACGTAGGCTCCTGCCGTGGAGTATTCCGGAATCATCGAGAGGTTCATCGACGCGTTCTATCCGGGCGCCTCGATCGCTGTTGTAGCCGGCAGCACGGCGCGTGGCGAACGCACGGCTACGAGCGACATCGATCTCCTGATCGTCGGCGGGCAACTGTTCGACGATCAGGCTCAGGCGAGCGAGGCTTCGACCTATGCGTTCGAGGGAAACATCTTCGAGGTCTTCGCATATACCGAAGAGGGATTCCGCGACTGGGCGCAGCGGGGCATAAATCAGCATCGCCCCGTGATCCTACACATGCTCCTCGAGGGCACAAGCATCCGCGATACCGGCGGTCTGGTTCAGCTACGGAATACGTGGAGTGGAATCATCAACCGCGGACCGACGCTGGATGACAAAGAGTCCGCCGCGCGACGCTACTTCATCACCGATGCGCTCGACGACCTCAGAGATGCAGCGGATCCCTTGGAACAGCGCGTGCTGGCGTCGATCCTCTTCGAGCGGATAGCGGAGTTGATGCTGCTCTCTGCGGGATGCTGGATCGCCACAGGTAAGTGGCTGCCTCGCCGACTGCGCGCACTCAGTCCGGAACGCGCGGACCGACTCACCTCACCTCTGCTCGACGACGACTATGAGACCTTCGCTGACCGAGTGGGTGAAGAGTTGACTCTCGTCGGCGGTAGAGTCCAGGCGGGCTTCATCCGCTGAACGGCCTCAGACCGCAGGCACTGCGGTCGTGGTCATCACCAGCAGCTGAGGGTCGCTCAGATCCAGAGCGACCGAGATGGATGCGAACTCGGCCAGAGAAGTGACGTGGGTACCGCCGCACAGGATCTCGGCCGTGCCGTCGGGCAGCTCGCACACCCAGGTGCGCCGGTCCACGATGGTCGGGCCGTCCGCGACGATGCGGCTGGTCGCGCCGGATCCCACCCAGACGGCGAGCTGCGCGTTGATCGACGATTCCCGATCAGAGAGAGTCGCAGCGAAGGTCTCGGTGTCGAATCCCGCCCGGCGCAGGCTCTTGCCGAGCCGATACTCGTCGACCGAACCGTCTTCGTGAATGCGGCTGGTCTGGTTGGCGCGCCCCTCGAAATCGGGATTGCCGAGAGCGTCCGTCCCCGGATCCTTGCGCCACAGGTCCGCGAGGGCGAGATCGAGTGCCAGCGACGCGAGATGACACGCGGTGTGGCCTCGGCTGAGACCCGCACGCCGGTCTGCATCGACTGCCAGGGCGACCGAGAGACCGGGAACGAGCCATTCGGGTGAGTCACCGGTCAGACGATGCCCGACCAGCCACGTCCAGCCCTCGGCTCCGCGTTTGACGGGGATGTCGGCGCCGACGGCGAGCTCTCCCTCGTCGCTGACCGCGGCCATCACCGCTTCCGTGATCTCCGCGCTCGCACCGTCGCTCGAGATCGTCCCCGCGTCACCGGGCTGATCGGGCCAGGTGTGATCGACGGGATGGAACGGTGTCGCGTCGACGACGACCACGGTCCCCGTATCGCCCACCTCCACATGAGTCACACTGCCGGTCCCCTCGAGGGCACCAGCGGCGAACGAGACGAGAGTGGAAGAAGGCATGCGGCTCCTCGAAAGAATGCGAACGGATGACGGCGCGGGGCGCTCAGTGCGCCGGCGGGATCGTGAAGCTGGCGAGCTTGTCGCCTTCGACGACGAAGATGCCGTCCGACTCTCCGTTGAAGACGCGGCTCGTCCAGCCGAAGCGCATGCGCGTCGTATCGCCGTCCGTCTCGGAGGACAGCACCGTCATCCGCGCGCCTGCCCCGATCGCGTCGCTGGTCGCCCAGGCGCGGACTCCGTCCGGGCCCGATTTGACCGTGCCCCAGTCGCTGACGAACCCCTCCGGCACGAACACCGCGACGAACGCCTCGGTGTCCGCCGCGTTGATCGCGTCGACCATCGCCTGAACGGGCGTGGGAAGCACGGGTGCCGACATCATCGTCTCCTCTTCATGTGGCGGCCGTCAGGCCGTCTCGAATTCGCCGACCACCGCGACGCGCACGGTGATCTCCGGAATCGTCAGGTCGTCGCGTGCGCCTCCGGCCGCGCCGCGGACCGCGGGCCCACCCGGACCGCCCGTCTCACGCAGGGTGACCACCCCGGTCACGGACGTGCTCAGCGCGGCGGCGAAGTCGTCCGCTTTCGCCCGAGCATCCTGAACCGCCACGACACGCAGCTCGCGGGTCGTCCGCGACCGCGTCGCGTCGGTGAGTGCCCAATCCGTCGACACGGTGGCGCCGATCGCGCTCAGGTCCGCGACCGCTTCGGCGACGAGATCGAGTCGCGCCAGCTTGATGCGGACGTTCCCGCCGGTGACGTGATCCTGATGCTTGTTGCCGTCCTTGTCGGTCCAGACGCGGACGTTCGTTGAGAGCACGTCGATCGAATGCCACGTGGCCGCGCCCGATCCGCGCAGGCCGGCCGCGCGCTGTGCGATCTGCGCGTGCACGGCAGCTCCGAGCTCCATCGACCGCTCGCGCTTCGCGTGCGCGATCGCCACCCGGGCAGTCAGCGTGGCCCGCTCGGCGACGATGTGACGCTCGCCGAGGCCGTCGACGGTGATCGTCGTCATGCAGTGACGACCTGCGCCGTGCCGAGCGGGGCATCCGGGCCCAGCTCTGCGGCGATGCGGTTCGCCTCTTCGATCAGCGTTGCGACGATGTCCGCCTCCGGCACCGTCTTGATCACCTCGCCCTTGACGAAGATCTGCCCCTTGCCGTTGCCGGAAGCCACTCCGAGGTCGGCCTCACGCGCCTCGCCGGGTCCGTTCACGACGCAGCCCATCACCGCGACCCGCAGCGGGACGGTCATGTCCTTGAGTCCCTCGGTGACGTTCTCGGCGAGTGTGTACACGTCGACCTGGGCGCGACCGCACGACGGGCACGAGACGATCTCGAGCTTGCGCTCGCGAAGATTCAGCGACTGCAGGATCTGATGGCCGACCTTCACCTCTTCGGCGGGCGGTGCCGAGAGCGAGACGCGGATGGTGTCGCCGATTCCCTCACCGAGCAGGATGCCGAACGCCGTGGCGCTCTTGATCGTGCCCTGGAACGCGGGGCCCGCCTCGGTGACGCCGAGGTGCAGGGGCCAGTCGCCTCGCTCGGCGAGCTGGCGATAGGCCTTGACCATGACGACGGGGTCGTTGTGCTTGACGGAGATCTTGAAGTCGTGGAAGTCGTGCTCCTCGAACAACGACGCCTCCCACACGGCGCTCTCGACGAGAGCCTCAGCAGTGGCCTTGCCGTACTTCTGAAGAATCCGCTTGTCGAGCGAGCCGGCGTTCACGCCGATCCGCAGCGAGACACCGGCCGCCTTCGCCGCCTCGGCGATCTTGCCGACGTTGCCGTCGAACTCGCGGATGTTGCCGGGGTTCACCCGCACGGCACCGCAGCCGGCGTCGATCGCTGTGTAGATGTAGCGCGGCTGGAAGTGGATGTCGGCGATCACGGGGATCTGGCTCTTCATCGCGATGATCTTGAGCGCGTCGGCATCGTCCTGATGCGGAACGGCCACGCGCACGATCTCGCAGCCGGATGCCGTGAGCTCGGCGATCTGCTGGAGAGTGCCGTTGATGTCCGTCGTCTTCGTCGTGGTCATCGACTGCACGCTCACGGGAGCGTCTCCCCCGACGAGCACCTTGCCCACCTTGATCTGACGGGACTTGCGACGAGGGGCGAGGACTTCGGGGATCTTCGGCATCCCAAGGTTCACTGCTGGCACGCCTCAAGCCTACGCCGCCTGGATGCGCGCGGGCTGGATGACAGCACCACGTCACGAGCCGGGGGCGAGCGCCTCCGGTGTGATAGTTTTCACCACATGTCCGCGAACCGCACCTGGTGGCCCGCCTCCTAGGCGGTGTGTTCGCGTTCCCACGAATCCAGACCGCCTTCCGGGGCGGTTTTTTCGTTTGAGCCGCGCCTCTTCCCCCGCACAGGAGACATCGATGACCCTCTCACGCCTCGCCGAGCTCAGCTCCGACCCGGCGGCGTCCTTCGTGCTGATCGCGCGTGACGGCGCCGAAACCGTCGAGCTGCTCTCGGGGGATGTCGTCGACGTCGAGCTGCTGGCCGACATCCCGTTGTCGATCGACGGGACTCCCCGCGAGGTGTTCGCCCTCGTGCCGTACCGCCAAGTCCGCGAACGCGGTTTCGTCGCTCAGGACGACGGTGCGCCGTTGCGCTGCATCGTCGTCGACGAGCACCTGCATCTCCCGACGACCGAGCTCCTCGACGCTCTGCCTGCGGATGCCGTGCCCCTGAGCGACGCCGGGTTCGACATCGCCGACGACGAGTACGCCGCGATCGTGGAGCGTGTGATCGCCGACGAGATCGGTCGCGGCGAGGGAGCCAACTTCGTCATCCGACGGGATTTCACGGCGAACATCGATGTCGACGACCGCACGGCAGCGCTCACATGGTTCCGCGCCCTGCTCACCCACGAGCGCGGCGCCTACTGGACCTTCGCCGTCTTCACCCCCGGGCACATCGCCGTGGGCGCGAGCCCGGAGGCGCACGTCGTGGCACGCGAGGGGGTCGTCACGATGAACCCGATCTCGGGCACCTTCCGTCACCCGGCTGGGGGCGCCACCAAGGAGACCCTGGTGGAATTCCTCTCCTCCACGAAGGAGACCGAGGAGCTGTTCATGGTGGTCGACGAGGAGCTCAAGATGATGAGCGCGGTCTGCTCCGACGGCGGTCGCATCACCGGCCCGCATCTCAAGGAGATGTCTCGGCTCACGCACACCGAGTACATGCTGCGCGGCCGCAGCCGACTGGATCCGCGCGACATCCTGCGCGAGACGATGTTCGCCCCGACCGTCACGGGTTCACCCATGCAGAACGCCTGCGCCGTGATCCGACGTCATGAGCGCAAGCCCCGCGGGTACTATTCCGGCGTCGCCGCCCTGTTCACGCCGAACGCCGAGGGCGGACACGACCTCGACGCACCCATCCTGATCCGCACCGTTTACCTGCAGGATGGCGCATTGAGCGTGCCGGTCGGCGCGACACTCGTGCGGCACTCCGACCCCTTCGGGGAAGTCAGCGAGACGCACGGCAAGGCGGCTGGCGTGCTGGGCGCCATCGGAGCGGTCGACCGTGACCGGGACGCGGAAACCCGCAGTGACGCGGATGCCCCGACGGCGCCGCGGTCACTCGCCTCGGACGAGACCGTCGCGGCGCTTCTGACATCGCGCAACGCCCGCCTGGCGGATTTCTGGCTCAACCCGCAGGGCGAGGACTTCACCGGTCCGTTCACGGGCCGTTCAGCCCTGGTGGTCGATGCGGAAGACCGGTTCACGACGATGCTCGCGCACCAGCTCCGCCACCTCGGGCTCGAAGTCACGATCTCGGCGTGGAGCGACGTGACGGATGCGGCGATCGACGCCGCAGACCTCGTGGTCGCGGGCCCCGGCCCCGGCGACCCCCGCGACGAGGAGAACACCCGGATCGCACGGATGCGCGAGATCGTCGCGCGTCGTCTCGAGAGGATCGCGCCTCTTCTCGCGGTGTGCCTCAGCCACCAGATCCTCGCCGACCGTCTCGGCATCGAGCTCGCCCCGCTCGACGCCCCGCACCAGGGGCTGCAGAAGGCGGTTCCGGTGTTCGGCGAAGACGCGTCGATCGGCTTCTACAACACGTTCACCGCACGGGTGGCCCCCGGCACGTCCTCCGTCGGCGCCGCCGAGGTCTCGGCGGACGCGGCCACCGGTGACGTGTATTCGCTCCGCGGCGAGCGCTTCGCCTCGATACAGGGCCACCTGGAGTCGATCCTGTCGCGAGACGGCATCCGCACCCTCGAACGACTCACGGCGCACGCACTCGACTGACGCTTCGACAAGCTCAGCGACTCAGGCGAGCGACGATCCGCGCTCAGCCGCCGAGCAGCTGGACCGGGTTGAACAGGTCGGCCACCAGCAGCAGCGCCCCCATCGCGATCAGCAGGGTCGCGACCACGACCGTCAGCGGCACGAGCTTCGTGGCGTCCACGGGTGTGGGCGGCGGACGGCGGAAGATCTTGGCCCACGCCCGCTTGATGCCGTCCCACAGGGCGACGATGATGTGGCCACCGTCGAGCGGCAGCAGCGGGATCATGTTGAAGACGAACAGCGCGATGTTGAGCGAGCCCAGCAGGCCGAGCAGCACGGAGAAGCGGTTCAAGATCGGCGCATCGGTCGCCGCGACCTCGCCGGCGAGGCGCCCCACGCCCACGACGCTCAACGGTCCGTCAGGATCGCGCTCGCCACCCGTGACAAGCGAGACCCCGACATCCCAGAGCTTCACCGGCAGGTTCACGATGAGAGAGGCGACCCGCGCCGCGCTGTCGACCGTCATCTGCGGTCCCGCCGTCAAGGGCTGCTGCACGAAGCCCATCTGCGCGCCCATGCCGACGTAGCCGACGGTCTTCACGACCTGCACGCCCTTGTCGTCCACGACAGGGCGTCCGCTCGCGTCGGTGATGCTCCGCTCCGCAGCGATCGGGGTGACCGTGAGCTTCTTCGTCTCCCCGTCACGATCGACCACGACGTCGAGATCCTTCCCCGGCGACGCCTGCACGATCGCGGTAGCCTCGGCGAACGTCGACACCGGGCCCCCGTCGATCGACACGAGAACGTCTCCTGGACGGATCCCCGCCTGGGCAGCCGGCGATTCCGGGTCGTCGGCTGCGCACTCCGTCGCAGTGGAACCTGCCGGGAGCACGCATTCACTCACAGACGCGATGGTCGTGGTCCCCTGCTGCACCCCGATGCCCGAGACCAGCACGGTGAAGATCACCGTCGCCAGGATCAGGTTCATCACCGGACCGCCGAGCATCACGACGATCCGCTTCCACACCGGAAGGCGGTAGAAGACGCGATGCTCCTCGCCGTCGGCGATGGTCTCGTCGTTCGCGGTGCGGGCGTCCTGCACGAGCGCGCGGAACATCCCCTTCGCGGGTCCCGCCGTCTTCGAGGCCGGGTACATCCCCGACATCGAGATGAATCCGCCCAGCGGCAGCAGCTTGAATCCGTACTCGGTCTCGCCGATCCGCTTCGACCACAGACGCGGCCCGAAGCCGATCATGTACTGGCCGACGCGCACGCCGAAGAGCTTCGCAGGGAGGAGATGGCCGACCTCGTGCAGACCGATCGACAAGCCGAGGCCGATGAGCATGAACAGGATGCCGCCCACATAGAGCAGTGTTTCCACACGCCAACGCTAGTGGCCACAGCCTAGGAATCCGCCCACACCGCTTAGGCTGGTTGCGTGACCACCCGCCAGCTGCGACTTCTGCGCGCGGCTTCGGCGTCTTCGGTGGCGACGCTGCTGGCAGCCGTGTCGCACACTTTCGCCGGCGGAGCGGCACCGCACCCGCTGCTGGTCGTCTCCGTGGCCGTGCTGCTCCTACCGCTCGCCGCCCTGCTGATCGGCGCACGGGCGTCGAAGACGAGAGTGGCGCTCACGGTGCTCGTCAGTCAGGCGGCGTTCCACACCGTGTTCCAGCTGCTCGGGGCGCCGACCGGTTCGATCATCGCGTCGGGGCACCACCACGAACTGCTCCCCCTCGGTCCGGTATCGCTCGCGGCCGTTCCCGACCTCGCGATGATCGCGGGGCACGTCAGCGCAGCGGTCGCCACGACCGCGCTTCTCTGGCACGGCGAGTCCCTGATGCGGATGATCGCCGACTGGGTGCTCGCACTCGTGCGGCATCCGGACTTCGTCGTTCCCGCCGATCACCGTCGACCCGGCGAGCTCGTATCGCATCGGCATCCGCTCGTCGACGCAGCACACAGCTCCGCAGTCTCCCGCCGAGGCCCTCCCCTCTTCTCCTGATCGCACGGCGCCGATTTCCATCGGCGCTCATTTCCGCGGTTTCTCGCGCCTCTTCGCGCGCCCGCATCCCTGCAATCAAGGAGTACTCATCATGCGTTCAACCACCAAGCTCACCGTCGGTCTCATCGGCGGCGCCCTCATCGCGATCGCCGCGCCTCTCGCCGCGAGCGCCCACGTCACCGTCACCCCCGACGAGATCACGGCAGGCGAGCACGGCGTGCTCACCTTCGCCTTCTCGCACGGCTGCGAGTCGTCGCCGACGACGTCGCTGAAGATCACGATGCCCGAGGGCCTCGCATCTGTCGCACCCACCGTCGACAGCGACTGGTCCATCGAGGTCGAGCGTGGAGATGACGGTCTGGTCAGCGCCGTCACCTATACGGCGGTCACCCCCGTGCCGATCGACCTGCGCGGAGCGGTCAGCATGTCGATCGGCCTGGACGAGGACACCCCTGAATCCCTCGCGTTCCCCGTGGTGCAGAACTGCGTCGAGGGAAGCACCGAGTGGACGCAGCTCGCGGAGGATGGCGAGGACCCGCACAGCCTCGACAACCCGGCGCCCGTCGTCACGGTCGTCGCTGCCGAGGGCGACGGACACGCGGACGGGCACGAGGGCGGGCATGGCAGCACGGATGCCTCGGCGTCCGACTCCGCACCCGCCGCCGACCCGCTGGGCACGATCCTGGGCGGAGCCGGTCTCGCCGCGGGCCTCGCAGCGCTCGTGGTGGCCCTTCTCGCCTACCGCCGCCGGGCCTGACCGGTCGTCCGCTCCCACCTGCGCGGCGGGAGCGGACGCCGTGCCGAACCGTTCATCCATCGCCGCCGTGAGAACATGGAGGGGACATGTCGATTGAACAACAACCGAGCCTGCCTCCCGTGCTCCGCCCCGCGAACCCGCCCCGGCGCGAGCTGTCCGAACTCGCCTCCCGATTCGCCCGCGAGGTCCGCGGCGACCTGACCGGCATCGCGCTGTCGGGGATCACCCTCGCCACCGCCGATCTGCGCGCAGGCGAAGCGTTCGTCGCCATCCAGGGCGTGAACCGGCACGGCGCGGACTTCGCCGTGACCGCTGCCGAGAAGGGCGCGGTCGCGATCATCACCGACGCCGCAGGCGCCGACATCGCGGCGGCCGCCGGCCTGCCGATCATCGTCGTCGACGACCCTCGCGGCGTTCTCGGCGCCCTCAGCGCGTGGGTCTACGGCACCGGCGCCGACGACAGCCTTCCCCTGCTCTTCGCCACCACGGGCACGAACGGCAAGACCAGCGTCTCGCACCTGCTCGAAGGCGTCCTCGACCAGATCGGCGTCGTCACCGGCCTGTCCTCGACCGCCGAGCGCCACATCGCCGGCCAGGTGATCGTCTCCCGCCTCACCACGCCCGAGGCCTCCGAGATGCACGCGCTGCTGGCCCTGATGCGCGAGCACGAGGTCGAGGCCGTGGCCGTCGAGGTGAGCGCCCAGGCTCTCTCCCGCCACCGCGTCGACGGCATCCTCTTCGATGTCGCCGGATTCACCAACCTCAGTCACGACCATCTCGACGACTACGCCGACATGGCGGAGTACTTCGAGGCGAAGCTGCCCCTGTTCCGGCCCGACCGCGCCCGGCGCGGGGTCGTCTGCCTCGACTCGCCGTCCGGCGCCACCGTCGTCGCACGCGCGGAGATCCCCGTCGTCACGGTCGGGACCCCCTCGATCGCCGCTGATCCCGATGCTGCTGCGCGCGCCGACTGGGTCGTCACGATCGACGACGAGCGCGCCGCGGGCACGACGTTCACGATGAGCGGGCCTGCGGGAGCGCTCACCACGACGGTGCCCGTGATCGGTCCGCACATGGCGGCCAACGCGGCGCTCGCGATCGTCATGCTGCTCGAGGGCGGCTACGCGTGGGATCGCATCGTCGACGCGCTCGAGCGCGACGGCGGCATCCGCGCCTACCTTCCCGGCCGCACGCAGCTCGTCTCCGGCGAGGCGGGACCTGTCGTGTTCGTCGACTTCGGACACTCCCCCGATGCCTTCGAGAAGACCCTGGCCGCGGTCCGCCGGGTCACACCCGGCCGGGTGCTCATGCTGTTCGGCGCCGACGGAGATCGCGACGCCAGTAAGCGGTTCGACATGGCGCGCACGGCCGTGGAAGGAAGCGACATCCTCGTCGTCACGGATCACCACCCGCGCTTCGAGGACCCCGATTCGATCAGGGCGACGCTGGTCGAGGGTGCGCGCAGAGCGCGACCGGATGCCGAGATCCACGAGTACTCGCCGCCGGAGAAGGCCATCGTGGCCGCCGTCGGCCTGGTCGGCGAAGGCGACGCGATCCTCTGGGCGGGCCCAGGGCATCAGGACTATCGCGACATCCGCGGGGTCCGCACGCCGTACTCCGCGCGCGAGCTCGCGCGCCGCGCGCTCAAGGCGGCGGGCTGGCCCGTTCCGGAGCCCCGTTGGCCGGTGCCGTACCCGGCCGAGGACTGAGCACGTCCCCTCGGCCGTCGAGCGAGCGCAGCGAGACGAAACGCCCCCGCCCCGATCGTCAGGATGCCGCGATGATCGCGTCCGCTTTTCGGCGCGCCCAGAGCTCGGCCTCGGCCAGTGACTCGACGGTCAATGCGGGCGGTGGCTCGTGCGCGTCCACCACGCGAGCGATCGTGTCGGTGATGCCGAGGAACGAGAGGCGTCCGTCGTGGAAGGCGTCGACCGCCTGCTCGTTGGCGGCGTTGTAGACAGCCGGGAACGTGGCCCCCGCGCGCCCGACGGCTTTCGCGAGCGCGACGGCGGGGAAGGCGGCATCGTCGAGCGGCTCGAACGTCCAGGACGTCGCCCGGGTCCAGTCGAGCGGACGCCCGACGCCACCGACACGATTCGGCCAGTCGAGGCCGAGCGAGATCGGCAGCCGCATGTCGGGCGGCGACGCCTGGGCGATCGTCGAGCCGTCGATGAACTCGACCATCGAGTGCACGATCGACTGCGGGTGCACCACGACGTCGATGTCGTCGTAGTCGATGTCGAACAGCAGATGCGCCTCGATGACTTCGAGGCCCTTGTTCACGAGGGTCGCGGAGTTCGTGGTGACGACGCGGCCCATGTCCCAGGTCGGATGTGCAAGGGCTTCCTGCGGCGTGATGTCCTGCATCTCGGCTCGACTGCGGCCTCGGAAGGGACCGCCGGATGCCGTCACCACGAGCCGTCGGACCTCATCGTGCGTGCCGCAGCGCAGAGCCTGCGCGAGAGCCGAATGCTCCGAGTCGACCGGCACGATCTGCCCGGGTTCGGCGGCCGCCTGCACGAGCTCTCCGCCCACGATGAGCGACTCCTTGTTGGCGAGCGCGAGGGTCCGCCCTGCCTTCAGCGCGGCGAGAGTGGATCCGAGTCCGATCGAACCGGTGATGGCGTTGAGCACCACGTCGGCCTCGACATCGCGCACCAGCTGCTCAGCGTCGACCGCGCCCAGTGCCGTGTCGTCGACTCGGAACTGTGCGGCCTGTTCGGCGAGCATCGCCGCGTTCGTGCCCGCGGCCAGACCGACCAGCTCGAAGCGGCGCGGGTTGGCGCGGATGACGTCGAGCGCCTGCGTGCCGATGGAGCCGGTGGAGCCGAGGACGATGATGCGACGCATGCCGCCAGCCTATGACACGTCCTCGGCCCCGCCGCGACTACTGAGCGGCGACCTCGATCGGAGTCGTGCCGAGGATGTCCACGACGAACACGAGGGTCTCGCCCTTCAGATCCGTGTCGTTGATCTCCCCTTCGCCGTAGCCGTCCTTGGGCGGCATGACGACGACGACCTGAGAGCCGACCTTCTGGCCTTCGAGAGCCGTCTTGAAGCCGGTGACCACGCCCGTGGTCTGGAACTGAGCGGGCTCGGCCTCACGACTCCAACTGGAGTCGAACTCGGTGCCGTCCGACCACTTCACGCCGCGGTACTGCACCGTGACGAGATCTCCGGATGCCACGACCGGTCCGTCGCCCTCCTTGAGAACTGCGACCTGCGTCTCGGTGGGCGCGTCGGCGTCCGGGATCGTGATGGTCGGCGAGCCGGAGTCGTCCAGCTTGACCTCGGGCATGCCTTTGGTGGCGTCGACAGCGCTGCCCGAGGCGGTGGTCGGCAGCTCGGCGATCGTCTCGATGTAGAGGACGCTCGCGTGCGTGTCGGCGCTCGACGCCGGCAGCGTCAGGACGACGCTCGACCCGATCGGGAGGCACTCGGCGGCGACGGTGAACACCGTCGACTGGGTGGGATCCACCATCTGCTGGGGCTGCTGCACCGCGAGCAGCGCAGGCAGCACGCCGTCCTGGCCACGCGCGGAGGTGCTCAGCACCTCGTTCGTGGTCGCGTCGATGAGCTGGTAGCGCAGCGAGACCAGATCACCGGGCATGACGTCGTCGCCGTCGCCCTTCGTCACGACCGAGCGCTCGGCGTTCGCGATCTCGGTCCCCGCGGGCACCGTAACCTTGGCGGCGGCGCCCGTGCCGTCGACGGTCACCGCGTCGGATCCGGTGCCGGGCTGCAGGTCGGCGAGGCAGGAGCTCGATGCCGTCGGCTCCGGCGTGCCCGAGGACTCGGGTGCCGAGCTGCCGGAGCATCCGGCCAGGAGCAGAGTCGCCGCAGCGACGGTTGACAGGACGAGAAGCGGACGCTTGCGCACAGTGAATGACCTCGGGATCGCTGGTGGGAGACACTCCATCCTCTCTCATCCGCCTTGGTTCGCGCTGAACGGCACGACTGCCCGGTCGCATTCCGGTGAAGGCATGCATCGCGGAGTACCCTTTCCGAATGACCTCTGAGCAGTCCGTGGAGCCCGAGCCGTCGCCTGCAGAGACCGCGAAGCCGCGTCACGCCGGGTTCACGTACACACTCGGACGCAGTCTTATCAGTCCGCTCGCCCGAATGGTCTACCGGCCCCGCATCGAGGGTCGCGACCTCGTACCCCTCGACGGACCGGTGATCTTCGCGAGCAACCATCTGTCCTTCATCGACTCGATCGCGATCCCCGTCGCCGCTCCTCGCCCCGTGCACTTCCTCGCGAAGTCGAGCTATTTCGAGGGCACCGGCGCCAAGGGCTGGATGAGCAAGACGTTCTTCGAGTCCATCGGCGCGATCCCAGTCAGGCGCGGAGCGGGTCAGGCGGCTCTCGACGCGCTCGATCTGCAGCGCCAGCTGCTCGACGAGGGCCTCGCGGTCGCGCTCTACCCCGAGGGGACCCGCTCGACCGACGGGCGGCTCTACAAGGGCCGCACGGGCGTCGCCTTCCTCGCGCTGCAGACCGGCGCACCCGTCGTTCCTGTGGGCCTGATCGGCACCGACAAGGTGATGCCCGTGGGTGCGAAGATGCCGACGCTCTCCGAGCGCATCACGGTGAGGTTCGGCGCACCGCTCGATCTCGCACCTCACGGCCCAGCCACGAGCGGCAAGGCACGACGTCTCGCCACCGACGAGATCATGGCAGCCATCCACTCGCTGTCCGGCCAGGAGCTCGCCGGCGCCTACAACGAGGCCCCGGCACAGGGCACGATCGAGAAGATCAGGCAGGCGCTCCCGCACGAGCGCCGGTGACGGGACCCGACCTCACGAGGCGGCGGTGACCGTCGCCTCGTGCCGGACCGGGAAGTTCATCGAATTCGCGATGAAACACCATTCGTTGGCCTGGGCGTGAGCCTTCTCGGCCGCCTCGATCATCGACTCCTCGGCCACCACGACCTCCGGTCGCAGCATGACCTCGACGAAGGCTCCTCCCCCGCGTCCGTCCTCACGCATCATCCCTGACGCCGTGTCGCGATACGAGACGACGACCACGCCGGCGGTCACGCAGGCGTGCAGGTAGGAAAGCAGATGGCACTCCGAAAGGGAGGCGAGCAGCAGGTCCTCCGGGTTCCATCTGGACGGGTCTCCGCGGAACGGCTTGTCGCTGGATGCGAGGATGTCGGGCTTGCCCTGCACCTCGAGCGTGACGTCACGACGGTAGTCGCGATATCCGCTCGTGCCGGTGCCCGTGTTCCCCGTCCACGTCGAGGTGAGTGCGTAGCGGTGCTCTCCGAGAGCCGTGTCTGCCATGCCTTCAGTCTGCCACCGGCATCCGACACCGCCGGGTAGTCTTGGGAGGTGCTGGAGACTTTCACCATTCAGGATGCTGTCGAACTCGCGATCGTCGAACGGAGCGGATTCGTCGAATCCCGCCATGCGGGAGCCGCCGTCGTCCTCTCTCCGGACGGAGAGATCGTCGCCCGCCACGGGAATGCGGACGCTCTCATCCTCCCGCGATCCAGCCTCAAGCCGCTCCAGGCCGTCGCCTGCATCACGGCAGGTGCTCCGCTCGAGGGCGAGCAGCTCGCGATCTCCACGGCGAGCCACGTCGGCACCGACCGGCATGCCGCCGTCGTCCGCGACATCCTCACCCAGGGCGGTCTGAACGAGGACGACCTCGGTTGCCCGCCGTCGTGGCCCACGGATTCCGCCTCGCGCGACGAGCTGGTCCGGGAGCATGGCGCTCCGAGCCGCATCCGCATGGGCTGCTCGGGCAAGCACGCCGCGATGCTGCGCGCCTGCGTCGCGACGGGCTGGCCGACCGAGGGCTATCTCGACCCCGGGCACCCTCTGCAGCTGCACATCCGCGACGTCGTCGAGCGCCTCAGCGGCGAGAAGATCGCGCACACCGCGATCGACGGCTGCGGCGCCCCCGTGCACGCGATCACGCTGACCGGACTCGCCAGGGCGATCCACCGGATCGGCAGCGCGTCGGAGCGCTCGCCGTTCGCTCTGCACCGCGTCGCGGGCTCGCTCGTCCGGGCCGTCCGCGAGCACCCTTGGACGATCGAGGGTCCCGGCCGCCCCGACACCGTCGCGATCGAGAAGCTCGGCGTGTTCGCGAAGTACGGAGCGGAAGGAGTCATGATCATGGTCGCCCCGAACGGAACAACCGTCGTTCTGAAGACCCTCGACGGCTCGGCCCGCATCGGCACTCTGGTCGCGGCGACCCTGCTCGCCCGCGCGGGCGCGCTCACCGCAGACGACGTGGACTCCCTCACAGCCGCGCTCCCCCTCACGGTGCGCGGCGGCGACGTCGAGGTGGGCGCGATCCGGGTGAGCCCGTCGCTCTGACCTCGCTCATCGCGGGGTCAACTCGGGCAGCACCACGCGGCGCGGCTGCCCGGCGTCTCGCAGAGACCATGCCCGGCCCGCGTGCAGCCGGGCGAAGGGCGGAATCTCGCGGACGCCCGCGAGCTGCCGCAGATCTGCCGGGTTCTCAGCCCTGATCAGGATCTCGCCCTGCGCTCTGACCCGCTGCCAGAGCTGCCAGTTGCGCTGCCACGTGTCGGAGTCCGCGACCAGGATCGCCGGTCTCGACAGATCCGAAGGCTCCAAGGGGGCCAGCACGACCTCGCAATCGGGGTGCGCCTCCTGCAGCGCTCGTGCCGCGGAATGCGGGCCCGGCGTGACGACGGCGGTGAGCTGCGCAGACGGCGCCCAGCGCGACGGCTGCGCTGAGGTTCGACTCGTCTCGGGCTCGTCGTCGATCCAGGCGATCTGGACCTCGCGCTCCCCCACAGTCGCGCGCCCCGGCACCCGATCGCGATCGAAGCCGCCCGATTCGCCGCCTGCGGCGAGGTGCTCCACTCGACTCGGCATCCGCAGAAGAGCTCGCCGGGGCAGCGCATCCATCAGTCGACCGACGGCTCCCGACGCCCTGGCGGCGGTCAGCACGAAGGTGGTCCTCGCACCGGCGCGGAGGAGCTGCTCCCACCGCTGGGCGAGCACCTGCGCATGCTCAGGGGGAAGTTCGGCGAGCAGCGCGTCGAGATCATCGCACAGCACCAGCTCGGGCGCCGCTATGCGCCGCTCGGACAGATCGGCGACCGCGTCCCACGCGGCCTCGACGTCCGTCGGGATGCAGAACGCCGAGGAATGCTGATGCCGGAGCACGCGCAGCAGCGAGGTGCGTCCAGAGCCAGGAGCGCCGAGAACCGCGAGCCCTCGTTCGACGCCGACGCGCAGGGTCAGCACCGGCTGGCGCTGCTGCTCGGGTTCGTCCGCCTGACCGAGGACCAGGCCGCCGGTGCCTGGAGCCGGCAGCTCCTCGAGCCGAACGAGGGATCGCAGAGCGGGCAGCCACGGACTCTGCGCAGTCGATGCTCCCGCCCATCGGAGCGCGGCGCCCCGCAGGTCTGCGGCCCCGGTCAGAGCGACGCGCATGGCGACGGGCTCGGCGTCCTGCGGGCGCCGCACGAGCGCCAGACCTCGCGACGCCGGCCCGCCCGGCAGCTCGGCGGCCGCGTCCGTGCCGATGACCAGCCGGCTGTCGGAGGGATCCCCGACGCGCAGACTCACGCGAAGGGGGCAGTTCGCCGCAAGCGCGTCACGGATGACTCCCGCCGCTCGTTGCGTGCCGATCACGAGGTGCATTCCGAGCGCCCGTCCACGGGCCGCGATATCCGTGAACACGGCGCCCAGGTCGGCGTGCTCTTGAAGCAGCGCCGCGAACTCGTCCACCACGATCACCAGCCGAGGCATGTCGGAGTCGCGCACGTCGCGGACGCCGGATGCCGCCAGCACGCTCTCGCGCCGACGGAGCTCTGCGGTGAGGCTCGAGACTCCCCGTCGCGCACCTGCCTCGTCGAGGTCGGTGATCACGGCCACCACCTGCGGAAGCGCGCGCAGCGGTTCGAACGCGGTGCCGCCCTTGAAGTCTGCCAGCACGAACAGCACACGCTCGGGTCCGTGCGCCGATGCGATCGCCGCGACCCACGAGACCAGCAGTTCGCTCTTCCCTGTGCCGGTCGTCCCCGTGACGATCGCATGCGGCCCGTCCTCGACGATGTCGACGACCACCTGTGCGTGCTCGTTCCGCCCGATCGTCGCGGGCAGACCCGTCGACCGCCCGTCCTGCGACAATTCGCTCAGGGCGACCGTCGCCGGCAGCACATCGACGTCGTCCTCCGCCTCGGCCCGCGCGGCTGAGATCGCCGAGGTCTGGGCGAGCGACATGCCCTCGGCGGAGATCTCGGCGATCCCGTGCGGGGTCCGCAAGGACGCTCTTCTCGGCTCGACGATGTCCAGCACGGTCGTGATGCCCTCGGGCACGTCGTCCGCGGCGCGGCCGATCCAGATGACCGACTCCGCGTGAGGACGGGGGTCGCCGATCCGGGCCACGCCGACGCGCAGCACCTCGCGTCGAGAGGGCGCGATGAACCCTCCGAGGCCCCATTCTGCCGCCCGTTCCCCGACGATCGCGATCTGCGCCGCGCTGAATTTCAGGCACAGCTGCACGACGAATGCCCGCATGACGGCGAGCACCAGGGGGTCCGCACCGCGGAGGCACACGCCGCCGCCGAGGGCCACGACGACGGGAGCGTCGTCCAAGCGACCGCAGCGGGTCTGGAACGATCTCGCGCGCTCACCGTCGCCGCCCGACGAGCGGATCTCGCTGCGCGCCTCGCCTCTGCCTATCACGAGGAGCGTGGCGGCGTCCGCGCCCCCCGGTCCGCGCAGCGGCGGCCTCAGCAGGGCGGACGCCGCATCGGGATGGCGCAGGTTCTGCAGCTCCCGTTCTTCGTCGTGCCGGCGCACCAGTTCTTCTTCCGCACGATCCCATGCCGTTGCGTTCTCAGTCTCCGCGACGCGCTGCGCCCGGCGTCGGGCTCTCGCACCGTCGATCAGCGAGGCCGCGATCATCAGCGGACCGAGAGCAGCGAAGCACAGTGCGAACAGCGAACCGGTGACGAGCCACATCACGACGCCGCCGGCCACCGGCACGAGAGCGGCAATGAAGGGCACCGGGGGGCGCTTCACGTCGGCAGGTGGGGTGGGGATCGCGATCGGCAGGGAGTCCATGCCGACAGTGCACACCATCCGCAGCATGCGCGGAGGCCTCATCCCCAGCCATCGCCGGGGATTCTCCGTCAGTGCGAAGAAGGGGCGTCTGTGGAGGAGGAGTCGTCTTCGTCGACCTGGACGATGACAAGGGTCACATTGTCCCTGCCGCCGTTCTCGAGCGCGGCGGCGAGCATGGCGTCGACGGCGGCGCCGGGGTCGGCGTTCTCCTTCAGGAAGTGCTGGATGCCGTAGTCGGTCAGCTCTTTCGTCAGACCGTCCGAGCAGATCACGAAGCGGTCTCCCGCGCGCACGTCGATGGTGACGTAATCAGGAGCGGTGAGTTCGCTGGCCCCGACGGCTCGAGTGATCACGTTGCTGTACGGATGCCCCTCGGCCTCGTCCGGGCTGATCTTTCCCGCGGCGATCAGTTCCTGCACGACCGAATGATCCGTCGTGACCTGCACCAGTCGCTCGTCGCGGAGAAGGTACACCCTGGAATCGCCGATGTTCAGCGCCACCCACCGGACGTCGTCGCCCTCGGACTCGAGGAACACCCCAGTGAGTGTGGTCCCCGTGCCCTCATCGGTCGTCTCGGGGTGAGCCGCGATGTCGCCCACCACGAGCTCGAGGGCGCTCTCGATCCGCTCCCGGCTCACCTCGCCGGCATCCAGAAGCGCCTCGAGCCGCGCGATCGTGCGCTGGCTGGCGATCTCTCCTCCTGCGTGCCCGCCCATGCCGTCCGCGACGATGAACAACGGGTACTCAGCGAAATACGAATCCTGATTGGTCTCACGACGCAACCCGACGTCGGTGACGCCGGCCCACGACAACTGGAATCGCCGTTCCCCGGCGGTGACGCCGCGCGTCTTCGTCGTCGTCTCAGCCACGTGCCGCCTCCGAACTGCCTGCGGCGATTCGTGGGGCCTCAGGATACAGACACATCGTAGTGGACTCCCGATCCCTCGTTGGCGTGATGACCATGTCTCCCACGTTATCGCGCACGGAAGGATGCATGTGACGGCACGGAGCTCCCGACGGAATGTCGGGGGCTCCGTGGAATCAGGCCGTCAAGCCGGAGGCTGCGTCGGATCGATCGGAGGCACCGGAGGTACAGGCGGCTGCGGCGCGGTAGGCGGAGCAGCGGGCGGCTGAGGTGCTGTCGGCGGAGCGGCAGGCGGCTGCGGCGCAGGAGGCTGCGGAACCGGTGGCTGGCCGTATGCGGGCTGCGCCGGCGGAACAGGCGCACCGTAGCCCTGCTGCGGGTACCCCTGCGGAGCGCCATAGCCCTGCGCGGCGGGAGGAACGGGAGCACCGTAGCCCTGCTGCGGGTACCCCTGCGGAGCGCCATAGCCCTGCGGGGCGCCGTATCCCTGCGGAGCGTATCCCTGCGGTGCTGCGCCCGCCTGCACGGGGACTCCCTGCCAGACGGTGCGGTCTCCCAGGAAGGAGTTCCCCGCCCAGGAGGCGGGAACGATGTTCGGGTTCCAGCGCGAAGAGTCGAAGGCGACGATCGCCATCCACACGACCGGGAGGAAGATGTAGAGGACGATCCAGACGGAATCCTTCTGCAGCTTCAGGCCGATGCGCCAGGCGGCGAGGATGACCAGCACTCCGAGCGCGATGCTGAACAGCACCCCCACGCCGATCCAGCTGAGCAGGATCGTGCCGCCCAGGCCGTAGAGCACGAGCCACGGGCTGAGGTCTCCGAGCTTCATGAAGATCATCGTGTTGTAGACCGGGACCCACGCACGCCATCTGCCCGTGACGCCGGCCTTGTCGAAGATCTTCATCATCAGGAACGAGCCGACGACGTAGCCGATCACGCTCGCGATCAAGATGACGAGGAAGTAGATCCCCAAGAAGGCAAAGATGGTCGGATCGTCGTACCCGTCGTATCCGTCGTATCCCATGAGACTCGCTTTTCTCTGGTCTCGAGAGACGGCTCTCGCCTCCCGCGGCGAAGCGAACGCTCCGCATGGCCATGTTAGCGGCGCAGGCTCGCCCCGATCGGAAGCAGATCACCCGGGTACGGGAAAGGCCTCCGACCGAGGAGTCGGAGGCCTTTCTCAGAGCGGTGCTACTTGACCCAGTTCGGAGCCAGGTAGAACTTGCCCTCCTGGCCTGCCGCGAGCTGCGGCGGGACGTTGATCGCGTGGATGATGCCGATGATCAGCTGCGCGAGTCCGACGAGCGGGTACAGGATCGCGCCGATGAAGACGAAGATCAGCAGCGAGCTCGCGACATAGGCGATCGCGAGAACGATCTGGAAGTTCAGGTTCGCGGCGTTCGCACGCTGGTAGTTCGCGGGGACCTTGTCCTTCTCGATCAGGAAGAAGATCAGTGCGGGGATCCATCCGAAGAACACCGACAGCCAGAGGTTGAGGGTGATGTTCGGCTGAACAGGTGCGCCGTATGCGGGCTGCGCGCCGTACTGTGCACCCGCCGGTGCGCCGTAGCCGGGAGCCGGAGCGCCCTGCGGCGGCTGGCCGTATCCGGGAGCGGGCTGGCCGTAAGCCGGCTGGCCGTAGCCGGGCGCGGGCTGGCCGGGAGCGGATGCGGGCGGTACAGGAGCGGACTGCGGTGCTGCGGGGGGTGCCGGCGGCACGTTCGCCGCGCCGGTCTGGTCACCGCTGGTCGGCTCCGCGGGACCGGTTGCATCGTTAGACATGGGAATTCCCTCCTCGTGCGGCCCGTGCCCGGGCCGAGCAACCCCTACTCTCCCACACAGCCAAAGTGCTGGCAACGACGCCGCGCGAAGCGTTCACATCCGCGTTACACGCGGTCATTCGTCGACGACGAGCTCCAGAACTCCTCGTTCATCGGCGTCCTGGAGACGGATGCCGTTCGCGGCCGCCCAGCTGCGCAGTCCCCGAAGCGTTCCGAAACGCGGTCGCTGCTCGGCGAGTGCGCGCACAAGCAGACCCTTGGACTTCTTGTTGAAGTGGTTGAGCGCGCGCCCGTGCGAGGTGACGACACGAACATAGGCCGAGGGAACGGATGCCGGCACAGGACCGAGCGCGACGTAGGCCTCGCTCCGGAGGTCGAGCACAAAGGACGGCGCCTCCACCTCGATGGCGGACGTCGTCGCGTCCCCCCAGTGACGGCGCAGCGCCTTCAGCCCGGGAAGGGACGTCCCGGCGGAGAGCCGATACGCGGGGATCGCGTCGAGCGCGCCGACGGGTCCGAACGGAGCGGAATGGATCCACACGTGCGAACCGAGCCAGCGGCGAGACCCGGGCGAGAGTGAAGCCGCGTCGAGCGCGTCGTAGAGCACTCCGGTGTACCGATCCACCGCCGACATCGTGGCGGCGGAGCGCAGCATCCGGTTGTGCTCCACCTCCCCCGCCTGCCGAGCGCTGAGGCCGAGCACCTTGCGTGCCGCGTCCTCGTCGGCAGCGAGATCGACGAGTGCATCGATGACCTCGCGCCGCTGGCGCGCGAGGCCGGACAGGGCGAGCTCGTCCACGACGAGCGGCGCGCCGGCGCCACCCGGATGCTTGGTCTCGGAAGGAGGGAGCAGGATCTTCATGAAGCCTCCGGTACACGCCGAAGCGCAAGGCGCCGTGAGGGGCCTTGCGCTTCGGACTGAGATTCGATCAGGCGATGAGAGCCGCGTTGCCGGCCACGATCGTCAGGTTGTTCCCCTCCATGGAGAGGAACCCGTCCTGCGCGTTGGCCAGCACCTTGGTGCCGTCTTCCTGGGTGATGCGGACCTGGCCCTCGGCGAGGATGGCCAGAACCGGCTCGTGGCCGGTCATGAAGCCGATCTCACCCTCGACGGTCTTGGCGACCACGAGGCTCGCCTCTCCCGTCCAGACCTCCGCCTCGGCGGAGACGAGGCTGACATGCAGCGCCATGGTCAGGCGTTCTCCTTCTGGATCTTGGCCCACTGCTCTTCCACGTCGGAGATGCCGCCGACGTTGAAGAACGCCTGCTCGGCGACGTGGTCGAAGTCACCGCGGGTGATCGCATCGAACGACTCGATGGTCTCCTTGAGCGGCACGGTCGAACCCTCGACGCCCGTGAACTTCTTGGCCATGTAGGTGTTCTGCGAGAGGAACTGCTGGATGCGACGGGCGCGGGCCACGACGATCTTGTCTTCCTCGGAGAGCTCGTCGACACCGAGGATGGCGATGATCTCCTGCAGCTCCTTGTTCTTCTGGAGGATCTGCTTGACCGTGGTGGCGACGCGATAGTGGTCCTCGCCCAAGTAGCGGGGGTCCATGATGCGCGACGTCGAGGTCAGCGGGTCGATGGCCGGGTACAGACCCTTCGACGCGATCTCACGAGAGAGCTCGGTGGTGGCGTCGAGGTGGGCGAAGGTGGTCGCCGGCGCCGGGTCGGTGTAGTCGTCGGCCGGCACGTAGATCGCCTGCAGCGAGGTGATCGAGTGACCGCGCGTCGAGGTGATGCGCTCCTGGAGGAGACCCATCTCGTCGGCGAGGTTCGGCTGGTAACCCACGGCCGACGGCATGCGGCCGAGCAGCGTGGAGACCTCGGAACCGGCCTGCGTGAAGCGGAAGATGTTGTCGATGAAGAGCAGCACGTCCTGCTTCTGCACGTCGCGGAAGTACTCCGCCATCGTCAGAGCCGACAGGGCGACGCGCAGACGCGTCCCCGGCGGCTCGTCCATCTGGCCGAAGACGAGGGCGGTCTTGTCGAAGACGCCCGCCTCCTCCATCTCGTGGATGAGGTCGTTGCCCTCACGGGTGCGCTCGCCGACACCGGCGAACACCGACACACCACCGTGGTCCTGCGCGACGCGCTGGATCATCTCCTGGATGAGGACGGTCTTGCCGACGCCGGCTCCACCGAACAGACCGATCTTTCCACCCTGCACGTATGGGGTGAGGAGGTCGATCGACTTGATGCCCGTCTCGAACATCGTCGTCTTCGATTCGAGCTGGTCGAAGTTCGGCGCCTTGCGGTGGATCGGCCAGCGCTCCGTGACCTCGATGGTCTCACCGGGCTCGCCGTTGAGGACCTCGCCGATCACGTTGAAGACCTTGCCCTTGGTCACGTCGCCGACGGGGACCGAGATGGCCTCACCGGTGTCGCGGACCTCCTGGCCGCGGACGATGCCGTCCGTCGGCTTGAGGGCGATCGCGCGGACGAGGTCGTCACCGAGGTGCTGAGCCACCTCGAGGGTGATCTCGGTGGACTCCTCGCCGATGACGATCGTGGTCTTCAGCGCGTTGTAGATGTCGGGGATCGAGTCGTGCGGGAACTCGATGTCGACAACCGGACCGTTGACGCGTGCGACGCGCCCGACGACCGCGGTCGCCGGCTTGTCAGCCGTAGCGGTGGGGGTCATTTTCGTCTCTCTCCTGATGGTTATCTGCTCGACGAGAGGGCGTCGGCGCCGCCGACGATCTCTGCGATCTGCTGCGTGATCTCCGCCTGACGCGCGTTGTTGCGCAGACGGGTGTAGTCGGTGATGAGCTTGTCGGCGTTGTCGCTGGCCGACTTCATCGCCTTCTGCGTCGCGGCCTGCTTTGCGGCGGACGACTGCAGGAGAGCGTTGAAGACGCGGCTCTGGATGTACACCGGCAGGATCGCGTCGAGAACGGTCTCGGCATCCGGCTCGAACTCGTACAGCGGGTAGACGGTGCTGCCGGCCTCCG